>VFQS010002308.1_pt1 | contig 15885 bp, 16 predicted proteins | sample 3512361 | NCBI WGS metagenome assembly VFQS01 (sample SAMN10412375, study PRJNA504923) | tailings metagenome | isolation source: Relicate 1 Philex TSF3 active mining | place: Philippines
CGTTCTCGAGCGCCGTCTGCACGCGGCGGTTGATCTCAGTCTTGAAGTAGCTCTGGTCCCACTGGTAGCGGGTGGGGCCGAACAGCTCCACCGGAGTGGCGGCGCAGCCGTACCACATGGTGCCAGCCACCACGAAGGCGGAGAAGAACACCGCCGCGATGGCGCTGGCCAGCACGGTTTCGATGTTGCCCATCCGCAGGGCCTTGTAGAGGCGCTCCGGCGGGCGGGTGGTGATGTGGAAGATGCCGGCGATGATGCCGACGATCCCTGCCGCGATGTGGTGGGCGACGATCCCGCCGGGGTTGAAGGGGTTGAAGCCTTCAGGGCCCCAAGAGGGCTGCACCGGCTCAAGGTGGCCCGTGAGGCTGTAGGGGTCGGAGACCCACATGCCCGGGCCGAAGACGCCGGTGAGGTGGAAGGCACCGAAGCCGAAGCAGCCGAGGCCGGCCAGCAGCAGGTGGATGCCGAAGATCTTGGGCAGATCCAGCGCCGGCTCGCCGGTGCGAGGGTCCTGCCAGATCTCGAGATCCCAGTAGGTCCAGTGCCAGATGGCGGCCAGGAAGAGGAGGCCGCTGAAAATGATGTGGGCGGCCGCCACGCCCTCGAAGCTCCAGAAGCCGGGGTCGACACCCGTCTCACCGGTGATGCTCCAGCCACCCCAGCTGCCCGTCACCCCAAGGCGGGCCATGAAGGGCATGACGAACATGCCCTGGCGCCACATGGGGTTGAGCACCGGGTCGGAGGGATCGAAAATGGCGAGCTCGTAGAGCGCCATGGAGCCGGCCCAGCCGGCTACCAGGGCTGTGTGCATGAGGTGCACGGCGAGCAATCTGCCCGGGTCGTTGATGACGACCGTGTGCACCCTGTACCAGGGCAATCCCATGGGGGGTCAGGTCTGGGTTGACAGGTGGCTGATTTGGAACCAGCCGGGCAGCCGGCCTGTCGCGGGTGCGAGGGCGCGGCGGCACATGATCGGCGAGGCCGATCCGTGCTGGCGATGGTAGAGGGTGCGCCGGGTCCCCCGGGAGCGCAGGTAACGGACCGCAACTGGCGCGCCTCCGGTGGCAGGCTGGATCCAGCCCGCTGCAGCCCAACGCCATGCCCGTGATCCGTTTCGTGCGCGAAGGCCGCGACGTGGAGTGCTACCCCGGCGAGAACCTCCGCGAGGTGGCGCTGCGCGAGGGCATCGAGCTCTATGGGCTGAAGGGGCGGCTGGGCAACTGCGGCGGCTGCGGCCAGTGCATCACCTGCTTCGTGGAGGTGGTGGAGGGCACCCCCGCGGCGGCCCTCACCGCCCGCACCACCGTGGAGGAGCAGAAGCTGCGCCGCCGCCCGGAGAACTGGCGGCTCGCCTGCCAGGCCCTCGTGCAGCAGTCGTTGCTGGTGCTCACCCGCCCCCAGGTGGGCCTTCCCGATCGGGAGCGGGTGGTGGCGGCCGCCTGGGCCAGTGCTCTGCCCGTCGGCCCCACGGCCTGGCCGGAGCCCGTGGCCGCTGCCGAGGAGGAGGAGGGCACTGCCAGCGCAGCCGCCGCCCCAGCCAGCTCCCCAACCAACGCCACAACCACAACGAGCGGTGAAGAGGCCGCCGGCGACCCCGACGAGCGGTGATACGGTCTCTGCACCTCAGCAGAAGCCATGGAAACCAACGACCTCGGATTCGTTGCCAGCCTCCTGTTCGTTCTGGTTCCGGCGGTGTTCCTGATCGTGCTCTACATCCAGACCAGCAGCCGCCAGGGCGGCTGATCCGTCCAGGGATCACACCCGTCTTTCCGTCCGGTCGGTCCTCCGTTGGGCCGCCCGGATCCCTTCATCTCACCTTGATCAGCCATTGCTCAAGGTTTGGATGTCTGCCAGGCCCCCGCTGAGCGGGGGCTTTGTCTTGGCGGGCCCTGCCCCTGGATCAGCGGCGACCCTCCGGCTCCCGCACCAGCAGCACCGGAGCGGGTGCATGCACCCGGATGTAATCGCTCACGGAGCTGCCGAGCAGCCGGTCGAGGTCGACCAGGGCCTTCGCCACCAGGGGGCGGCGGTCCTGGGAGGCGATCACCACCAGGTCGGCCCTGGTGTCCTCCGCCGCCGCGCACACCGTGCGACCGATGTCACCGGTGCGGTGCAACGGTGTCATCTCCACGCCGTAGCTGCGCGCCCGCTGCACGGCCTTGTCGAGCACCTCGTCGGCGGGGCTGCGGCCACCGCGGGAGGGGGCGAGATCCTGGCGTGTCACGTGCACGCCCACCAGGGTTCCACCGGGGATGCCGCGCACCAGTTCGCTGGCCAGTTTGATGGCGTCGTCGCCCACACCGGTGCCGTCCACGGTCACCATCACCCGGTTGATGGCGCGCACGTAGAGGTCGTCGCGCACCAGCAGCATCGGCCGGGTGGAGAGCTGGAACACGTACTGGCTGGCGCTGTTGGCCAGGATCGATTGCAGCCGTCCCAGCCCGCGGGAGCCCATCACGATCAGATCAGCATCCAGCTCATCGGCCACCTTGAGCACCGTCTGCTTGGTGTCGCCCTCGCGGATCAGGGTGTTCACCCGGCCCGGCTCCAGGCCCATCCGCTCCACCGCCTCGCTCACGAGCCCCTGGGCCCGCTCCCGGTGCGCCTCCAGGTCGCTGCTGCCCTGCTCCTGCATCACGTGCAGCAGGTTCACGCGGGCCTCCCGGCACGGGGGGATCTCGCGCAACATGCGCACCATCTCCTCCACGTTGCCCTTGCCGGAATCGGCGATCAGAAGATTGCGGAACACTGGATGATCTGAGGCTGGCGCACAGCCTATGGCTGCCGACCGGCAGCCCAGGGTGCCTGCGCCCGGACCTTCTTTCTCTGTCAACACCCCCGCCCTGCCTCGGCAGCGGTGGGCCGTTCCCCTCTCTCCGCGCCTCCATGGTTCAGTCCAGTTCCCTGGCCGCCGGCTCCGGCTGGTGCCTGCGCCGTCGGGTGCTGCCGCAGCACACCGATCACGCCGGCGTGATGTGGCACGGCGCCTACGTGGCCTGGCTTGAGGAGGCCCGGGTGGAGGCCCTCGCTGCCGTGGGCCTCCACTACCACGCGCTCTCCGAGCGGGGCCTGGAGCTGCCTGTGGTGTCGCTGGCGATCGAGTACCGCCAGGCGCTCCTCCATGGCGATGCCGTGGAGCTGCGCAGCACGGCCCTGCCGCGCCGCGGCGTGCGGTTGCCCTGGATCAGCCGCTTTGTGGCCGCCGATGGCGGGGTTGCCGCCGAGGCCCGCGTGGAGCTGGTGCTGGTGGATCTCTCGGCGGGGCCGGCCCGGCGGCGCCTGCTGCGCCAGCCCCCGCCCGACCTCGCCGCGGCCCTGCGGGCCCTGGAGGCGGGACCCGCCGGCGCCGTATGATTTAGTACAGGTGTACTGAATCGCTCTTGGCTTCGCCTGTTCCTGTCCGGCCCCTTGCGGCCCATGGCTGAGCGTTCTGCCCCCGGGCGCCCAGCTTCCAGTCGTCCAGCGACCAGTCGCCCAGCTTCCGGGCGCCGCATGGCGGCCCGCGAAGCCCGCGAGATCCTGGAGATCCGAGGATGGTCCCGGCAGCGGCGGCTCTGGTGGCTGCTGTGGAGCCGCTGCCCAAGTGTGGGCTGGGTGCGGATCCGGGCGCTCGAATCGGCCTTCGTGAGCCTGGAGGCCGCCTGGCAGGCGCCGCCCGAAGCCTTCGCCGCCCTGGTGGGCTGGTCGCCGCCGATGCTGGAACGCCTCCAGGGTTTCCGGGGGCGCTGGGGCCCGGATCCGCTGCCACGCCTGGCCAGCCTGCTGGGGGATGGCAGGGGGGTGCTCGTGCCGGGCGATCCGCGCTGGCCCCAGGGGGTGCGTCAGCTGGCCCGGCCGCCCCTTGCCCTCTACTGGCGCGGTCGCGGCAGCCTCTGGCGGCCCCTGCAGCAGCGCCTGGCCGTGGCGGTGGTGGGCACCCGCCGGCCCTCTCCCCACGGCCTGGCCATGGCCCGCAGCCTCGGGGCGGCCCTCGCCCAGGCCGGATGGCCCGTGGTGAGCGGCCTGGCGGAGGGCATCGATGCCGCCGCCCACCGCGGTTGCCTGGCCCACGGTGGCGTGCCCGTGGGGGTGTTGGGCACTCCGCTGGAGCGGGTCTATCCCCGTCATCACGAGGATCTGCAGCGGATGGTGGGCGAGCAGGGGCTGCTGGTGAGCGAGTGGTGCGCCGGCAGCCCGGTGCGCGCCTCCCATTTCGCCTGCCGCAACCGCCTCCAGGTGGCCCTTGCCGCCGGCGTTGTGGTGGTGGAGTGCCCGGAGAGCAGTGGGGCGCTGCATTCAGCGGAGCTGGCCTGGGCCGAAGGCCTGCCCCTCTGGGTGGTGCCCGCCGATGCCTCCCGCGCCTCCGCGGCGGGCAGCAACCGCCTGCTCACCCGCCAGGCCACACCGCTGCTCAGTCCGGCCGATCTGCTGCGCCAGCTCGGGCCGGGGCCCCTGGCCGCTGCTCCAGCCGGGTCGTCCGCCGCGGCCACGGCCGCGCCGGCCCCTGGCGCCCTCTCCGCCGCCGCTGCCGCGGCCACGCCGGGCATGGCCCTGCTCCGCGCCGTGGGCGAGGGGGCAACGCTGGATGAGCTCTGCCGCCGCCTCCACCGCTCGCCGGCCGAGCTGGCCTCCCAGCTGCTGGAGCTCGAGCTGGCCGGCCTGCTCCGCTCCGGCCCTGGCCTCAGCTGGTGGCCCCGCTGATCGCTTCCGCTGTCTGGCCTGTCGGAACGTGCCCCGGCCAAACGTGCCCCTGCCGAACGGCGTCCGGCAGGACGTGCCCAGGCGGAACGTCGCCCGGGATGGAACGGGCCCGGCGATTTCTAGGCTGCTTGTGATGGTGCATCCCCCAGCCACCCCTGCTGCAAGCCCACCGAGCGGCTCCCCATCCGGGCTCAGCGCCGCTGAGGAGCTCACGGCCGAGGAGCTGCTGGCCTGGCGGCGATCCCTGCTGGCGCAGGGGGGGCGGCCGGTGGATCTCGACTGGCTGCTTGATCTGGGCGCAGGGCTGCCCTGGGCTGCCCTGCAGCAGCTCTGGCTCCACCCCGAGCGCCCGGTGCAGCTGCAGCGACCCCGCCACGAGATCGAAGCGCTGTGGCGGCGCCACTTGCACGACAGCGAGCCGCTCCAGTACCTGGTGGGCCTGTGTCCCTGGCGGGATCTGGAGCTGCAGGTGGCCCCGGGCGTGTTGATTCCCCGCCAGGAGACAGAGCTGCTCGTGGAGCTGGCGCTGCAGCTCCTGCCGGCGGAGGGGCGCCAGCAGCCCCTGCTCTGGGCTGATCTGGGCACGGGTTCGGGTTGTCTGGCGGTGGCCCTCGCCCGGGAGCTGCCCGCCAGCCGTGGTCTGGCGGTCGATGTGTCTGCGGAAGCCCTGGCCCAGGCCCGGCGCAACCTGGAGCGCGCCGGCGCCCTGGAGCGGGTGCAGCCCCTGCGCTCCCACTGGTGGCAAGCCCTCACCCCCTGGCTTGGCCGCTTCCAGCTCGTGCTGGCCAATCCCCCCTACATCCCCAGTCGTGAGGTCGACACCCTGGAGCCGCTGGTGCGCGACCACGAGCCGCGCCTGGCTCTCGACGGCGGGCACGATGGCCTGGACGCGATCCGCGCGATCGCGGCCGGGGCCGTGGCGGCGCTCGCGCCCGCCGGGCATCTGCTGATCGAGCACCACCACGACCAGAGCGGCGCGGTGCTGGGCCTGCTGCGGGCCGCTGGTCTGGAGGCGGTGACGCCCCATCGCGACCTGGAGGGCATCTGGCGCTTTGCCAGTGCCCGCGCCCCCGGGCAGGCTGGCTGATGGCGATGGCGTCTTCAGTGCAGCAGCCCAGCGGCGGCGACAACCGGAAGCCCGAGGCCCTGGCCCCCGAGGCCCTGGCGGCCCGGCTCGAGCAGGGGGCCGCCGCCATCTTCCCCACCGACACACTGCCGGCGCTGGCGGCCAGGCCGGAGGCGGCCGCAGCCCTCTGGCGGCTCAAGCGCCGCCCCGCCGACAAGCCGCTGATCCTGATGGGGGCCGACCTTGACCAGCTCCTACAGGTGCTGCCGGAGCCGTGGCATCCGGCCTGGCTGGAGCAGGCCCGGCGCAGCTGGCCGGGGGCCGTGACCCTGGTGCTGCCGATCGACGGTGCCCTCACCCAGGCCCTCCATCCCGGAGGCGCGAGCCTGGGCCTGCGGGTGCCGGCCTGCGCGGCGGCGCGGGAGCTGCTGCGCCTCACGGGGCCGCTCGCCACCACCAGTGCCAACCGCTCCGGTGAACCGCCGGTGCGGGATCCACAGGAGGCGCAGGCGCTCTTCCCAGGGGTGCCGCAGCTCGGGCCCCTGCCCTGGCCTTCCGGTTCGGGCCAGGCCAGCACCGTGCTCGCCTGGCAGCCCCAGACTGGGGGCTGGCAGGTGCTGCGCGCCGGTGCCGCTCCGCCACCGGCCTGACCCACCCCCCCCCAGCTGCCAGCCGCGTTCCATGCTTGCCGCCGTTCTGCTGGTGTTTCTCACGCTGGTGCTCAGCCACTGGCTCGTGGAACCGTTGGCGGGCGGGTTGAGGCCCCTGCTCACCGCCAGCTGGCTGTTCTGGCCACCGCTGCTGCTGCTGCTCTGGCTGTTCGCCGGGCGCCCGGATCCCGATTGAGGCCGCCACGATCAGGCTGGGCCTGCGGCGGCTCCTTGCCGCATCTGCGCGTTGTTTTGCCGCGCCCCGCTAGCTTCGGATCAGGTACGAACCGTCCATCAGGCCGATGCTCGAGTTCCGCTCCGGCAACACCCGCTCCGTCAATTCCCGCCGGGCCGTGGTGGAAGCACTGGAGATCGCCTACGGCTCCGCCCAGCCCTCCTGCGATCTGGTGCTGATCAACGCCGCCGTCGGCCACGATCTGCTGGCGCTGGCCGCCGTGGTGCGGGAGCAGTGTCCGGGGGCCCGGGTGCTTGCGGCCTCCTGCGCCGGCGTGGTGGGCCGCGAGGGGCCGGGTGAATCGATGCACGACATCGCCCTGATGGGCATCCGCGGCGAAGGGTTCTGCGTGGCCCACGTGGATGGGCTGTTCGGCTCCACCTCCTTCGCCAAGGGGGCCGATCTCGCCCGTGGCCTGGTCGCCGGAGCCCCCGAGCCGGTGCGCATGGTCTACCTGCTCGCCTCCGGCATCGACATCGCCAACGATCAGCTGATCGCGGGGATCGAATCGGTGCTGGGGCCTGAGGTGGTGATCTTCGGAGCCACCTCCTCCGACCAGATGCAGGGGGTGGCCACGTTCCAGGCGATCGATGATCACCTCTTCCAGCACGCCGCCTTCGCGGTGGGGATCTGGGATCCCACGCTCGAGGTGGAAACCCAGGCCAGCCATGGCTTCGTCGCCGTCGGCGATCCGGCCGTGGTCACCCGCGCCGCGGGCAACCGCATCATCGAGCTCGATGGCCGGCCCGCCTGGCCTGCGTTTCTCGAGCGCCTGGGGCTGCCCGCCGAATCCCGCGAAGGCGACACCATCCCGATCGGCGCCCTCGCCGAGGAGCTCGGGCCCGAGCTCGCCGCCGAGTACGGCAACAGCCACATCCTGCGGGTGGTCACGCATCACTCGCCGGAGGGGGAGATCATCTACGCCACCGATTGCCACGAGGGCACCAGGCTCTGGCTCACCGTGCGCGATGAAGACCTCATCTTCCGCGACATGGACCGGATGGCCGCGGCGATGGTGGCGCGTCAGCCCGATCGCCTCCCGGTGGCGGTGTTCCATGCCGATTGCCTCGCCCGGGGGCGCCGGTTGTTCAACGTGGTGATGAAGGACGAACTGGTGCACCGGATGCAGCAGCCCTTCGCCCACGACGGCGTCGTTCCCCCCTGGCTCGGCATGTACGGATTCGGGGAATATGCCCGTCTCGGCGGGCGCAACGCCTACCACAACTACACAACGGCCCTGGCCTGCCTCTACCGCCGCACCCCTGCCTGAGCATCCTCACCATGGACGGAGGGCACGACACAAGACCGGCAGCGCCGACATCCACAGCGCCGGCTCCGCCCGCCTCCCGGTTGCCTTCGGCTCCGTCTTCCCCGGCCGGCGGCTACGGAGCCAGTGCCTACACGCTGCTGCAACAGGAGCTGATCGCCGTCCGCTCCCGGCTCGATCGGCAGGTGTCCCAGCTGATCCGCCTCAACCAGCTCTCCAACCGCCTGATCGGCATCGACGATGCCGCCACCGTTCTCGATGCCTACGCCGAGGCGATCCTCGATGTGCTCGATCTGGCGATCGGTGCGGTCTGGGAGCTCGGTGAAGACTCCCCCGCCCCGCAGCTCTTCGCCCTCTCCGGTGCGGCCCGCCCCGGGCAGGGCTGGCGTGAAGCCGGCGCCCGCCTCGCGGCCGGCCTGCTGCATGAGGGCCCCAAGCGGGCGATGCGCCTGAGCGCCGACCAGCTGGCCCTGCTGCCGGGGGTGGATCTGGTCGATGCCATCGCCTGTCCGTGCATCAGCCGCGACGGCCACTGCAACGGCCTGTTGCTGGCGGCCAACACCCCAGCCCTGGCCGGCATGTTCGAGCCGATCAGCGATGACACCTTCGCGGTGCTCACCCTGCTGGCCGAGAAGTTCGCCGCCCAGCGCGACCACGCCGTGGATGAGCAGATCATCCAGCGCCAGTTTGATCGCCTGCAGCGTTCCGAGCAGCGCCTGCAGCTCGTGTTGCAGGGCACCAATGACGGATGGTGGGACTGGGATCTGCAGAGCGGCGCCTGTTTCCTCTCCCTCCGCTGGCTCGAGATGATGGGCTGTGAAGCCACCCGGGCGGAGGAGCGGGGGGTGTTCTGGCGGGAGCGGATCCACGGCTCCGACCGGCTGGTGTTCGATCGGATCCTCGAACGGGCCCTCTCCGGTGAGAGCGACAGCGTGGAGTGCGAGATCCGCCTCCGCCGCGACGACGAGCGCTTCCTGCCTGTGCTGGTGCGGGGCAGCATCTCCCGCGATGCCGCTGGGCGGGCGTTGCGCTTCGCCGGCTCGATCCTCGACCTCACCGAGCGCAAGCGCCATGAGGCGCATGTGCATCGGCTGGCCTTCTACGACTCCCTCACCGGCCTGCCGAACAGGCTGCTGCTGCTCGACAGGATGCAGCAGGCCCTGCTGGCCAGCGCGCGCAACCGCACGATCATCGCGGTGCTGATGATCGATCTCGACCGCTTCAAGACCCTCAACGACACCAACGGCCATGCCGCCGGCGACCAGCTGCTCTGTGCGGTGGGCAAGCGGCTGCGCACCTGCGTGCGTCGCAACGACACGGTGGCCCGGCTGGGGGGCGATGAGTTCGTGGTACTGCTCGAGGAGCTCGGCAAGGAGCAGGCCGCGGCGACCGGCGCCGCCCAGGCGATCGCCGCCAAGATCCTGGGCGCCCTGCATGAGCCCTTCAACCTCGAGGTGGGCGTGACCCACCACAGCGCCAGCATCGGCCTCGCCGTGATGAACGATCTCTCCCTCAACGTGGAGATGCTGCTGCAGCGCGCCGATGTGGCCCTCTACGCGGCCAAGGCGGCCGGGCGCAACACGGTGCGGCTGTTCCATCCGGAGATGCAGCAGCGGGTCGACCGCCGCTCGGCCATGGAGGCCCGGCTGCGCAAGGGCTTTGAACAGCGGGAGCTGGCGGTGGCCTTCCAGGCCCAGGTGGATCAGACCGGGCGCCTCTGCGGCGCCGAGGCGCTGATGCGCTGGACCCCGGAGGGCAAGAGCCCCGTGCCCCCCTCCGAGTTCATCCCCGTGGCCGAGGAATCGGGCCTGATCCATGCGCTCGGCGACTGGTTCCTCGATCAGGTGTGTGATCAGATCGTGCTGTGGGAGCCCGAGCTGCCCGATGGGTTCCGGGTTTCGATCAACCTCAGTGAGGCGGAGTTCCTTCACCCGGATTTTCCCGATCGTGTGCTCGACATGCTGCGGCGCAAGGGGGTGAGCGGCCGTCGGCTGCGCCTGGAGATCACCGAGGAGAGCGTGCTCACCGAGATCGATTTCGCGGCTCAGCGCATGCATCTGCTGCGCGCCCACGAGATCGAGTTCTCGCTGGATGATTTCGGAACCGGCTACTCCTCGCTCACCTACCTGCGCCATCTGCCGGTGAGTGAGGTGAAGATCGACCGCAGCTACGTGCGGCGCTTCCCCGCCGATCACAACGACGCGGCCATCGTGCGGGCCATCCTCAGCCTCGCCGGCTCCTTGCAGCTGCGGGTGGTGGCGGAGGGTGTGGAAACCGAGGATCAGCTGCGGCGGCTGCATGAGGCCGGCTGCGGCTCGTTCCAGGGGTTTCTCTTCGGCAGGCCGATGGCGGCTCCGTTGCACCCCGCCGGGTTGTTGCAGCACGGGACGCTACGCTCCGGCGCCTTGCCGCGGCCGCGCGCTGATGCTGCTGAAGCCGGCTAACGGATTTGAACCGATGGCCTTCGCTTTACAAAAGCGCTGCTCTACCGCTGAGCTAAGCCGGCATGGGCGCCCGGGGCGCTGCCCCCGAGCTTAGGGCTGCGCCAGCGCCCAGAGCAGCAGCTGGGTGCGGCTGCGGCAGCCGGTTTTGGCCAGCAGGCTCGACACGTGGCTCTCCACGGTGCGCGGGCTCAGCACCAGGGCCGCCGCGATGGCGCGGTTGCTGGCACCGGCCAGCAGCTGGGTGAGCACCCGCCGTTCGGCCGGCGAGATGGAGGCCAGGGGCTCCTGCCCGGGCATGGGGCCGCGGAGTTCGGGCATCGGCAAGGGCGGGCCACTTCTTCCAGAGTTCCCGGCTCCGGCTCCTGCTCAAGCTCCGGTTCCCGCTCCTGCTCAGGCTCCGGCGCCAGGGCGGGGCGGGCAGCCTCAGCGCCGGGCGGGCAGGCTCAGCGCCGGGCGGGCAGGCCTCAGCCCCAGGGTTGCCCCGAGGACGGGGAGCCGCTGCCGGCGATGGCCTCGCCATCGTCCTCGCTGGGCGGCAGGGAGGCCGCTGCCCTCTGCAGGGCCTCCATGGTGGGGGACGTCTCCGTCTCCATCGGCTCGGTGCAGGCCTCCGGGCTCTCCACCGGGGCGGCTTCAGGAGCCCCAGCCGCTGGCGTGGCCGCAGCAGCTGGGGCGGCAGCAACGGGTGGGGCCCCAGGCTCGGGGCGGCGCACCGGCCTGGCGGAGCGGATCGGCAGGTTGGCCACCAGGGCGGTCACCCTGTCTTCGGTTTCGAGGCTCACGTCGACCTCCTCGAGGTCGATCTCCACATAGCGCTGCACCACTTCGAGAATCTCCCGGCGCATCTGCTCGAGGAGCTCGGGGTTCAGGTCGCTGCGGTCGTGGGCGAGCACCAGCTGGAGCCGCTGCTTCGCCAGGGTGGCACTGGGGGCCTGACGGCCGATCAGTCGCTGGAGGAACTCGAGCAGGGGCATCGGGCGTCAGAAGAGTTTCTTGGAGATGATCCGCTTGATCTTGGCCCGCAGGCCCTGCCGCTCCCGCGAGGGATCGATCAGGGGCACGTCCTCACCCTGGAGGCGTCGGGCGATGTTCTGGTAAGCGCGGGCCGCCGGGGAGGCGGTGCCGTTGAGGGTGAGGGGTTCGCCCCGGTTGGTGGACACGATCACCTGCTCGTCCTCCAGCACCAGCCCCAGCAGCGGCAGGGCCAGGATGTCGGTCACGTCGTCGACGGCGAGCATCTCCTGGTTGGCCATCATCTTTGGCCGCACCCGGTTGAGTACCAGCTGCACCGGCTTCACGCCCTGGATGTTGAGCAGGCCGATCACACGGTCGGCATCGCGCACCGCCGACACCTCCGGCGTGGTGATCACGATCGCCTCCCTGGCCGCGGCCGCCGCATTGCGGAAGCCCTCCTCGATGCCGGCCGGGCAGTCGATCAGCACGTAGTCGGCCCGTTCGGCGAGCAGGCCCACGATCTTCTGCATGTCGTCGGGGGTGAGCCACTCGAGCATGCGGGGGTTGCCCGCGGGCAGCAGGGCCAGGTTCTGCTCCTGCTTGTGCTTCACCAGGGCCTGCTCGAGCCGGCAGCTGCCCGCCAGCACCTCCTGGGCTGTGAACACGATCCTGTTCTCCAGGCCCAGCAGCAGGTCGAGGTTGCGCAGGCCGAAATCGGCGTCGAGCACGATCGTGCGCGCCCCCTGGCGCGCCAGGGCGATGCCGAGGTTGGCCGTGAGGGTGGTTTTGCCGACCCCCCCCTTGCCGGAGCAGATCAGAATGATGCGGGCAGGGGCTGACGTCACGGCATCCACGGGGATGGCTGGCAGGTTAAGGCCAACCCGCGGTTCGTTCGCCTTCAGGTGGGCAGGGGCCAACCGGAGCTGGCCGGGTCGATCCGGATGGCGCCATCCACCAGCCGGGCCTCCTCCGCCAGCCCGGCGGGCGCCTCCTCCTCCGGGCCCAGGGCCACGGCCGCGGCGATGCGCAGCTGCAGGGGCCGCAGGCGCAGGGCCACGATCCGGGCGGAGGCGTCGCCCGTGCAGCCGGCATGGGCCACGCCCCGCAGCCGCCCCCACACGAGCACGTGGCCCGCGGCGCTGATGCGTGCCCCGGGGTTCACATCACCCAGCAGCAGCACCGAACCCTCCGCCTGCAGGTGGTCGCCGGAGCGCAGCGTGCCGCGGTGAATGGTGAGGTCGTCGGCGTCGGCCGGCCGTTCCTCGGCCTCCTGGGCCTCCGGTGGCTGCGGCCACGCCGTGTGCAGCCCGATGGCGGCGGCCGCCACGAGGGTGGTGCGCTCGGTGCCGCGCACGCCCTCCAGCACCAGCCCCCGGCTCGCCAGCAGGGTTTCGATCTCGCGCAACTGGCGCACGTTCAGCGGCCAGGCCTCGCTCAGCAGCTCCAGGCTGCCCTTCAGGGCCGTGTCGCCGAGGGCGTGGTGCACCTCCTCGAGGGCTGAACCCGCCGCGCCGGCGCGTTGCGGCGGCGGCAGCCGCAGCTGGTGGGGCCCGGTGGCCCGGGCGGCAGGGATCAGCTCGGCGGCCATCGCGATGCTGCGCTGGCCAGACGTTAGGCCGGTTCCGCCGCGCCGCCGCTCTGCAACCGCTCCGCCAGCAGGTGCTGCAGCGGCGCGCGCACCTCGCGCGGATGGATGAGCCAGGCCATGCGGTGATTCTCCGCCAGGGTGCGCACCAGCGCGGAGCGCTGCTCCAGGGCGTGCAGGCGCTGGCCGTCCCAGAGCCGCAGGCCGCCCTTGTAGGGCAGATAACCGCGGCTTTCGCGCAGCTGCAGCCCGCAGCAGGTTTCCGCCGCCAGGCCGGCGGCCCGGCTGAGGCTGCGGGCCTCCGCCAGCAGCTCCAGCCGGTCGGTGCTGCCCAGATCGCTCACGTCGAGGGCACCGGGCAGATCCCGATCGAGCAGCCGCCGGCAGGGCTCCGCCAGCTCGGCGGGAGCCTCCTCGCGCCAGCGCATCAGGTGGTAGGCGGTGCGCACGTCGTCGTTGGCCAGGTAGGTGGCGATGTCCACCTCCTTCGGGTGCCAGAGCCAGCGGGCCAGGGTGTCGTCGGCCCACACGGGCCCCGGCCCCAGCCGCCGCGCCGTGGCGATCACCTGATGCAACAGCCAGTTGCACACCACGTTGAGGCGGTGGTTGTACACACCCCGGTGCATCAGCTGGCGCACCACGAGGTAGTGCTCCACCGCCAGCAGGCCGCGGGGGTGCACGGCCAGGCTGCCGTCGGGGGCGAGGGTGAGGGCCCCCAGGATCCGCTCCAGATCGAGCTGGCCGTAGCTGGTGCCGGTGCTGTAGCTGTCGCGCAGCAGGTAGTCGAGCCGGTCGCAGTCGAGCTGGCTGCTCACCAGCGCCGCCACCGCGGGCCTGGGGCCGCCCCCCGGGCTCAGCAGGGCGGCCACCTCCTCCGCCAGGCCGGGCCGGCTGGCCTCGAGCCGCTCGCGCAGGGCGGGATGCTCGCGGATCAGCCTTGCCGACCACAGCTCATGGCGCAGGCCGTACATCTCCTCGCCGCTGTGGCTGAGCGGGGCGTGGCCCACGTCGTGCAGCAGGGCCGCGGCGTAGACCAGTGGTCTGGCCTCCTGGAGCTCCGGGTGCAGCCGCTCCAGCTGGCCCAGGGCCAGCCGGGCCAGGTGCAGCACCCCGAGCGAGTGGGTGAAGCGGCTCGATTCGGCCCCGTGGAAGGTGAGGAACGCCGGCCCGAGCTGGCGGATGCGGCGCAGCCGCTGGAAGGGAGGGGTGTCGATCAGATCGATCGCCAGGGCTTCCGCCGGCTCGTTGTGGTCGAGCCGGATCGCACCGTGGAGTGGGTCGTGATAAGTGCGGCGGCTCATGCGGCGGCGGCCCCGGCGGCGTCGATCCGCTCCAGCAGCATCCGGCCGGCCTGCTCGAGCCAGGTGTCGCCGCTGCCGCCCGGGTCGAGGGGCTCCGGCGCGGCGAGCCGCTGGTCGGGCTCGATGCCCTGGTTCTGGATGTCGCGTCCGGAGGGGGTCACGTACCGGGCCACCGTGACCGCCAGGCCACTGCCGTCGCCCAGGGAGATCAGCGTCTGGATCAACCCCTTGCCGAAGGTGCGGCTGCCCACCAGCCGTGAGCGGCCCGCATCCTGCAGCGCGCCCGCCAGGATCTCGCTGGCGCTGGCGGTGCCGCCGTTCACCAGCGTGAGCACCGGCCCTGCATACAGGCTCCCCGCCGCCGCCTGCTGGCGGGCGGCGATCCCGCCCCGATCGCGCGTTTCCACGATCGCCTCACCATCGAGCAGGGCGTTGGCCACGGCCACCCCGGCGCTCACGAGGCCGCCGGAATCGTTGCGCAGATCCAGCACGAGCCCCTCGATTGCCGGGTCAGCAGCGAAGCCGCTGAGGGCCTTCTGCACCTGCTCGGGCACCGGCTCGCTGAACTGGGTGATCCGCAGGTAGGCCAGGCTGCGCCCCCCCACGGTGAGCACGCGGCTGCGCACCGGCAGCAGATCCACCTCGCGGCGCCTCAGCAGCAGCTCCCGGGGTCGGCCGCCGGGGGGCAGCAGCCGCACCAGCACGTCGCTGCCCGGGGCTCCCCGCAGCCGGCCCGCTGCCCCATCGAGGCCGAGCTCAGCGGTGGCCAGCCCATCCACCGCCAGCAGCTCGGTACCGGAAACGATGCCCGCCTCCGCGGCCGGTGAGCCATCGAGCGGGGCGATCACCACGATCGCCTGGTCGCTCTCCCGCAGGCCCAGCTGCAGGCCCACCCCGCTCACCAGCCCCTGGTTGGTGGAGCGCAGAGCCTTGTATTCCGCCGGGCGCAGCAGCCGGGTGTAGGGGTCGCCGATCGGTTCCAGCATCGCCTCGATCGCCGTGTAGGCCCCGCTTGAGGTGGTGATCGCCTGCTCCAGGGTGCGCTGGCGCAGCCGGCGCCAGTGGATCGCCTCCAGCCGGTCGGGATCCACGTAGCTCTGGTTCACCAGGCGCCAGGCCTCCACCACCAGCTGCTGGGCATCGCTCAGGGCCAGGGCGGAGGGGTGGCCCGGGCCGGGCAGGAGCAGCAGCAGCAGCGCCAGCGCCAGGCCGGCGAGCCTGCCCAGGGGTGTGCGGCCTGTTGCAAAGGGTTGAGCCGGACGGCCGGCAGGGGGCAGGGCGCTCACGGTGGGGGCGGAGTGGTCGGTAGACTCTCGCAACCCAAGACCCTCGCTGCATGGCGAATTCCTCACCTGCCGCCAAGGCGAACCCCGTCTACGACTGGTTCCAGGAGCGCCTGGAAATCCAGGCGATCGCCGACGACATCTCGGCCAAGTACGTGCCCCCGCACGTCAACATCTTCTATTGCCTTGGCGGAATCACCCTTGTGTGCTTCCTGATCCAGTTCGCCACTGGGTTCGCCATGACGTTCTATTACAAGCCCACCGTGGCCGAGGCCTACGCCTCCGTGCAGTACCTCATGACGGACGTCAGCTTCGGTTGGCTGATCCGCTCCGTGCACCGCTGGAGCGCCTCGATGATGGTGCTCATGCTGATCCTGCACGTGTTCCGCGTGTACCTCACCGGCGGCTTCAAGCGCCCCC
>VFQS010002310.1_pt1 | contig 15858 bp, 15 predicted proteins | sample 3512361 | NCBI WGS metagenome assembly VFQS01 (sample SAMN10412375, study PRJNA504923) | tailings metagenome | isolation source: Relicate 1 Philex TSF3 active mining | place: Philippines
CTAATGGACGTACTTCAAGTAAATCATGTAATAACTACACCTAAAATTATTGTTCCTAAATATACACCAATTATATCAATGAGTGTTAAACATCTCGCAGATATTGGTATTAAGGCCCTACTAATTGACATGGATAAAACTATTTTAAAAATTCATAGCTTTGGTACTTGGGTTTTAACAAAGAAACCGTTAGAAGATTTTGTTAAAGAAAGAAACCTTGTTGAAGATTTCGCTGATCTCAAATTTTTTAGCACACTTATAAGTTCTTGTGATCAATATAATATTCAAGTATTTATTGTTTCATTTGGATCCAAATATTTAATTACCAAATATATGGAAGCAGTTGAACTAGATCAAAAGGTAAATATATGTACTCCTGTTGATATTGGATTAACAGACGGACATACTATTGCAGGTGGTAAAATTCAACAAATTAATCACATATTAAAATCGTATGGATTTACTAATACCAATATAATTTTTATTGACGATGATCAATTAAATTGTAAAATTGCAATTCAAAATAGTATTCCATATACTCATAATGTTGGCACAGAATGTTTTGTAATTAATGAGTGGATTGAAATCATGGATAAACTTTTTGGAAAAAATGTTAAACAATTATTTGAAATTGTTAATCACAGTTCATATACTCAAACTGATAGAGCAGGTACCGAGTCTTTATTAGCTAATAAGCCAGTTGGAACATATTTGACTAGATTAGCTATTTCACAACCATTTAATATAGCATTTAGTTATGTTCAATTTAATCAAAAAACAGGTTCTAATGTTATAGCACATTCTTTAATTGATCAATACATTAAAATTGATACCTGGTTAGAAACTAAATTAACACAACCTGGAACAACTTCTATTTTTAAGCCCTTGTTTGGGTAATTTGTTTACATCATTGGAATTTATATTTGATACTTTATTCATTGACCAATTATTAAATACATCGTCGTGGGTTGCTATACCATTAGCTGGATCGCTACCTGGTCCATCTGTGAATAAATATGATATAAATGATTCAGGTGCTGTTCCACCATTTTTATTCATTAAATTCCATTTGGTATATGTATTTCCTTTATATAATCTATCATTAGAAAACCAATTATGATCATACTCTTCTCTATATTCTTTGCTAAAATAAACATAATGGTTTTGTTCTGTTTGAGCTTGAATAATATCTATATCTGGAAAAGATGTACATGTCCCAAACATGCATTGAACTGATAAACCATCGTAAAATGGACCATCGTATGGATAACTATCGTTCCATCTAGTGTAATAACAATCCCACCAAATACCTGTTTCTACATCAACAAATTGCCATCTTAATGGAACTAATATTTTACTCATTAAATATTTGGATTGAGCAGCAACAGCAATAGCACCATTATCATAATCTGTAGTATTTGGTTCTGGTAAATAATCTGTCATTGTACCTAATTCAGATACGGTTACAACTTCTTTTGTTTTAGGATTAGTAAAAGGTCTAGACCATATTTCTGGTCCATCTTTAGGATTTAAACGAGCTTTCCAGTCATCAACTGCTAATTTTGCATCGTCATATGCTTGTTTTGTTCCTGACCAAACATCATTAAACTCTTTTTGAATATCTGGTGGGGGTGATGATCTCCATGTATCAACAAGTGCACTAAGTAACCAACCAGCTATTTTGCCTCCAGTTTTTCCTACCCATGGAAATTCGATATCTCCCATAAATTCAAAACCGCCAACTAATAAATTAATTAAAAAATCTGTAGAAGGAGATGTATTACCGTCTGATTCAACGTTTTTACATATATCAGTATATTCTAATTCAGCTTTCACTTGACACCATCCAACAAATGAACTAAGTCTATCTAAGTTTATATATGCTTTTTGAACTTGATGATCTTCATAAATACGATTTCCTGTATTTGGATCAATATATGACTCGAAACTTGTCATTTATTAAATTGCTTGATAATTTAAATATTATTTTTAACGATTAATATTTATATTATTTTTAATTTTTTTTGTTTTCGTCTTTAACTTTTTCTTTTTCTAATTTAGCATCATACAATCTAAATAAATGAAATAAATAAAGAGTTCCTATTGAACCAATAAAAACCCACATTATGTTATTTTTATTTACTGGGTATACAGCAATACATCCTGCTATAAATAAAACAAAAAACTTTAATGTATGAGAAGTATCAAACATATTGTTTAACCATTTAGGTACTGGTTGTAAAGTATAACCCATAAATACTCCAGTAACTAATAGTAAAATAATTCTTAAATAATTATATTCAAGAAAACTATTATTAACCTTTACAGAAGTTTCAATAACTGAATCAGTAATTTCCATTATATAAGTTGACATATTTTTTTTTATATTAAAAAATTGAAATTTTTATTGTATACTGGAGCCATATATCATTTATCTTGCGGTCTTACAGACTAAAGATCCCCCGATTTCTAATCTGTTCGACCACTTGGAGTTGCGACTCCACTTCTAATTTTAAAATTATGATTAATTAAAATTTAAAGATAATTATCCATGTTGAATTGGCTTAAGAGTCTTTTCAACCTAAAGATTTAAGGGGTAACTCTTAAATATGGTAATAATTATCTATGCATTGTCGGGAGAAAACCCGGATTTACTTAGTTTGCAAAAACTAGTATAAAATAAATCCCTTGTTGTAAAAAAATACAACATTGTACTACAACTAAAGAAGTGACCTTTACGCGGTGTTGTAGATAAGTAGCTCTGTATCAGGAGCTATTATAGCTTCTTTTACTCAGTAAAACTAACAACTTCTAAAAAAATTGTTTGTCTTATTTTAACCTTAAAATAACATAAAACATTTTTATTATGTGAACTTTATTTTTGATTTATTAAAATTTTAAAGCAGAAAGTTAAAAAAGCTCATATCTCTCTCCGGATATTGGGTATCCGGAAACTGGTTTCCATTTTAAAAAATATATAAGATGATGATATATGTGGAAACTAATAAAAAAAATTATGTTCAATGATAATATATGTAAATATTATGATAAAAAATATGCTAATAAATCTAGAATATGTAAACACAACAAAATTTAACATATGGAAACTAATAATACATTATATAATACAACACATGATAAACCGAATGTTAAGGAAACTTATAATACAATAAATAATACTTTTAATAATACTTTTAATAATACTTCAATTATAGATTTATTAAAAACTGACAATTAAGAAGATTATAAAAAGATCAAAATACTCAAAAATATATTTTGTAAAAAATGCAATAAAAAATTTAATAACAAGCGTAAAAAAGTTAAAAACATAAATGAAATAGAGGTATAAATACTATATGTAAAAATTGAAATTTTAATTATCTATTGGATCCATACAGTTTTGACTAGTAATCAGATAGTCTGGTGGTCTTCGGATCATGAGCCTTTCTGGTTACTTGGAGCTGTGGTTCCACTTTTAAATTTCTAACTAAAAAATAATTTAATTAAAATCTTGAAATTTTGATAATTATTGTTATGTTGATAAAGCTTACGAGTTTTGCAACCTAAAAATTTAGAGGGTAACTTCTAAATATAATAATGATTATTACACGTTGATAAAATAGGAGAAAACCTATTAGTAGAGGTAAACCTCTATAAAAACCGGTGTTGAAAAAAATTCAACACTGTACTACAACTAAAGAAGTGACCTTTACGTGGTGTTGTAGATAAGTAGCTCTGTAACAGGAGCTATTATAGCTTCCTTTACATAGTAAAACTAACAACTTCTAAAAACTTATTTTGTCTTATTTTAACCTTAAAATAACATAAAACATTTTTATTATGGAAACTTTATTTTTAATTTATTAAAATTTTGAAGCAGAAAGTTAAAATTACTCCTCTCTCTCTCCGGGTTTTCATAAGTTGAAATTCAACTGTTGAAAGTTGAAAATATAAAAACATATAAGAATATAATTTCTATTGTGTAATATATGTCAACCGTTGAAAATAATAATGACAAATTTAGATGTAATATTTGTAATAAGTCGTATAAAGATAAATCTGGTCTATGGTATCACAACAAAAAACACCACGTTGAAAATAATGACTTACAAAGTAATCATATAGTAACCTTAAGTCATAAAAATAGTAACCCAGAAGTAACCAAAATATTACCAAAAACTAATGAAAAAGTGTTATCGTGTAAATATTGTTTAAAAGTTTTTAAATATAAACAAGGCAGATGGAGACACGAACAAAATTGTAAAAATCAAATAACTGATCAGGATTCAAAAGACGAAATTATTAATTATTTAAAACAAACAATAGATGAGCAAAAAAAATTATTTGAAAAACAAATGATTGAAATGAAAAATCAATTAATTGAAACAATGAATAAAAATTGTAAAGTTCACCCAAAAACACTTCAAAAAATTAATAAACAACTTAATGGAGATAATAATACTATAAATGAAACAACAAATAATGGTACCGTTAATAATAATATTACATACAACATAATTGGACTTGGTCACGAAAATTTAGCAGAAGTATTCAGTAAAAAGGAAAAAATGGCCATACTTAAGTACAGATACTGTAGTTTACCACATTTGGTCGAGTATGCTCATTTTAATGATAAGTATCCTCAGTTTAAAAATATCCTAATAACAAATACTCAAAATACACTAGCATACAAATATGATACTAAAAAGAAACAATTTGTTGCAGTTAACAAAGATGAATTACTTGACGATATTGTAGACGAACGTATGTGTGATATTAACTCTTTTTATGAGGAATTAGAAGGAGAACTTGATGAAAAAACAAAAGATATTTTAGATAAAGTTAAGGAAAAAATAGAAAACGACCCTAAATACAAAGAACTAAAAAAGAAAGATATTAAATTAATTATTTATAACAATCGTAAAAAAGTTTCAAAAGAAGTAACTGATAATTTAGAAATTGAAGTATAAAATACAAAAAATTGAAAATCAAACAAGTAGATAGATGGATATAGTTTTAGTAATGCTGTTTACCGTTACTAATATTATAATGATTGTACTAGGATGTCACATTTACGATATTCAAAAAAGCAGAATACAAACTGCCATTGATTTCAGTAATAATTTGAATTCCTATAACCAAACCTGGTTTTTAACAGGTGGGGTTAAACATGCAATTGCTTCGTCAATAAATGAAGCAAATACCGTAGGGCACATGAGTGAAGCTAATGTCATGAAGGCAAGTATTAATTTTGATACTAACATTGTGCTTGATACCAATGCCCGAAATACCGCTGAAAATTTTTTGAACTTTAAAAAGTGGTATCAACTCGCTGATTTTAAAGAAGATTCAAAGATTATCATTACTACTTCTTCTTTCCATAAAGACAGAGCTGAAAAAATCTTTAAGGGAATATTTTATGATATTGATATTGATCCAGTATGGAACTTGAGTAATTTAGCTTGTCCTACATGTTGGTCTGATGAGTTAATTCATATTAAAAATGTTGAGTCTGATGTTAATAAGGCTCTTGGATTAATTTAAATTTATTTGTCTTATTTTACTAATTCATACAATTGTTTAAAAAAAGATTGAAATTTTTTTAGTAAAAGGCCCGAATAATTTTAAGTAATGTCGGCGTTTACCAATGATAACGATAATAATACCTTAAATACCGAGGGTGTAATTAATATACCTGACCAATCAGACAATATGATAGATTCTGATAATAAAGAAGATTATCATATTAGTCTTCCTGTTTATCCAACACCTGAACTTATAGGAGAATGTTCGCCTGGTGCAACTTTTACAACCTATAAAATGGGTGGTTCAAGTGGTATAACGGGAAAAGAAAATCAAGATGCTTGTTCAGTAATTTCGATTAAAAAGAACGGTATCAAATACGCTGTTACAACTGTTTGTGACGGACATGGTATATACGGACAATCTTATGCTAACAACGTGGTTACTCTTTTACCACAAGAAGTTACTAAAAGATTTGACGATGTTTTAGCTAATCCATTTGTTACATTAAAGGAAATCTTTTTTAATGTAACCAACCAAATTAAACAGCAAATGAGCCATAGAAATGGCGGAACAACCGCAACAATTACTATTTTAACAGATGGTTGTCTCATTGTTGCAAATGTAGGAGATTGTGAAGCTCTAGTTAAAATAGACCCATCTGCAAACATTACCATCGAGAGAAATGGCTTATTTATACCAAATGATTCAACTGATGGTATTATTAGAGCCACTGTAGATCACAATATTAATAATATGAATGAGGTTATGCGTGTTTTAGCTACTGGTGCTAAAATTAAATATGCTACTCAGAAAAGTTATTTTCCGGAGATAGATGTATTTACAAAGTATGAAGAAAACGGTGAAATCAAATTTGTTCAAAATCCTCATTCTAATCAACAAGGTGGTTTTATTTCAAATATGTCAAGAGATCCTGCTGTTTATTTCCACGGAGGTATTAAATTAAATATGTCAAGATCAATTGGAGACTGGGATGGAATTTATGTAACTGCTGAACCTGATATAACACGTATTACATGGGATCAAGGTAAACGTGCTAGATTACTCGTTGCTTCAGATGGATATTTTAACTGTTTTTCTAAAGAAGAACAGAACAATGAACTGGTATTTGATTTGAAACCATCTGAAATTTGCGAAAGAGGCCATGTTGCTGTTGGTAAAACTTTTGGTCACAAGTATGCGGATAACACTACTATTGTTGTACTTGACAGAGGGGTTTAAATTGTTTATTTCTTTCAATTTACCATAAAAATTGAAATAAAATATTTTATTTATATATTATACTATCAATAATGAACTATTATGATATAGCATTAAATAATGAAATTAATAAAGATATCGAAAATGCCAAATATTATTATCATTTATCTGTTTTATTTGGTAATGATTTAGGATTAAAAAAGCTTGAATATTTAGAAAAAGATGTTGTACGGTATTTAAATAAATATAACAAAAGAACCGTAAATGAAGACTTTTTAAAAATTTTAATATATTGGTTTGATATCAAATATAAAACTATTTTAAACGGATTTGACAAAGAATTATCTTCAACACTTGTTTATGCAAACTGGACTAATATTTGGTTTGCTAAATATAATCAACAAAAAAGAGTAGATCAAGAGCTTAAATTTTTCGAAGATATGTATAATACATATTTAAATTATGATCCAACATATTTGTATGAATATGTTGCATTAATTATATTATATGATCAAATTCCAAGAAATATTTTTCGAAACACGGCTAAAGCATATGAAACAGATCATATTGCTTTTAAACATGCAAAATTTTTGTCTCAATTTAGTGATTTTTTACCTTTACATGTTAATATATTCATAACATTGTCATATTGTCACCAAGAATCATTAGAAGATCAAAAATATTATGAACATATTATTCACAAAGTTTGTAACAAATATCAAAATTCTCATTATGAAATTATAAAATCATTAAAAAATATATTTTATAATCACTTTGATAGAATTAAATTATTTGGTAGAATTCCAGAAAGAAACATTTTTTTGAACAGACAAACATCAACTCAAGAAAAAGTATATATGGATAATTTATAAATTTTGATCACTTTTTTTAAGATCCAAATATTTTTGTTTGTATTTCAAATATTTTTTATAAAACATTTGATCTAGTTCTGTTTCATTGTATTTTAAATATTTATTTTTATAATAATATCTATCTCCACCATTTTCAAGATTTAATTTATTTTCTTCATCTGTTACAAGTGTTTTGTAATAGTTTGAATCTAAATTATCATCTTCTGAAGAATTTGTATTAAATATAACAAGTCTTGGAATCTTTTCTTCTGGCATTTTATGGATAGATGAAACAGCGCGTCCGCAAGTATATGATCCTAATCCATTTTTACAATTTAATATAATATATGTATAACCAATCATATCATTTATTATTCTTACAATTGATTTAGCAATTGGTGTCATATTCATAATGTTAGTACCTAATGTATATAGCACATATTGTAAAACAACTTCAAAAAAACTAATATAAATTGGATTATTTAAATATGGTGATATTGGATTTGATAAGGCTATTAACAAATCTAAACCTAAAAGTTTTATTCTGCCTTTATCTAGATTTAAAAAATTATCGCTATCAATTATGATATCTGAAAATGTTAATGTCCATTTACCAACATCTGGTCTATCACCATATAATGATTTAATATGAGATGAATAATAATTAAACATTGTATAAAATGGTGTTCCTTGATTTTTATTATAAATCTTTCCAGCCAATTTTATTCTTAATTGATTTAATCTATCGATTGTATAATCTCCTGAATTTAATTTAAATATTAAATCAGTCCATGCATTAATTTCTGATAATTCAAAAGGTTTTTCTTTTCCAAAAAAATCAAGTATTTGTTGTTTATTTGGAAAGGTATTAATATTACTCATAATAAATGAATTTACAGATATTTTATCAAATGATCTTGTATTAATTTCTTTATTTAAAAATCTATCTTTGTCATCTATTAGAGTCTCGTAATCATAAATATTAAAATCAGGATCAGTTAAAACACGATTTAATTCCATAATATTTGAAGTATTAGGAGCAGTTTTAATTTTATTAATAACCATTTTGTTAAATGCTGATTTTGAAGCCATATTAATAAATATTAGATATTTAAAATAAAAAAATTGAAATATTGAATCTATATTGGGGTTTAAAGATTTTTTTTTTTGAGTTGCGACTCGCCTTATGATTATAATTTTAATATTATAATTATATTTCTAAACCGTTGATTATAACGAAAGGTTATAATCAATGAGGGCCGCCATGCCAAATTGAATTCAATTATTAATATTTTTATGTGGAATTAGATCAACCTAAGGCTTACGAGTCGAAGGTCATATAAAATATCAGTTGGTAACAACTGATAGTCTAAGAGAAGTACTATAGAAATTAATTGAATTTTTGTTGAAAATTTATTTATAACAATATATAATTATATATGTTGAGATGAGTATACTACTTAATTATATAGGTAAAGATATCGAAGACATAATTGTTAGTACATATGAAAAATATAAGGATGAACTAAATAATAATATCCAAGATAGAATTGGATATTTAAATATTTATCATAATAAATGGGATATAAATAATGAAACAATTTTATTGGATAAAATGTCTAGTTTTCTTAATATTGATACAAATCGTGTGCTTACAATTAATTTTTTAACATCAAAACCAAACTGTAAAAATCAACATTATCATATTGATTATGAAGGTAAAACAGAAACCTTCTTTATTCCTTTATGTGAATTAAATGACAAGAATGGAACTGAAATTGTAGAATTTCATAATTTGCAAGACAATTTAAATAATTTGCCAACATTATTAGAAATTTCAAATACCTGTTACAATAAACAGGACTTAATAGATGAGTTAACTAAATACAATATAGATAGATCAATATATAATATTAAATATGTAAATAGTAATCCATTTTCTCTTATTAAAATTTCTAATTATTTGTTACATCGCGGGCGTACTAATGAAACACTAACAGATAGAGTTATGTTTAGTGTTGTTGTTAGTTGTGATTCTAGTTATTCATTAACATCAGATAAAATTGTTGCCGACGCTGAATTAGATGAACATATGGATATTAAAATAAATATAATGAATAACAGAATACAAAATAATGAAATATAATTAATAAAAATTGAAATTTTAAGAGCCTACGTGCTCCTTAAACTTAGAACATGTAACTCTAGAGTAGTCCCCTTCCGGGGACTCCTCTTCGGAGCCGGTAGCCGCGTGCTGCCCTTATTGTTTCTTAGCATTGTTATAAAGATGTTAAGAGCATACTATTGTGGCATTAGAAATAATGCTTGGTTTTATAATAATCTTTAGATGGTTATATTATCAATTGGCACATGGTTTTAACCATGTGCTGACATAATGTGTGTAATACAATGTTTTATTAAAATTACAAATTAAATTAATTATTAATCTTCAAATTTTTATTAATTTGGTGTATAAAGGTTAGACCTACGGGTTGATCCTATGGATTAAGTTCCAACTTAGTGTGTAAGCACTATATTATACATCAATGCAATAAATATTTGGACCCAGATAAGCGAACTCTGAGTTAAAAAAAGTTCCCCGGGAGAAAACCCGGCTAACAAACCGATCACTACAATGACAGAAGAGGCCTTTACGCGGCATTGTGGATAAGTAGCTCCTTAAAAGGAGCTTACTGCTTCTTTTAACAAGTGAAACTAACATCTTCTAAAACAAACAACTAAACTTTTATTTGATTGTTTTATTAATTTAAACCTCAATGTCTTTAGTTTTACTATTTTTTTCTTTGCTAAATATTGAATTATTGTATTTGAGTTTAATTACTTCGGTGTTTTTTCCTGTTTCATTATAAATCATTAGTTTAACCTCATTTATTTTAAACAGCTTGTAATTTTTAAACTCTTTGTTATTTTCTTCGTCAACTAAAACAGTATGTTCATCTTGTATTTTTTCAATTAATTTATCCAAAATTTCAACAGTTCTTTCTGGTAATTTATGTTTATAATCATCAAGAGATACTTCAATATTATTCATATGTTGATCAATCAATTGACTTATAACTGAATGCTTTTGCACAGCCTCAAATTTATTTCCATTGTGTACATAGGCTATGTTATCTCTCAAATTAGTTATATAAATATTTCTATATTCGGGTCTTTGATCATTAAAATGTATTGCCTTTATAGATTCTTCAACAGCTTTATATTTACAATTAAGTATCTTTTTAATTTCTTTATCTGATAAAATGCTTTTAATATCTTCTGAACCAAATTTAACAATTTGTATGTTGTTTACTGTATTATTATTGTTGGAATTATTATTACCGGTTACTAAGTTTTTATTAATTTTTTGTAGTGTTTTTGGGTGTATTTTTGAGCTTTTTAATAATTCTGTTAACATATTTTTAATTTCTGCATTTTCTTTTTTTAACTCATCATATTCTGATTCTTTAATTGTTTTTTTAGTAGATTCCGTATTACATTTTTGTTCATGTCTCCATCTACTTTGTCTATTAAAAAATTTTTTATTGCAATATTTACATTCAGTATTTAATAGTTCTGTTGTTTTGTTATTTCCATTTTGGTGTTCAATGTAGACATTTTTGTTACATGTGTCTACATTATTGGGCTGATTATGTATACATTCTTTTTTATGATATTTATTGTTGTGTTTCCATATACCAGATTTATTTTTATATGTTTTATTGCATATTTTACAACTAAAATCATCAATGGAAATATTGTTATTGGTTTCCATATTTAACTATATAATATATTATCTTATATATTTTTTAAATGGAAATGGTTTCCAAGTTTCCGGAAACTTCAGCTTAACTCCAGAGAGAGAGATACAAAAAATTTACTTTTGGTTTAAAATAAATTTGTTATAAAAAGCCAAAATCTTTTATTAAAAATTAATCTTTATTTCTGCATTTATATAATGAATAATAACATAACTTTTACATTAGACTACCAATTAAATGATTTATTTAATGAATTAATAAAATATGTAAATGAATCCACATACTATAATTCTACTGATAAAAACTTAAAAAAACTCTATAAAAAAAGAACAGATGGTATTTATATTGGTCCTGAAATTGGGAATACCGGATTAAAAATATTAGAAGCCAATGCTAGAAAAGTTCAAAAAACAACAAAATCTGATTATCCTATAACATGTCCATTATGTTTAAATCCTCAGATAGATAAATCTATTGCTCCTTATAATAAAAATAAAGCATTACTATGGAGGAATTTTTTAATTCAACCAAATTCATTTCCGTATTTTAAAGTACATTTTTTAATTCAATCGACAGATCATAATCAAGAATTAAATAGAGGTACACAAAGCGAAGTTCATAAAAATAAGTATGTGTTAACTGATATTTTAGATTTTATTAAAATAAATAACAAAGGAATAATATTATTTAATGGTTATGTAGGTAATAGTTTAACTCATTTACATTTTCATTATACAGAAACTAAATTTCCAATTAAAGAACAAATTAAAAAATATGCATTTAATAAAGATATAATAGTAACAAAAAATAGATCAAACATACAATTATTTAAAGATGACAAAAACAATTGCAAAAACTTTATTTTAATTAAAGGATCAGATATATCATCAGATATTTTTACTATATTAGAATATTTAGATTCAAATAAATTATTTTATAATCTAACAATTTATTACAAGTCAGATATGTTTTATGTTTATATTTTTATTAGACAAAAAACTGATGACAAAAATGGTTTTAATTTTGGTGCTTCAAATTTATCCGGTTTAACTTTAACCTCAAATGAACATATACATTTATTTAAAAATAATACCAGAGAATTTATAAATATGATAGACAATTACTGTTCTGAATCTGTTATTAAATTTGATATTAGTATATTAAAAAAAATATTTAAATAAGACATTTTTTCAACTAAAATTCCTAGGTTAAATAAATAATGTATAAATTAGTGGTCGAAGTTTTAGATTATATCAAAGACAACCATTTTAATTCCCATTTAATAGCATGGGACAAAATATATAACTATGTGCACAAAATTAAAAACAAAAAAGATTTATGTATGCTATTAGACAAATATATATTACCTAAATTGAATGATAACAATCATAGTAATTTTGGTATAGTTTATAAAGATAAAATTTGTAAACGTAGCTATAAGATAAGTTATAGAAAATCAAAGTTTAAAAAATATTATTCAAAACCTGAAAAATATTTTAGTGAAAAAGTCGAAATCAAAATGTTGGAAAACAATATATTATATATAAATGCACCAAGAACTTGGAATCAAGATTATTGGATTGAATATTATAAAAAAATAACAGAAGCATTTAAGGATTATAAAAAGTTAAAAGGAATTATTTATGATTTAAGTGAATGTTTAGGAGGCAATTATATTCCAATTATTGCCCCTTTTCACCAAATATTTGGTAGAACAATAGTAGCTCATGGCTATAATAAAAATAATGATAATTTATGTTTTACTCATATATTAAAAAAGGGTAAACTAAATGATATTGATAGTTGGATTAGCCAAATTAGATATAATCCTAACAAATTAACAGACAACAGATCAAGTGGTGTTAAAATTGCAGTAATTGTTAGTGCATATACTGGTTCTGCTGGTGAATTTGCTGCTATGTTTTTCAAAGACAGGCCCAATGTTCGTATTTTTGGCGAGAAGACCGCGGGTTTAAGCACATGGCAAAATATGTATAACATTAAAAATGACAATGGGTCATATTTAAATATTGGTTTAGCATATGCGGTTGATAGATCAGGTTATAGATATGAATCAAACTTTCATTTATTACCAGATGTTAAAACTAGTAATCCAATTAAAAAAGCAATTAAATATATATTATCAAGTAATTAAAATAGTATTTTGTTTAGTTAATTTAATTTATATAAAATATATTTAGGTTGACAAAAATGATTTTAATTTAATTATTAAAAAAGTTGATTAATTAAACATTTATAATTAAATACTTATAAGTAATGTGGCGTTTCTTCACAATTCGTAGTGTGATTTGTTAGTGTACCGTTTTCGTATTTGATATTTGTATTGTGTCTTCGGTGTTTGATGTTTGGAATATATCAAGTGGTCTTATTATAACCGTGATAACCGTGATAACCGTGATAACCGTAATAACCGTGATAACCGTGATAAAATTATTTTTTTTAAATATTTAGAGGATGTGTATTTTAAATGACTAAATTAAATTTTATTAAAAATGTTTTTGCCAGTTCATAATGATTTTATTTTTATTTGATTATAAAATCATTATATTAAGAAGTTTTTTCTTCAATTGTTATTAATAGACTTATTTTTATTAGAAATCAACTAGAATATGTCCGTATGTTGACTATGATCAATAGATAATAAAATAAACAAAAATTTTGTAAATTATTTTTTATTATTTTTTATTTTAGATTCAACACCAAATAAATTTTGAATATTTTTATTATGAAAATCAATTGATCCATCTGGATCGCATTCAATTATATTAGAATGAGTGTTAAACATAAGTTTGTAATCAATTATTTTAGTAAAATATTGATCATATAATTTTTTAAAAGCACTTGATGCTTGTTCTAAGTCGTTGTAAGATGCAAAAATTATAGGGTCTATTTCTTTATAAACAACTTCTTGCATAGGTATGTTCCATAGTCTTGTATGATAATTTTTAAAGTGTGTAACATAAATTATAAATGTGGATTCTCCAACAGAATATGTTGAAACAAGTCCCCATATAGATCCTGCCCAAAATTTAAGTCCAACAAGATCAATATCAAAATCACCATATGATTCTGATACCATATTACTGTTGTTATTAAAATTATCAACTTTGTCAGTATCAAATATATCGATTGGATTAATTTCTTTATTATTTTCATAACATATCATAATTTGGTATGCTAGATACTTTCGGTATTTAAGAAACATTTTGATATCATATATTGACTCAAATCTAATTAAAAAACTTCTAATTCCCATTAGTATTTAAAGTCTTACAATATTATGTATTTAATATTCAAATTTATTTTTAATAAGAATGCTAGAAATATCAAAAATAATTAAAAAGGAACAAGATAAAATTCGGCCTATAGTCATTTTTTATAAATCAAAATATATATTATCTATGTTCCCATTTGATGAAATTATTCATATTCCTTTATATTACGGATCTTTTTATGATTTACATATGAAAATGAAACCAAATATATAATAAGATTAAGAGATATATTTTTAAAATTAGAAAAGGTATTAAAAAGATTGAAAATGTTAAAGCCTATAGGTTTCTTAATACAAAGACATATGCCCAGAAATGGGCAGGTAATTCCGGATTATTCCAGAGAGACCATGTCGGCCGATAAGGCTAACATTATTGAGGCTAGTCCTCGTGTGTCGAAGTCGTGCGAGTACGACAAAGGCGTGTGCAGTGTTTGTGGCATTGGAGACGACTGTGGAATTTGCGATTTTTGCGGATCATTTGGGTCAAAACCGCCTCGCAAGCCACTTGTTTTGTGTCGTGCAAATGCTTGTCTACCAGATTGTGGTGTAAATGGTCCATGCGCGTCTTGTATTGGAAACAAAAAGGAGTGGATTGCAGTGTGTGAGCGTCAAGGATACGACATTTGCCATGAGTGTTTGTACTTCTCTGATTCATGCAAGTGCAAGTTGATTCCATTGCCACCACTGCCACCACTGCCACCATCACCTCCAACAATGCCATTGGTGCTGTGTCGTTCCAACGCATGTTTGCCAGGATGTGGCAAAGATGGTCCGTGCTTTGCATGTATTGGAAACAAACAGGCCTGGATCGAAGAGTGCGAGCGTCAAGGTCACGACATTTGTCACAAGTGTCTGCACTACTCCTATGCATGCAGGTGTTGTATCACATTGAGAGGCCATCCGAACACTGTGTCGATGAATCGAGTTGTAAACATACCACCTCCACCAAAGCCACTTGTATTGGCGCGAGCTGATGCGTGCTTACCGGATTGTGGTATAAACGGTCCATGTGATTCATGCATTGGAAACAATCAGGCGTGGATTGACGAGTGTGAGCGCCAGGGTCACGACATTTGCCACAAGTGTCTGTACTACTCGTATTCGTGCGTCTGTAAATAAACGGGCATAGCGTGGGTCTAACAGTAGGCCCAGAACAAAAAGCCTTGATAAATTTAACACATACCGAGTACGAAAACAACAATAAAAG
>VFQS010002312.1_pt1 | contig 15834 bp, 18 predicted proteins | sample 3512361 | NCBI WGS metagenome assembly VFQS01 (sample SAMN10412375, study PRJNA504923) | tailings metagenome | isolation source: Relicate 1 Philex TSF3 active mining | place: Philippines
GCACGACCCTCGTCATCGCACACCGGCTTTCGACGATCATCGCCGCCGACAACATCCTCGTCATGGAGAAGGGGCGGCTCGTGGAGCAGGGCACGCACGGCGAGTTGATGGCCAAGGATGGTCTGTACGCCTCGCTGTGGAACCGCCAGCGGCAGGCGGAGGCCGCGCGCGAGAGCCTCGCCCGAGCCCTCGAGGAGGAGAAGCGTCTCGAAGGCGAGAAGATCAAGACCGGCCGGTTCGCATCAGAGGATACATCGGCTTGATTGCCGCGCGGGTAGGGAAGTAGGCTCGGCGAGCGTCCGCTCTCTGCCCCAGAAAGGCGACCCATGTCCGGTGCGATCACGATCGATGGGATGCAGCCGTCCGATCATGAAGCCGTGCGTGCGATCTACCAGGAAGGGCTGTCGAGCGGCATCGCGGCCTTCATGCAGACCGCGCCCGATTGGGCACGCTGGGACACGGCCCATCTGGACGTTGGTCGTCTCGTCGCCCGCGATGGCGGCAACATCGTGGGATGGGTTGCCCTGAGCCGGGTTGCCGACAGTTGAGGGGCGGCCGGCATCGCTGAGGTCAGCGTATATGTGACGGGGGCAGCAAGGGGAAAAGGTGTCGGCACGCGTTTGCTCGCGGGCGCCGTGGCGGCATCGGAGGCCGCCGGATATTGGACCGTTCAAGCCCAGATCATGGCAGCCAACACGGCCAGTCGCGCGCTTCATCTCAAGGCGGGCTTCCGGGAAGTCGGCATCCGTGAGCGCTTGGGACACATCGGCGGTGTCTGGCACGACGTGCATATCTACGAGCGCCGCAGCAGGGTGACGGGCGGGCCGGGGTTGCCGACCCGTTCCTGCGGATGAGCGCGGCTGGGAACACGAATTATCCATTCCCGTCTGTCATCCTGTCAGATATCCGAGCCGCCATTCCCTTGCTGCGAGCGCCCCGTCCGTGAGTATTCCGCCGCGACCACCACGAGAACCGCAGCCAGCCCCGGGCAAGCCATGGGCGCATTATCTGGCACGTCTGGGTTTCTATTGGAGCCTGCGTGCCGTGCGGCTCGCAGGGCACGTGGCGAGCGTGGCGCTGCAACTCCTGCTGGCCCTCGTCGTCATCTTCGAGGAGTGGGGCTGGCAGCCACTGGCCCGTCTCGCAGCGCATATCGCTCGGTGGCAGCCCATAGCTCGCATCGAAGCCGTCATCGTGCGCCTGCCGCCCTATCCCGCGCTCCTCGTCTTCGCGGCGCCCACCGCCCTACTCTTCCCGCTGAAGCTGGCCTCGCTCTGGCTCGTCGCCAACGGCCATGTGGTCTGGGCAACCTTCCTTTTCGTCTTCGCGAAGGTCGCGGGTACGGCGTTCCTCGCGCGCATCTTCCAGCTGACGCAACCGGCGCTCATGCAACTGACGTGGTTCGCGCGGCTCTACGGCATCTTCATGCCCTGGAAGGAGGAGATGCTGGCGCGCCTGCGCGCCTCGCGGCCCTGGCGGATCGGCCGTGTGGTCAAATCCCGGATCAAGAAAGCCGTGCGCGCTGCGTGGCTGGGCTGGCGACCCGGCGTCGCGCCGCTGCTGATGCGCCTGCGTTCGCTCTTAGGGCGCTGAGCGCGGCTCAATCCGTCACGAATTCGTCGCGCCGGTAGCCCTGAAGGTAGAGCAGGGCGGTGAGATCGCCGTGTGTGATGCCCGCGTGCGCTTCGGCCGCGACCACCGGCTTGGCGCGGTAGGCAACGCCCAGCCCCGCAGCTTTGATCATGGCGAGGTCATTGGCGCCGTCGCCGACGGCCAGCGTCAGGGGAGCAGCGAGCCCGTTTCGCGCCGCAAGCTCCTGCAGTGTCGCAAGCTTCGCTGCTTTTCCGAGAACCGGCCCCACGACCCCGCCCGTCAACCGGCCCTCCGCCATCTCCAGGATGTTCGCACGCGTTTCATCGAAGCCCACACGTTCCATCACCCGCGTCGTGAAGAACGTGAAGCCACCCGAGACGAGCGCCGTATAGGCGCCGTGCGTCCGCATCGTCCGCACCAGGGTGCGCGCCCCCGGCATCAGCGTGACACGCTCCAGATAGACCTTTTGCAGGTCGTCCTCGCCGATCCCCGCGAGTAGCCCGAGCCGCTCGCGCAACGCCTGCTCGAATTCCAACTCGCCGCGCATCGCGCGCTCGGTGATGGCGGCGATCTGGGCCTTCAAGCCCAGAACGTCCGCCATCTCGTCGATGCACTCCTGTTCGATGATGGTCGAATCCATGTCGGCCACGAGCAGACGCTTGCGTCGGTAGGCGATGTCGTCGTCGACGACGTTGACATCCACGGGGAGCGTGCCCAAAGCAGCCTGCGCCGCTCGCCGTAACGCCTCCCGGTCGATGTCATCAGGCGCGGCGAGAAGGAAATCCCACGCTTCTCGTTCCCCGAGTTCCCGCCGGTCGAGAATCTCGTACCCGGCCAGCGCCGTCTCGACATCCCTGATGCGGGCGGGTGTCAGAAGGCCACTGCGGGGGGGCGCGGTGAGAACGAGGGCATGGCAGGTCGTCTGGGGCATGGGGCTGGTCTCTAGCGGATCTGCCTCGCGACATAGGCGAGCACAGACCGGGGAGCAACCCCGCTGTGCCCCCGCGCGATCGCGGGCAGCAGGCGCGGCACTTTGCCCTCGGTTCATCATTTCCGTTCGGGAGCGGCGGCCTCCGCTTTGCCTCAGCGCCCGCCTCGGGTAAATACGCGCCCGAGAACCGCCAACGCCAACCCCTTGCTCTGGAGCCTCCCATGACCGCCATCGTCGACATCATCGGCCGCGAGATCCTCGACTCGCGCGGCAACCCGACCGTGGAAGTCGACGTCGTCCTCGAGGACGGCGCCATGGGGCGGGCCGCCGTGCCGTCCGGAGCCTCGACGGGCGCCCACGAGGCGGTGGAATTGCGTGACGGCGACAAGTCGCGTTTCGGCGGCAAGGGCGTGCAGAAGGCCGTCGACGCGGTCAACGGCGAGATCTTCGACGCCATCTCGGGCATGGATGCCGAGGACCAGCGCCGCATCGATCATGCCCTGCTGGCCCTCGACGGCACGCGCAACAAGAGCCGGCTGGGCGCCAATGCCATACTCGGTGTCTCGATGGCTGTCGCCAAGGCCGCAGCTCTCACCCGCGACCTGCCGCTCTATCGCTATATCGGTGGCGCCCACGCCCATGTGCTGCCCGTGCCGATGATGAATATCGTCAACGGTGGCGCCCACGCCGATAATCCCATCGACATCCAGGAATTCATGATCATGCCGGTCGGCGCACCGACCTGCCGGGATGCCATCCGTGTTGGTTCCGAAATCTTCCAGACCTTGAAGAAGGCACTCTCGGAAGCGGGCCACGGCACGAACGTCGGCGACGAAGGCGGCTTCGCTCCCAACCTCAAGAGTGCCGACGAAGCGCTGGGCTTCATCATGAAGTCCATCGAGAAGGCCGGCTACAAGCCGGGCGTCGATGTGATGCTGGCGCTCGATTGCGCGGCGACGGAATTCTACAAGGACGGCAAGTACGAATTGGAGGGCGAAGGTAAGTCGCTCGATGGCGCGGCGATGGCCGGCTACCTTGCCGATCTCGTAGCGCGCTATCCCATCATCTCGATCGAGGACGGGATGTCGGAGGACGACTGGGCGGGCTGGAAGGCGCTCACCGAGTTGATCGGCGAGAAGTGCCAACTCGTCGGCGACGACCTCTTCGTCACCAATACCGAGCGGTTGTCGCGCGGCATCGCAGAGGGCATTGCGAACTCGATCCTGGTGAAGGTCAATCAGATCGGCTCGCTGACCGAGACGCTGGAAGCCGTCGATATGGCCCATCGCGCGCGCTATACGGCGGTCATGTCGCACCGCTCGGGCGAGACGGAGGATGCCACGATCGCCGATCTGGCGGTGGCGACCAATTGCGGGCAGATCAAGACGGGCTCGCTATCGCGGTCGGACCGGCTCGCCAAGTACAACCAGCTGATCCGCATCGAGGAGCAGCTGGGGGACATCGCCCGCTATGCGGGCAGGTCGATCCTGCGGGGGGCTCCTGCACGGAGATGATCCCGACACGGAACAATCCTTTACTCGAGCTTAACCGGGCCGGGCTATAACAGCATCGTTACCGGTTGAACTCAGAGTGTCTTCCGTCAGTGCCGCGTTCCCTTCGACATGATGGCCCCCGACGCCCAAGACGACGCAGTCCTGTGTTGCTTGTGTGTTTATGTCTTACGGCGTACTTCGGCTATCACGCGATCCAAGGCAGGCACGGTCTCGAGGCGCGTTCCAGACTCATCGATCGCTCCGCACAGCTGGAGCGGGAGATTGGAGCCCTCGAGATCGTGCGGTCTCGCCTCCAGCGAGAAGTCGCCCTCCTGGACGAGCGTTCTCCCAACCCCGACTACATCGATGAATTGGCACGCGAGGAGCTGGGCTTCGCCTTGCCCGGTGATCGTCTGATCATCGAGCGTCCCGTCGGTGCCCGGTCGCGCTGACGGCGCAATCGCCGAGTGCGGCGGGCGCGTGCACTTTGCATGCCGCATCCAATCTCTTGCCGCGGTTGGATCACCTGTGCTGGGACTGGCATCGAAGTGCCCCCTCGTGTAGGGTCGGCGCCGAAACAACACCGTTCGATATCGCCGATCCGGAAAGGGACTACATGGCGCTTGAGGGCACCACAGGCACGGGCGACGGGCTCACGGCAGTGGCCGGCACTGCGATGACGCAATTCACGCGTGAGGAGGAGATCAAGGCATACCGCGACATGCTGCTCATCCGCCGTTTCGAAGAGCGTGCGGGCCAGCTTTACGGCATGGGGTACATCGGCGGTTTCTGCCACCTCTACATCGGCCAAGAGGCCGTCGTCGTCGGCTTGCAGATGGCCGCCAAGGAAGGCGACCAGGTCATTACGACTTATCGCGACCATGGTCACATGCTCGCGACCGACATGGACCCGAAGGGCGTGATGGCCGAACTGACGGGCCGACGCGGGGGCTACTCCAAAGGCAAGGGGGGCTCCATGCACATGTTCTCGAAGGAAAAGCATTTCTACGGTGGTCACGGCATCGTCGGCGCTTCGGTGCCGCTGGGCGCCGGCCTCGCCTTCGCCAACAAGTATCGTGGCAACGACAACGTGTGCTGGTGCTATTTCGGCGACGGTGCTGCCAACCAGGGGCAGGTCTACGAGACGTTCAACATGGCCAAGCTCTGGCATCTGCCGGTGATTTTCGTCATCGAGAACAACCGCTATGCCATGGGAACGGCGATCGAGCGGGCGGCGGCGACGACCAACTTCGCCATGCGCGGCGCCTCCTTCGACATTCCCGGTGAGCAGGTGGACGGCATGGACGTGCGCGCCTGCCGCGCGGCCGGCGAGAAGGTGGCGGCCTGGGCGCGCGCGGGCAAGGGTCCTTATATCCTGGAGATGCTGACGTACCGCTATCGTGGCCACTCCATGTCCGATCCGGCCAAATACCGCACGCGCGAGGAAGTCGACCGGGTGCGCGAGGAGCGCGATCCTATCGAACGCGTCCGTCGTCGCCTCTTGGAAAGCAAGATGGCGAGCGAGGAAGAATTGAAAGTCATCGACGGCGAGATCCGCCAGATCGTCGTGGCCGCCGCCGAGTTCGCGCAGACCGATCCCGAACCCGATCCCTCCGAGCTCTACACCGACGTCTTGTTGGAGGCGTGAGAGGCAGTGCGATGACCGAGCACGCCAACAGGTCCGCGGCTCATGCCGACCTCGAAGGGCTGCCCCTGCATCTGGCGGCGGGACTTCCAGTCGGCACGCTCGTCACGCATCCACGCCCGCATCCCCGGTATGCGGATGCCACGACGTCATCACTGGCACCTCGATCCGTTCCCGAGACGCTCGAGGTCTTCCAGCGGCAAGACGGCAATGGGCCGCTGACGCCCACCACGGTTATCGAGACGGAGAACGTTTCCCCGCTTCCGTTCTACGCCATCACCTTCTCGCCCGGTCGTCTCCGGCCGTTCGATACCCCCCCTTCCTCTGAACCGACATCTAACGAGCAGAAATAGATGCCCACTCAGATCCTGATGCCTGCCCTGTCGCCCACCATGGAGGAGGGCAAGCTCGCCAAGTGGCTCGTCGAGGTCGGCAGCCGCATCAAACCTGGCGACATCATCGCCGAGATCGAAACCGACAAGGCGACGATGGAGGTCGAGTCCGTCGATGAAGGTACGGTTTCGGAACTGCTGGTGGCCGCCGGCACCGAAAAGGTGAAGGTCAACACACCGATCGCGGTCATCCAAGCCGACGGCGAGGCGGCCGGCGCCGCTGCCGCGCCTGCGCCAGCTCCGAAGGGTAATGGTGCGGCTCAACCGGCTGCATCCCCGCCCGCCGCGCATGTCTCGCCCCAGCCCATGCCCGCCGTCGTCACAGCGCCTGCCGAGCCCGACTATGCCGGCGAAACGATCACGCAGACCATGCGCGAGGCACTGCGCGACGCGATGGCGGAGGAGATGCGCCGCGACCCGGACGTCTTCCTGATGGGCGAGGAGGTCGCGCAATATCAGGGCGCCTACAAGGTGAGCCAGGGCCTGCTCGACGAGTTCGGCGAGAAGCGCGTCATCGACACACCGATCACTGAGCAGGGCTTCGCCGGCATCGGCGTCGGCGCGGCGATGGCCGGCTTGAAGCCGATCGTGGAATTCATGACCTGGAACTTCGCCATGCAGGCGATGGACCAGATCATCAACTCCGCAGCCAAGACGCTCTACATGTCGGGCGGGCAGATGGGGTGTCCGATCGTCTTCCGCGGCCCAAACGGTGCCGCCGCCCGCGTCGCAGCCCAGCACAGCCAGTGCTACTCGGCTTGGTATGCGCACGTGCCCGGCCTCAAGGTGGTGGCGCCGTCCAATGCGGCTGACGCCAAGGGCCTGATGAAAGCCGCGATCCGCGATCCAAATCCCGTGCTCGTGCTCGAGAACGAAATGCTCTACGGCACCAGCAGTCCGGTCCCGAAATCGACGGACTGGATCGTGCCGATCGGGAAGGCACGCATCGTGCGGCCCGGTCGCCATTGCACGGTCGTCTCGTTCGCACGCGGCATGCAGTACGCGCTCGCCGCGGCCGACCAACTGGCCCAGGACGGCATCGAGGCGGAGGTGATCGACCTGCGCTCGCTGCGACCCATCGATTGGGACACGATCCTCACGTCCGTCCGCAAGACGAACCGGCTCGTCACGGTGGAGGAGGCGTGGCCGGTCTGCTCGATCGGATCGGAGATTTGCGCGCAGGCGGCGATCCAGGCCTTCGATTACCTCGATGCGCCGCCCGCCAAGGTCAACGGCGCCGACGTGCCGATGCCGTATGCCGCCAACCTCGAGAAACTGGCTCTGCCGAACGCCGATCAAGTCGTGGCGGCCGTCAAGAGCGTCTGCTACGCGTGAGGTGAGCCCATGCGCCGTCCCGTATCTGCAACTCGACGCACGTCCGGCGACAGCGCAACCATCGTCGTGCGCGCGGGCGAGCGAGATCTCGGCGCCATCACGCAGTTGGGCTCGGAGATCGACGACAACTTGTCCGGCAATTTCGCGAACCGGCCCGCCTTCACGGATTTTGCCGCGACGTTTCTCTCGCTGGCCAAGGCGACCGAGGCCGGAGATGCCGATGCCGTCGCCGCTGTTCGCGCCGAGCTGAAGGCGGCAGACATCGAGGTCTGGCATACGGTCCACGAGATGCGTATCGACGAACCCGGCACGCTCACGATCTCCGGCGGCCGGGCCCGCTTTCGCCCGAACGGTGCCTTCCTCATGATGCGCACGGGAGGTCTGTAACGTGACGGGGGTTGGCCACACCCTTTCGGGCAGCTGTCATTGCGGTGCCATTCGACTGTCGCTGACGGTGACGAAGCCGGCGTCGACCCTGGAGGTACGTTCCTGCCAGTGCGGCTTCTGCAGCCGCCAGGGCGCAATGACGATATCCGATCCGGAGGGCCATGCCGTGATCGAGATCTTGGCTGGGGCCATGCAACCCTATGTCTTCGGCACCCGCACGGCAACGAGCCTGCTGTGCCGGCACTGCGGTGTCTATGCCGGTGCCTATCTGCGCGATGGAGATGCCGTCTGGTCGATCGCAAACGTGCGCGGCCTCGCCATCGCCGGATTCGAGGATCGCACCGGACAGCCGATGCACTACGAGCACGAAACGGCCGAGCAGCGTATCCAGCGCCGTAAGCAGCGATGGACGCCGACCCAGATCCGTTTCAAACTTTGAACGCGAGCCAACGAGAGCCGATCCGCCCATGCCCACCCAAATCCTGATGCCCGCCCTGTCGCCCACCATGGAGGAGGGCAAACTCGCCAAATGGTTGGTGAGCGAGGGGCAGAAGGTCCGCGCCGGCGACATCATCGCCGAGATCGAGACCGACAAGGCCACCATGGAGGTGGAGGCCGTGGACGAAGGCGTAGTCGGCCAGATCCTGGTGCCCGCCGGCACCGAGAAGGTGAAGGTCAATACGCCGATCGCCGTACTTCTGGGGGAGGGAGAAAAGCCCGGCGCGAGCCCTGCCCCTGCCGTGACGCCCAAACCGCCGCAGAAAGCCCAGGCTGCACCGGCCCCCTCGGGCGCGAAGCTCGAGCCTGTCGCAACTCCTCGCCAGGCATCGCCCGCTCCGGCAGCACCGCAGCAAGCAGCGCCTCGGCCCCAGGAGACGAGCAGCGGGCAGCGCATCTTTGCCTCGCCCCTGGCCCGCAGGCTTGCCAAGGACGCCGGTCTCGACCTCGCCCAGATGATGGGCTCGGGTCCGCACGGTCGGATCGTGCAGAAGGACGTCGAGGCCGCGAAAGCCGCTGGCACGGGCAGCGCGGCTCCAACCGCCGCGCAGCCCTCGACCGCCGTGTCCGTGGCGCCGCCATCGGCGGCGGCGCTCCCGGCGGCCATGGCCGACGACAAGATCCTCGCCCTCTACGATCAGGGCAGCTACGAGGTGGTGGCGCATGACGGGATGCGGCGCGTCATCGCGCAGCGCCTGACCCAGTCCAAGCAGACCATCCCGCACTTCTACCTGACGCTCGATTGCCGCCTGGACAATCTTCTGTCAGCCCGCGAGCGCATCAATGCGGTGGCCCCCAAGGAAGGGCCGCGCGCCTACAAGCTGTCGGTCAACGACTTCATCATCAAAGCCTGGGCGCTTGCGCTGCAGGCCGTTCCGGCGGGCAATGCAACCTGGACTGAAGCTGGCATGCTGCGGCATCGCCACTCCGACGTCGGCGTCGCCGTGGCAGTCGAAGGCGGTCTTTTCACGCCCATCATCAAGCACGCCGAACTCAAGACCCTCGGTGAGATCTCCAACGAGATGCGCGATCTCGCCGAGCGGGCCCGTCGCCGCCGTCTCCAGCCCCACGAATACCAGGGCGGTACGACGTCGATTTCCAATCTCGGCATGTTCGGCATCAAGAGTTTCGATGCCGTCATCAACCCCCCGCATGCCACCATCCTGGCGGTCGGAGCGGGCGAGAAGCGTCCCGTTGTCGTCGGCGACAACCTGCAGGTCGGCACCGTGATGTCGGTAACGCTGTCGTGCGATCATCGCGTGGTCGATGGTGCCGTGGGCGCGGAGCTTCTGAACGCCTTCCGCATGCTCGTGGAAGACCCGGTGCGCATGCTGGTCTGACAGGCCTGCCGACCTTTTCGGTTCTGCCGCTCATCGCGGCAGAACCTGCCACGGCACAGCTCGGATCCCACTGATTCGCCGATTCGCTGGCCGCTCAGCCCTATCGACGGCCTGTAGCGTCGTCCAAAAGCACAGCGCGGGCGGCTCTGAGCGTGGCACCATCGCCACTGCCGGGGATTATCTCACCGTATCCATTGCGAGGCTGGTATAACCTGGGGCTAACTTGGGGACGGTGCTTGTCGCCCAGGGCTTGGGGGTCTTAGGTCGACGACGAGAGTGTGTAGGCGTTGGTTGAAACAAGTCGAGCTCTCACCCTTCGGGATGAGCCTTATCAGGAAGCACCTCATGCCTTCGATGAAATCCTTGACCACGCCTGTCGTGCTCGGTCTGGCCCTCGCACTTGGCGCATGCGCTGGCGAGAACATGCTGGCATCCCCCGACTCCACCGCATCGATCAAGCCGGCGAAGCCGGCGGTGGATCCGGTCTGCGCGGCCCTCGCCGCCAAGTTGGACTCCATTCGCCAGGACGGCGTGACGGAACGCGTCGACCAAGCCTCGCATGGCAAAACCAAGACGGTGAGCGTCAAGCGGGAATCGCTCAGCAAGATGACCGAGTACACGAAGGCCAGCACGGAATTCCAGGCCAAGTGCACCACGTATCCCGTGGCGGTCAAAGCCGCAGCCACGCCGCCGGCCAAGCCCGTAGCCGCAAAGGCAGCGGAGAAGTCTGCCGCATCGGCTGCAGCAAAAGCCAAGACGAAGGCGGTCGCTGCAGCCGACAAGGCGGCGGAAACCGCAGTCGCCAAGTCGCAGTGATCCGCTGACGGAAAGCGCGCCCCGGGTTGTTGCAGGATTGCATCCCGCTTCCGAGGAGGTGCGGAAAGGGTCATGCAGGACTTGCAACACGGGGCGTGATTGGCGACGATCATGGTAAAGGCGCATCGGAATCGCCACGCCAATCACTCGTGACTAAGGAGCCTACCATATGGGTCAGTTCGGCCGGTCAGCGCGCGGAATCCTGTGCCTTGCGAGCGCGGTTCTGCTAGCCGGATGTGCGGCTCAAAGTGCGGGGAGCGATCCAGGCTATCGCCCGCTGCCGCAGGGGCAGAGCTGTCAGTCTATCCGGGCAGAGCTGAACCGTATGGATGCGCGGGGCGTGCCCTCGAAGATCGAGGCGTCGCAGAGTGGCCGCAAACTGTCGGCCAGCGACAAGGCCGACGTCGATCGCTACAATAATCTGCTCGGCTACTACCTGGGTGGACGCTGTCACGTCTGAGGCACGCGTACGTCTGATTGAGCTGGGTTTTTCACGTTACCGCACGCGTTTCTGGGGTTCCGGCTGGCAGTCGGAACCCATTTGGTGTTGAGTGAGGACGCAGAGGCAGTCCGCACGAAGAAAGGTTGAGACACTCCATGTCCGAGACGACCTTCGATGTGATCGTCATTGGTGCCGGCCCAGGCGGCTACGTCGCGGCCATACGATCCGCTCAACTCGGCTTCCGGACCGCGATCGTCGAGCGCGAGCATCTGGGCGGCATCTGCCTCAACTGGGGCTGCATCCCGACGAAGGCGCTACTGCGTTCGGCAGAAGTCCTCCATCTCGGACAACACGCGAAGGACTACGGGTTGCGGCTCGAGGGTCAACTCAGCCCGGACATCCCCGCGATCGTGAAGCGCTCGCGCGGAGTGTCGACACAACTCAACGGCGGCGTCGGATTCCTGCTCCGCAAGAACAAGGTTTCGGTGATCTGGGGCGAGGCGACGATCGACCGCCCGGGCCAGCTGACCGTGCGCGCACCGCAGAAGCAGCCGATGCAACCCCAAGCACCCGTGCCGAAGGGGACGTTCTCTGCTGGCACCTATCAGGCCAAGTACATCATCGTGGCAACAGGCGCACGTCCGCGTGTGCTGCCGGGGCTCGAGCCCGACGGACGTCTCGTCTGGACCTACTTCGAGGCGATGGTCCCCACTGCGCTCCCGAAATCACTGCTCGTCGTTGGCTCCGGGGCCATCGGTATCGAGTTCGCATCGTTCTATCGCACGATGGGCGCAGAGGTCACGGTCGTCGAACTGCTGCCACGCATCCTGCCCGTCGAGGATCACGAGATTGCAGCGCTCGCCCGTAAGCGGCTGGAGAAGCAGGGCATCCGGATCATGACAGGGGCGAAGGTCACCACGCTCGAGAAGGGCGCGGACAGTGTCGTGGCCACAATCGAGGACGAGAAGGGCCAGCGCACGCGTGCCGAGTTCGCGCGCGTCATCTCGGCCGTCGGCGTCGTCGGCAACAGCGAAGGGCTGGGGCTGGAAAAGATCGGCGTCAAGATCGAGCGTGGCATGGTCGTGACCGACGGACTGGGCCGCACCAATGTGCCCGGCATCTACGCAATCGGCGACGTCGCGGGTCCTCCGATGCTCGCGCACAAGGCCGAGCACGAGGGCGTGCTCTGCGTCGAGACGATCAAGGGCATGCCGACGCACGCCATGGACAAGAACCGTATCCCCGGATGCACGTACTGCCATCCGCAAGTCGCCAGCGTGGGCCTCACCGAGGCTGCCGCCAAGGAACAGGGCCGGGAGGTGCGCATTGGTCGCTTCCCCTTCCAGGGGAACGGCAAGGCGATTGCGCTGGGCGAGCCCGACGGCCTCGTCAAGACCGTCTTCGACGCCAAGACGGGCCAGCTCCTGGGTGCGCATATGATCGGCGCGGAGGTGACCGAGCTGATCCAGGGCTTCGTCGTGGCGATGGGCCTGGAGACGACGGAGGAGGAGCTGATGCACACGGTATTCCCTCATCCAACGCTCTCCGAAATGATGCATGAGAGCGTCCTCGATGCCTACGGGCGCGTCATTCACATGTGAGGTGACGACGACGCGCGAGCCGACCGCGCTGCACGCTCGCGCCCTCGCGCGCTCGACAACGGAGCCGACTCGGCCGAAGCTGCAAATTGTCGCGGGCTTCGTGCCGCATTTTCCGACCGGCATCCCTGCCCGCTCCAACGATGGAGATGTCCATGGATGCAGTTTCCCTCGTCGTCATGTTGATCGTTGGTGCCGTCGCAGGCTGGCTCGCCAGTCTCGTCGTAGGCGGCGTCAAATGGGGCCTCCTCGGCTACATCGTCGCCGGTATCATCGGCGGCGTCGTGGGCGGCTGGCTGCTCCAGGCCGCCAAGGTGAACATCAATCTGGGCCACCCCATCGCAAACAGCATCGTCATATCGGCGATCGGTGCGATCGTCGTGATCGTACTCGCGAGGTTGATGGGCTGAGTCGGCGCACGCACGGCGCCGCGTTTCAATCTCCGGCGGCGTCGAGCAGGGCGGCGAGGCGCGCGAACTCGGAAGGTGTCAGATCCTCCGCACGCTGCATGGGATCGATGCCAGCACGCGCGAGCAGAAGACTTGGCTGCGGCACGATACTCTTGAGGCTCTGCCGCAGCATCTTGCGTCGCTGGCCGAACGCGGCCGCCGTGACCTTGCCGAGCGTGATCACATTGCAGGCGGGCGCGCAGACCAGACGAGGCGTCAACACGACGACGGCAGATGCAACTTTGGGCGGCGGCGTGAATGCCTCCGGGCCTAGGGTCAAGGCGATACGCGCTTCGCAGCGCCACTGCGCGATGACCGCCAGACGCCCATAGGCTTTCGTCCCGGGAGCCGCCACGATGCGCTCGGCGACTTCTTTCTGGAACATCAAGGCCATCCGCTGGTACCAGGGCGGCCATGGCTCGGCTTCCAACCAGCCGATCAGCAGCTTCGTCGCGATGTTGTAGGGAAGATTGGCCGCGATGACAGCCCGCCCCGCCGCCGGGCCGACCAAGCCTCGCCAATCCACGGCGAGCGCGTCCCCCATATGAACCTGCAGACGGCCGGGGTAGCGATGCTCGATTTCGGAGAGCGCCGGCGCGCAACGGGCATCGGCCTCGACTGCGAGGACGTGCTCGGCGCCTTCCATCAGAAGGCCGCGGGTCAAACCACCAGGCCCCGGGCCGACCTCGACCACCGTCAATCCTTGAAGCGGTCCGGCAGCGCGCGCGATGCGGCGAGTGAGATTGAGATCGAGGATGAAATTCTGTCCAAGGCTCTTGCGCGCCCCCAGATCGAACATCCTGATGACCTCGCGCAACGGCGGCAGGCCATCCGGCGACGCCCCATATTCGCGCTCGGCCACCGGGTCGTCGCCAGAGATCATGTCCGTGCCACCATCGCTTGCGCCATCGTCGCCGCCATGCGCATGGCCGCGACGAAGCTCGACGGCCGCGCGCGTCCGCTCCCCGCGATATCGAAGGCGGTCCCGTGGTCCGGTGACGTACGCACGAACGGCAAGCCTAACGTGACGTTCACGCCCGTGTCGAATGCAAGCGTCTTGATGGGGATGAGCGCCTGATCATGATACATCGCGATGGCGACGTCATAGCCCGCGCGCGCTTCTGCATGGAACATCGTGTCGGCGGAATGCGGACCGGTTACGGCGAGCCCCTCTGCCTTCATCGCGGCTATCGCCGGCGCAATGATCTCGACCTCCTCGCGTCCGATCGTCCCGCTTTCGCCAGCATGCGGGTTCAGCCCTGCGATGGCGATGCGCGGCTCGCGACCGCCCAGAACGCGGCGCAGGTCGTTCGCGACGATGCGCACCGTCGCGATCAGATGCGCCTGCGATAGCGCGGAAGGAACCGCAGCCAGGGGGATGTGGATCGTGAGCGGGACGACGCGGATCTCGTCCGATGCCAACATCATGACCGGCTGCCAGACGCGTTCGGGCCGATGGCGGCCGGCCAGCTCCGCGAGAAACTCCGTATGGCCGGGATGGGGAAACCCGGCTCCCGTCAGCACGAACTTGGCTATGGGATTGGTGACCACAGCCAAGGCTTCGCCATGCATGACGAGGTCCACGGCACGTTCGATGCTGCCGATGATGGCAGGCGCATTGCGCGCATCAGGTTTGCCGGCTTCTGCAGGTGCGGCAAGCGGCACAGGTAGAACGTTCAGAAGCCCTCTCCGATACGAGACTGCCTGCGCGAACGCCGAAATCTCGCGCACTTCGACCGTGACGCCAAGGTCCTTGCAGCGCGCGCCCACAGCGTTCGGGTCGGCGAGCAGCACGAACGCGGGCAGATCCGCTTCGGCGGCAACGGCGGCTATGGTGATGTCGAACCCTATCCCCGCAGGGTCGCCCATCGTCACGGCCAGGGGGAGCGCGCCCGCCTTCGAAATCATGGTCATGCGGCTCACCTTCCGGCATGCGTCGCAGGGCACGTGCCCATCGATCAGCGGATGTCGATCAGGGCGTCCTTGCGGAGATCGTGGAGATAGCGGCGCGCCAGACGCTCGAACTCGCGCTGCTGCAACTCGTTCTCGGCTTTCTCCCGGTTCGTCTGGTCCGCCTTGACCGTGCGCCGGCTGCAAACGGCATAGAGTTCAACTCCACTCGCGGTCAGATTGGCGGGGATCATTTCGCCATCCCGGGCGTTGAGCACCAGGCTGCGGGCCGGCTCGGTCAGGGTCGCCGCCTTCTTGTATCCGAGCGATTCCAGCTTCGCACCCGTCACGTCTTTCAGAAGTGAGGCCGTGCTCTTGCATCCCTTGAACTTACGACGCAGTTGCTCGGCTTCCTGCAAGCGTTGCGCCATGACACGCTGATCGATCTTTCCAGGCATCGTGAAGATGATGCGTTGAAGCTCGAGCTCGACCAGATCGCTGGCATCGCTCGACGTGCTGGCAACCGCCTTCTCGATTTCCCGGTTCGAGATCGAGATCATATGGCCGAGCTTGCGTCTTATGACTTCGCGCCAGATGAGCTGAGTCTTGATCCGGTCCTTCAGGAGTGCGGGATCGCCCCCTTGGGCTCTCAGGTTCGCCTCGAACTGCTTGGCCGGAATATTGTTGCGTTCGGAAATGCTCTTGTAGGCCCGGTCGAGGTCTTCCTGCGGGATGTCGATCTTGAGGCGCTTTGCCTCCTGGTGTTTGAGGCGCTGCTCGATCAGTTCGTCGAGAGCAGCTTTCCGCAGGCCCGGGATCGTACTTGCGCGCGCGCTTTCGATCGCCTGCTTCTGCAGCGATACGACGAACTGCTTCTTGCGGGCTTCGAACGCCGCAATGACCTGCTCGCGCGATTTCCCGGGATTGGCGCGGATGGTATCCTGCAAGATCTCCTTCAAACGCTCGTTCGTCCTGGGGTTCTCCGCGATCGCCTTCATTTGCGCGCGCGCGCGATCCTGGATGTT
>VFQS010002313.1_pt1 | contig 15832 bp, 15 predicted proteins | sample 3512361 | NCBI WGS metagenome assembly VFQS01 (sample SAMN10412375, study PRJNA504923) | tailings metagenome | isolation source: Relicate 1 Philex TSF3 active mining | place: Philippines
ATTGTTATTTATATATTAATGGTGGAGTATATATTGATATTAAAACAACTTTATTGTATCCAATTGATAGTATTATATCAAATACTACTGAGTTACTATTAATACGTGAAAGATATGATTTAGGTATATATAATGGTATAATAGGTACAACTCCAAAGCATCCCTTAATAAAATTAGCAATTGATGAATGTGTATCAAGAATTAAAACTAAATATTATGGTAAAAATTCGTTAGATATAACAGGACCAACTATGTTTGGTTATATATATAATAAATTATATAATACAAATATAAAATCATATGATTTTACAATTGAAGATAATAAAGTAAGATGGTTACAATTTTCTAATAATAGTGAATATGATTTTGTAGATAGTAAAGATATTAACTTTAAAATATGTAATAGATATTATACTTCATATTATTCTAATTATTATAATACAACTCCCTATTATTATATATATTGGAATAATAAAGATATTTATATTAATTAAATTTATTACAACAACTTAAAGATTTTAAAATAGAATAAATATATAATGATTAAATTATCTGTACTAGTGTTATCTGTTCCTAATAGACTTAGGTTTTTTTATCCTAGAATAATGAAACAATTAATTGATCAAACTAAAAATAGAACAGATGTTGAATTATTGGCATTATTTGATAATAAAAAACGATCACTTGGAATGAAAAGACAAGCATTATTAGATTTAGCTCAAGGTGAATATTGTGTATTTATTGATGATGATGATCGTATATCTGATGATTATATTAGTGAGATTATGAATGCTCTATATAATAATTCTAATTGTGATTGTGTAGTATTTGATACAGAAATGCGCATTAATAATGGTCAACCTATTATAGTTAAATGTGATGCTGAATTTAAATATGGTTATGTGGATAATAATAATCATTCCTTAGGATTTAGATGTAAACCAGCACATATAATGGTTTATAAAACATCTATTGCTAAAGCACATAAATATAATGATATGAATCGTGCAGAAGATGTAGATTGGGGTGAACGAGCTTGTCTTGATATTAAACATCAAGTACGAATTGATAAAGTACTATATTTTTATGATGCTAGTCCTGCAACAACATCTGAAGTTAATAATTCATTTTCATTATCAGATGAAAATATTCAACAACACATTGATAATTTAATAAATAATTGTAAATAAATTGTAAAAATAAATAATATATAATTTATTCTAAATATTATGTGTTATAAATATATAATAATAATATATTAATTATCTATAATGAATACGGTTTTAAATGATTTGTTAATTGGATGGACTGATTTTCCTGAAAATCAATTATTACGGTGTAAAAAACATAAAGAATACGAAGCTAAATTATTGTTAGAACTACCACAAAATTATGCATTTTTAGATATTGGTGCACATTATGGTGATACTGTACTAACAATGGCAATACATGCAAAAAATAATAATAGAAATGATATAAGATTTTATGCATTTGAACCAAATCCAATTAAATGTGATCATATTCAAAAAATATGTTTATTAAATAATTTAAATGTAAAAGTATTTAATACATGTGTAGGAAATACACTAGGGAAGGCATCACACGATAATGTAATTCATCATAATTTATCAGGTGGAGCATCATATAAATTAGATGATAATGGTGTAATCAATATTATTAATTTAAATTCAATTAAAGATATATTATTACCAATAGGTATTATGCATATTGATACAGAAGGATGGGAGGCTACAATATTAAAAGGTGCATCAGATATTTTAAATAATCCTAATAATCATATGTATATAATTGCTGAATACTGGGATAATGATATTGCTGAACAACAATATAATATGGGTAGGGGATTGGGTGTATCAACTAAAACACCACTTAATGATATTATAAATGTAATGAAACAGTATAAATTTATACGTTTAGATGATATTAATGATTCTGAACAAAATGTAGTATATAAATTTAATTAAAATAAATGTAGTTAAAATTTCATATAAATATATGATTATTTACAATATCAAATAGACTTTATAGATTAGTCGATATTCAATATAAAACCTAATTAAATCTTTGACAAATATCTTGATCTTATAATACTAAAGTATAATACTTTTCTGTAGTTAAAAATTAATATTTAATAATAACTTAATTATTCTTAACGTAATTGCTTAAAATAATTTATTTTAATTTATTATTTCTATATTGTTTTATACGTTGAGCTGCCATAAATTTACTACATATTTTTTTAAGAACAATTTCATTATTTTTATTTTCTTCTAAATTTTCTATGAACTTATTCCATCGTTTTTGCCAAACAGGATCTTCTGTACTATCTCCTGTTTGTTTTTCAGTAAATTTCTTAAACTTATCTATCTTATTATCCAAAAATGCCTTAACAATACTGGATGCAGGCCATATCTGCCTATCTTCTCTTTCAACTATATTTTTCTTTGAATTACATAATTCATTATGTCGAATTCTTCTTAGATTTTCTATAAATTTACGAATTACTTGTTCAGAATCTTTTTGAGAATTTTCTTTTACTGAAAGAACAAATGAAACCCAATCTGTTTCCCAGGTAGGTATTTTAGAGATGTCATTATTTTGTTCGCAATATTCTTTATAGGTATTTTCAGAGTCAGTTGAAATTGCTTCGTATATTTGTTTGACTTTCCATTGAACTATATTTTTAATTTCTTTCTTTTCATAACCAGTTGAATTCTGAATTATTTTAATTTTTTCTTCAAATAATGGAATTTCTATAACTGGTGGTATAATTATAGTATTTGTATTCTTAGAATCAGTTTCTATATTAGTGTCATTTTCAATTTTAATATCATTATATGATGCTACAATAGGGCGTTTTTTTGATAGGGTTTGTTTAGGACTAATAATAGGTATAATATCATTTTGTACAGCTGTGTTATATTTTATAGTTTTTTTACTACTTTCACGTCTTAATTGACTATTTCTTCTATTTTTCTCATCATACATAAATTTTTGACAAGCATTAATACCATCATCCTTTGTTAATGATGGTAAAGATTCAATAAGACTATTAAATTTTTCATCAAACAACGTTGATTTTTTGTGATGTTTATTATACCAGTAAATAAATATATCTTTCTTTCCATTTATCAAATAAGAATATATAGTAGCACTATGTAAAATTTTCTTATCGTCTAATTCGGTCATTTCATTATTATACTTGCGTTTACGTTCTTTTTCTAATTCATTTTTAATTTCAATAATAATAGATTCTTTATTTTTAAGTGATAAATTGCCAGAATTATTAATATTATTCATTGTTGTAATAAATTCAGGTGTCTTTTCTTTTTCTTTACACCATTCAAGAAATTGAATATAACGTCCTTGTGTCATAAATCTAAAGATATCTTCTGCTGTATAATATTCATTTCTACAGCGTGTATTATCATATTTTATTACAACATCAAATATCTGCCTATTACATTTATAATTATTAATTTGTTTACATTTCTCTATAAAATCAAAGTATGAATATGTACCTTTCATTAAATTACAATGTCCACAACAAGTTTTAGAGTTTTCAATATTATATGTACGAATATGATTATCTACTCTATCAATACCATTTTGATGTTTTTTACTATTTTTAATTCCACAAAGATAACATTCTTTTTCTATTAATTCATTATATTCCTTTTCAGATAATTCCATTGAAATATTTCTTCTTTTTGTTAAGTATATATATTGCTTATATGTTGTATTTTCTCTTTTAGATATGTATGATGGCCATTTATTAAGTAATGTATCAATAATATTATTTGTATTATATATGTAATTTATAATAGATTCAATCTTATCAAGAAACTCGTTTGGATGTTGAATATTTTTTATAATATTACACATTTTACAACAGGTAATACAATTATCTAATATATAACCTTTATTATTATCAATTCTATCTATTCCATTTAAACGTATATTTGAATGAAATCCACAATAATAACAAGGCTGTATTGCAAATTTTTCAAAATCGGATTCAGTTATTGTAAATAATAATTCACGAAAATATGCTCCTCTTTGAACAGAACGCCATAATTCTGATACTGTAATTAAAGTATTTTCTTGATTTATATTATATGTATTAGTTGTATTTAATACAATATTATGTTTTTGACGTAATATTTCGATTTGATTTCCAATTTCAATTCTTTCGTTCATTTTACATTCCTCACATTTTGTCCCATCAATAATTTTATTGAAACATCCGTGATTAATATCACAATATTTAATATCCTCAGAAATTTCTTTATCTCGTAATAATTGACGAATATGTTTTTTACAATATTGTTGTTCTTCATTTATAATTTTATAATTACATCCAGTATATTTACAATTAAATGATTTTCCTGATTTTTTTTCTCTACAATTATTACAATTTTTATAATTATTAGTTAAATCATTCTGGCTAAGTTCATTATTACACCCTCTAAAGAACATTCCACATAGTTTTTTTCCTTGGTTTATTAATTGTTCATAGTGATAATTTCTTTGATGATAAATACAATATCCGTTCTCTTTACTTTCTCTTTCACAATTTTCTCTAGCTCTTTTTCCTTGTTGTACAAGAGCTTTACATTTATTAGTTTGAACAATTGACATTTTGTAATATATATTTTTTAGATAAAAATATATTAAAATCAAATTTGTTCAATTTTTCATATAACGTCTTTAATTCGCGAGTACAGCAAAAGTAACACAATATATATTATTATCATATAATACTATTGTATTATTACATTATAATTACTAAAACAAATAATGTCCAGTAATATTTTTTTCCATTGAAATAAAAAGTTGAAGAACAACCAATAGCGTCTTTAATTTGAGTATGCAAGTCCACCCATTCCGCTCATAATGCGGAGCACGTTGTAGTTAGTTGCATAGACATACACAGTTGAGCTGAGGTTGGTGCCTACAGCGTTGTTGCTCACAGTTAGGAGCAGAGTTGTGTTGTCGATACGAGATAAGTTGCAAGTGCCACTTGGTTGATGTTGCTCAGGTTGGAGAGCAAAGCTGTATACGTTGATACCAACAGCAGGGATGTTGGTGTGGTGTTGGTAAGGTTGCACCCAGTTGAAGTAGTTACCATCACGCACAGAGAAACGATCGTGACCGTTGAGCTGTAAGAGAGCAGTGATGGTAGGGTTCTTACCAGCCATACCCTCAACACGAGTCACGGAGTAACCAGACTCGAGCACACTGCGATCCCACCAGTCGGAGAAGTTGAATGGTTGCTGACCCTTCCAAGGGTTGATGATGTTATCATCGCAGCTAACGAAGCTGTCACGTTGGACAACCCAGACAAGCTCCTTGCAGGGATGGTTGAAGTTGAGCTTGAGCTTGTTGGCTGAGCTAGTGATGCTCTCACCACCAGTGAACTGGAGCACATCAATGAGGTATTCGTGGCTGACCTGGGCGAACTTACGACGTTCATCAGTATCGAGGTAGATGTAGTCAATGTAGAGGGAGGCAGCAGCTAGACCGCATTGGCCAACACGGTTGCGGATGGCGTGTGGGTCACTGGAGTTGGAGTAGTCCCAGCAGAGGTTGTTGAGGGTGTTGAACTCGAGGTTAATGCGGACCTCGTGGTATTGGAGGGCAATGAGGGGGAGGGCTAGACCAGGGTTGCGGCAGAACCAGAACTGGAGAGGAATGTACAGAGTGTACATAGGAGCACAGCTGGTAACCACTTCGCTGGTTAGAGGTTCCCCACCATAGCAGTCATTGTCGCAAGTGCTGCCACCTTGGTAAAGGAGGTTGGTGAGCTCAGGGACGTTACCAACCATCTTGGCGTAACCAGCTTGCTTGCCAGGCTCTTGGGTGAGCTCATTCCAGATGTGGAGCCATTGACCATATTGCTTATCAATGCGTTGGCCACCGATTTCGATCTCAACATACTCGATGATGTTGTGACCGATCCAGTTGAGCCAGCGGAATTGAGCACCAGAACCATCGCTTGGTTGGAGCTGTACTTGAGGGAGAGTAGCCTGGAGGTACATACGATAGATTAAGTCACCATTACGTTGGATGGTGCAAGTAACCTTCTTGCCGAAGTTAGGGGCGCCATTGAAAGGGTTCTCAATGGACTCCATAGCGAAGTTGGTATGTCTGCGGTAGACAACCTTAAAGAAAGTGATTTGAGGGTTACCAGTTAGGTAAACATCCTGGGCGCCATAGGCTACAAGTTGCATTAAACCTCCTCCTGTCATTTGTTATACCCTGAAATTAGAAAAAAATTTTGGCAAAATCACAATTTTTATTTTTTTTCATTTTGTTAAAATATGTCGGAGACATATTAATTACCGTAATTTCTTTAATATTTTTTTAGAAAGATCATAAATCAATAAATAACATCACTGATTAATAATAAACCGGAATGATATATCTTATAAATTTTTTAATTTGTCTTGGAGTCAAAAATAAATAAATGTAATTTAAATCTATTAAACTCTTTTTCTAAATAAATATTTTTAATATATTATACTATAATATACAAATTATGTTATAAAATATTATAATAAATCACATAGTTTTAAGATAGGGGGATTTAAAAACCAATTACGCATACCGTATAAGTATATTTGACAATGAGTGATAGTGCGTTTTTTAAAGTTAAAAGCTCAAAACGCTCTAATCCTGAAGCTAGAACCACTCTTGATGCAATTCATAATCAAAAAGTTCAAACTATGTTTGAACAAAAGGAATCTTTAAATGTATATAAACAAGAACTAATAAATCTTAAAAAACGTATTAATGAAACCTCATCTGATATTGAAATTTGGCGTCTTGAAAGAGAAGCTGAAGAATTAGAAAAAAGAATTAAATCTATTGAAGATGGTTCAGACTTAATGGATTATTATCTTCGTACAGGTGATATACTTTATAACTATTATGATATACAGGATCAAATTCAACAGGGCACAAAAACATTTAATACAATTAAAGCTAAACCAGGATCTATTTTAGCAATTCTTGAAGAGGTTGCTCAAGAAGAAGGTCAAGATTCTAAAAATAATGTAATTATTCCACCAGCATCTACACAAAAAGGCCTTCAACGAAATCAACTACTTAATGATTATTTACAAATTGAAAATCCCTCTATGGCTAGGAATACTATTGAAGAATATGATGATCCTTGGACTACTTGTGAACTATGTGGTAATGAAATGATTATGTGTCTCAATGAAGCAAATTTAACTTGTTCAACTTGCGGTCATCAAGAATTTATACTTGTTGATAGTGATAAACCAAGTTATAAAGATCCTCCGCGGGAAGTGTGTTATTATGCCTATAAAAAGATTAATCATTTTAATGAATGGCTTGCTCAATTCCAGGCCAAAGAAAGTACTGAAATTCCTAATGAAATTTATGATGCAATTCTTGTTCAACTTAAAAAAGAACGCATAACAAATATGGCTTCTTTAAAACCAACAAAATTACGTGAGATTTTAAGAAAAATGAAAGCTTCAAAATACTATGAACATATTCCTCATATTATTAATCGTCTAAATGGGCAAAATGCTCCATTTATGTCTCGTGAAGATGAAGAGAAGTTGCGTCATATGTTTCGTGAAATTCAACCATCTTTTAAAAAGCATTGTCCAAAAGGTCGACGAAATTTCTTATCATATGGATATGTTCTTTACAAGTTTTGTGAGCTTTTGGAAATGGATGAATATCTAAGTTGCTTTCCATTACTCAAAAATCGCGATAAACTATATCTACAAGATAAGACTTGGCAGAAAATATGTGAAGAAATGCGATGGGAATTTGTTCGCACTGTATAAAAATAATTTTCGTTATGCTTAAGTATATTTTTATAATAATTTATACTTATTATAATATTAAGTCATATACTAAACCCAACACCCAAAATTTGATGGATTTTATCACTTTCTTTTATCTCAATCAAAAAAGATGACTTGTTCGACTACAAGAAAATCACTATGTGGAATTATTGAATGTTCTATTTGTTATAATAGATCATTTGCTACACATCAAAAATCAGAATACTGGAGTTCCAAGAATGAATTAAAACCATATCAAGTATTAAAAAGTAGTAATAAGAAATATTTATTTAATTGTAATGATTGCGGGCACGAAATTATATTAGCACTCTGTAATATTACTAATGGTCAATGGTGTAAATATTGTAATAGAGATGGATTATGTTCTTCAGATAATTGCGACTTTTGTTATAAAAAATCATTCGCATCACATCCAATGGCAATTAATTGGTCTAATAAAAATGATATAAATCCACGCGAAATCCTAAAAGGCTCTGATAAAAAGTTCTGGTTTGATTGTGTAGACTGTAATCACGAATTTGAAGTAGTTCTATATAGTATCAAAAATGATAAACATTGTCCATATTGTACTAGTCAAATATTATGTAATTCCGAAATGTGTGATTACTGTTTTAATAAATCTTGTGCGTCACAAAATATTATTAATGCGTGGTCTATTAAGAATAAAATATCTCCTAGATTAACATTTATTCAATCAAATAAAAAAGCAATATTTAATTGTTTAAAATGTAATCACGAATATGAAACTAAAATTCAACATTATTGTAATCGTAATGGTTCGTGCCCATATTGTGATAATAAGAAACTATGTGAAAATAATGACTGTAAAGAATGTTTTAATAAATCATTCGCATCTCATCCATTGGTAAATTGTTGGAGTTCTAAAAATGATACAAATCCACGTAATGTATTTAAGGGTTCTGAGCACAAATACATATTTAATTGTCATATTTGTTCTTCTGAATTTGAATCTAAAATGTATAATGTTTTAACTGGATATTGGTGTTCATATTGTAAAAATAAAACAGAATCAAAAATATTAGAATTTATTAAATCTAACTATAAGAACTATAAGACACAATTAAGATTTGATTGGTGTCGATACTCTAAAACAAATAATATTATGCCATTTGATTTTGGATTAATAGACAAAAAAATTTTAATCGAATTAGATGGAGAACAACATTTTAGTCAAGTTTCAAATTGGGATTCTCCTGAAAGTGTTCAAACTAAGGATGTAGAAAAAATTAATATAAGTATTAAGAAAGGTTATTCAATTATTCATATTTATCAAAAAGAGGTATGGAATGATTTGTATGATTGGAAAGATGTATTAAAAAAATCAATTAAATATCTAAATGAACAAAATGATAATATTGCGATATTTATTAGTTATGAAAATAAATATACAATACATATTCAAAAAATAGATAGTATGATTAATTATAAAATTATTAATCCTCAAAATCTGGAACTCTAAAAAGTCTCATATTATGAGATTTATATTAATTAAAAAGTCAGATGACCCCCCTTCTATAGGCCATTTTTGGCGTTATATCATACGAGTCATTCTCTCTTCAAAAATGGGTGATTTCTTACATACGGGGGAAGCCGACGAGATTTGCGCCCAATCCGAAGCCGGCCCCCTGTCTTGCAGTAACGCCAACACTTGGACTGACAGCATCAAGGATAGCGAAGACTACTGCAGCGAGGACAGCAAGAGTGGCAACCTCATCAAGAGGGAGAGCTTTCTTGGGGATAAAGATTGCAGCAGCAGCAATTACTAAACCTTCAATTAAATATTTGATTATGCGATTAACAATTTCAGCAAATCCGTAGCCCATCATTTTCTATATTCAAACCTTAGAAAAAAACTCACAGGATTGAAATTACTTTGCTATTTTATGAGTTTAAAGCTTGAATACTCAGAATTAATAGACTAAAATGAGTGATAAAAATACACCCACCGTAGTTGAAGACTTTCTTGATGAAGACACTGAAATTCCTGGACAACGATATGTACTACTAAGCTTCATCAGTCCGGAGAAAGTTCTTGAAAAGAAAGACATTTATTTCTTTAAGAAATTTCTAGAATCCTATGAGGTTAACTGGAAGGTTAAGAATCTTGAGAAGTATATGGTTGATATTGTAAAGAATGTAAATGATCAACTTGATGATCGTATTAAAGAACTTGAAAAGAATAATCAGATTGATCAGGCAGATATTTGTCGTAAGAATCGTCTTCGTGTGGACGATGTAATGAATAATTATCAGCAATTTATTCAAAAGAGTCGTGCAGATATTCAAAAGACTACAATTGTAGAAGCCTATGATGATTTTATGTATGCAAATAAGACTAAACTAGAAGATGAATTCTATGCTCTTAATGAATTTCGTACTTCTATTCGTGGTGTTAAAGTTCGTGGTGTGTATGGTAATCCTAAAGAGGCTGAACTAAAAGCTAAGAAACTACAACAAAAAGATAAATATCATAATATCTTTATGGGTGAAGTTGGTAAATGGACTCCTTGGGATCCTCAACCTCACGAAATTGCTGATCAGGAATATGCTCAAGATGAACTAAATACTCTAATGCGCAAATATAAGGAAAACGAGGATAATCGTGAGAAGTTTTTTGAAGAACGAACTAAAGGTTCTGTTCAAGCTGCAAATACTAAACAGGTATTTGGTGGCAGCAGTGCAACGGCATCTGATACATTTGGTAATATGTTTAATGGTCCTGCTGATCTTGCTATGCAACGTAAAATTGAAAAACCAGTTGTAACTGTTGAAAAGGTTGCTGAAAATAATGTGGTAGTGCCAGAAACTCAATAATAATTAAATTTTAATTAACAAAAGTACATTATTTAAAATAATTAATTTTTGTTAACACTTTTTCCTAAAAGTATAGAATTTTTGGGCACTTTTTCCTAAAAAGTATAAAATTTTTGGGCACTTTTTCCTAAAAAGTGCTTAGGAATAGTATCCAACAGTTGGAACAGGTCCACCTACATATGTAGGAATACAGGACTGTGTAGTTCCATCACAGAAGTATCCTTCGGGACAAGGAGTTCCATCTTCATTTGGTGAGCGGCATAAGTAGTCTGTATTTGGATCAGGACGCCAAGTAGGTAACTTTGAAGCAGATCCGATTGCAGGAATATTAGCTACACCACCATCAGCGGTTGAAGGCTCGTTTGATGCCATATTTTGGAAACCTGAAATAGCAAAATGTGTTTCTATTCTACCTACAAAACGAACTATCATTGGTAATAAGATTACAGATACTACAAGTAAGACGAACATAGCGCCAATTCCCATTGATTTAGTACGAGTCATTTTCTAGCAAAAGCATAGGTTTTATTATTTGTGGCCTTTAAGAATATGGATACTTTGTCGGTGGTGTTAAAGGTAAATCAGATAATGTTGGTAATTGAGGTGGGATATCTGATTTACAGTATCCATTCATACACCGTACGCGTTCACCCTGGCAAGATGGTAAATCAACTCCACATCGGCCTACATCTACAAATCCTTCGGAAGGACTTGGCATTATTACTAAATATATCATCATTCCCATTACAGAAATAATAAATAATATTCCAGCTAAATGTCTTAGTTTCATATCCATTTGTTCTATTAAGTAATATTATATTGCGTGTAATTCATATTTTTGAATAACTTCATCGTCTATAATTACATTTTTCTTTTGTAATTGTACCATTCTTCCAATTGAATGAACTATTACATAATAATTAAGAACAACTTCATAATGTTCTGTTCTATCATTAAAATCATCAAATAATACAACTGTATTTTTCGTTATTAATGGATGTATTTTTAATACACACGCTACTCTAAATCGTCCGTCAATTAATATTAAATCAACATCACTTATATTTAATGATTTAACAATATTACTATATAGTCTTTTATTTTCAATAGGACAGTCTGCAGTAGGATGACCCCAAGTATTTGGTTTACAATGTAAATCTACAAGATGCAATTCTACTTTATTATCATACTCTAAGTGTGTTTTAACTTTTTCATACCATTCTTTATCACTTTCAATTGAAATTATTTTATTTCTAACATATTTGCTAGCTAAAACTGTGGAACCACCGGAACCAAACTCTAGATATACATTTGATGTCATAAGTTTTTCTTTAAAATAATTAATTACTTCAGTTGGCATAGATGGTATAAGTTCAGTCATTTATTATAATAAATAATAAATTTATATTATTTTATCACATATATTTTATTACATATATTTTATTACATATATTAATATTTCTTTTGAACATTAATTGCAGGACCTTTTAGTTTAGCACTTGCACGTGGATCATAATTATTTACATCTTCTTCTTCTTTGATACGCGCTAACATTTCAGATTGTCTCCATAATTCTGGTGCACCCATCTTAAAATCACCGTGTATATCAGCTTTATACCAAAAAATAGTATCTTCTAGCTTGTTACTTTGTGTATTATTATTAACTACTAAACATTCAAAATTCTGTGTACATTGATCCATCATTTGACAGAAAAATTCAAAAGATGGGAAAGCTGATCCATAATTTGTAAATAGACGTTCGCGGTTATTTTTGTAAGGTTCTCTTAAAATAAATACATAATCTACATTTGTACGAAGAGCAGGAGGAATACCAAGTGGAAATTGCATTGTTATAATAAAAAATACTTTGAGCCATCGACCATTCATAAAGAGATATCTAATATTTTTATCGTGAGTCCAAGAGTCATCGTACATACAATCATCAAGAATTAGAAATGCACGAGGATCAATATTAGATTTAATACCTCTTTCAGCATCTTGTTGAATTCTGCTCATAACAAGTTTTTGGCGTTTTACAAAATTAGCTAAAATAACTGGATTATACTCTCCGTGAATAAACATTGGAGGAACAATTTTTTTAAAAAAACCATTTGACTCTTCTGTACCTGAAATTACACAACCCATAGGTAAATCTTGATGATGAAACAATAGATCACGAACAAGTGTGGATTTACCTGTACGACGACGTCCAATAAATACTACCACGGCATCTTGTGGAACAGATTTCATTACGAACTTCCGGAGATTAACATTTACACCACCCTGTGCCATTTGTATTCTAGTACAAACAAAAAATAACTAGTGCGCTAGACAAACACACCATTACTCTTTTAAACAAGGAGATGAAAGCAGTTTTACAAACCCTTCAAAATCAACCCTGTAGAGAAAGGGAGATTTCAGAAAATGAAAAAACTAATTTTTCAAATTATTTATATCTTCAACGATATCATCCTGCATTAGATATATTCAAAATTCCAGAATCAGTTTTTTCACATAAAAATATTGAACTTTCTTCTAAATATTATATTGATTCTTGGAATAGTCCTGATGAATCTAATCCTAAAATTTGGAATACAATACGCTCTTCAGAATCATCTCCACTAGAATCCTGTAAAACTTTTGTCAAAACTATACACTTACTTAATCCAATTGATTTAATTAAAGAAAAATATATTATTCCTGAACATCCATTACTACCACAAAGTGAAAATACTTGGAAGAAAACACTTACAAAACTTCATAATCATAATAATCAAGCTTATGTTGATACTGTTGCAAATTTCGTACTAAGTCGTTTTAGAGAATTAGATTTAACGCCGCATTGTGTATATTATTATGGTGCAACAACAGGTATTAGTAAAAAATATCAATTTAATATTTCTCAAGAATATGATACTTATAGACAATGTCGTTGGTTTTGGAAAGGTATGAAATCACATAGTGCTCGTTTAACAGTAATTAAAGGAGATGCTGATATTGAAGAAATTCCAGATTTTGAAGAGATATATAAAGATATTACAACCTGTCCATTTGATGATGAATCTGATGAAGAAATTGATTTAGAACCTATTATTACAGAGATTAACGATAATTCGGATATTGAATCTATTAAATCATTTACTTTTGATAATATTGAAGAAGATGCAGAAAATGTTAAAGATATTTTTGAAATTAATAAAATAGTTACAAAAAGAATATCATTAAAGAAAAGTGTATCTGAATCTGAATCTGATTCTAATTCTGAATCTATAATAGATGATTCTGAAGAGGATAATGAATCTATAGAAATAGATATTGATATTTGTTTAGAAATTCCAAATATGCCAGTTGTATTAATTTATCAAGAGGCCCAAGATGGTGTTATGGATACATTAATGGATGAAGATGAAATTGATGGATATGTGCGTGGATCTCAAGGATGGGAATCAAGATGGATTGCTTGGTTATTTCAAGTTATTGCTGCATTATCTTTTTTACAAGATGCAGTATGTTTTACACATAATGATTTACATTCAAATAATATTTTATGGAGAAAAACTGATAAAAAATTCTTATATTATAAAGCAAAAGATGGGACTATTTGGAGAATACCTACATTTGGAAAAATTTTTACAATAATTGATTTTGGTCGTTCTATTTTTAGACTTGGTAAACATTTATGGGTATCTGATGATCATTGGCCTGATCAAGAAGCTGGTGATCAATATAATTTTGGACCATTCTTTGATCATACTAAACCAAAAAATCCTCCAAATCCTTCATTTGATTTATCTCGTTTAGCAATTAGTTTAATTGATGGTTTATATGAAAAAAAACCTGAAAGAAAAAAGGGTAAAGGTGTTTCAATTATTAGTCAAGAAGGTAATTGGAAAGTTTATGAAACAAAATCACCATTATTTAATTTATTATGGAGTTGGACTGTAGATGATTCTGGAGCAACAGTTTATGAAGATAAAGATGAAAATGAAAAATATGAAGGATTTGAATTATATATCCGTATAGCACACGATGTACATAATGCAGTTCCTAAAGAACAAATTCATAAACCCATCTTTCAACAATTTAAATGGAAACAAAAGGTTTCACAAGATGAAACTATTTATTTTCTTGGTGCATAAATAAATTAATTATTATATTTAAATAAATAAATAAATAAATTTAAAATAAATTTAAATAAAATTTATTGTGTTGAATTAGGTAAACAAGGACATCCATTGCTTAATATGGTACATCCTCCCTCATTTTTTCTGTAAAATCCCATTTGACCATTTTTTACAGTGTTAATAATTGATTGATCATAAATTCCTAATGCAGGACCATAACCAGTATTAGGTTGTTTATTTGCATTAATATTAACTGGATAGGCTGGCACAGTTGAACTTAATCCTTTAACATTCCAAGGAGCAATACGACCAATAAATGAACCAGACTCCGTAGTAGCACCGCGACGTTGTGTAATTAAAGAACTATCATAAATAGTTGTTGGCATTTCTATATTCTATCTAGAAATAATTTATCTCCCTGCTAAACGTGGCGGACCAACCTGTAAATCTAAATCATTGCTTCCAATTCCAGAACTAAATGAGACTGGAATTGCTTCAAATAATTCCATTTTTGGAAATATATCTGGTACTAATACACCAGAAAAAGCGATAAGAATAGATCCACTTATAAAGTCTTGCAGTAATTGTATTTTTTTATATTCTTTATCTTTATATTTAGCGGCAGTAAAACTTAATGCAATAAATACGAAACCTCCAATAAAAATCCAGGGGAACCAGTTTGGCATCATTATTCAATTATTGCGAGAAAAACACACTTCAGATGGCCGCACTTAGTTTAGATCTTCATAGTCTGCTTCTCCCAAACCTTCAGGCTCGGATGAATTATTTAGATCTTCAAAATCTAATCCTTCAGATAAAGATGTTCCTTCTTCATCTAATATTTCTAGGGCCGGAACATTATCTTCATCATCTTCATCTTTTGGATCAAAAACCATATCTGAATCTTGTGGATTATCTGAATCAAATACTGCATCAAATTCACCAAAACGAACATTTGGCTTATCATCAATTATAATCATTTGTGGTTTTTCTGGAATTATT
>VFQS010002315.1_pt1 | contig 15829 bp, 11 predicted proteins | sample 3512361 | NCBI WGS metagenome assembly VFQS01 (sample SAMN10412375, study PRJNA504923) | tailings metagenome | isolation source: Relicate 1 Philex TSF3 active mining | place: Philippines
CACACCATTTGCGATCGAATCGCCGTCCTCGCGGAAGGCAAGGTCGTCGCAAGCGGCAACATGGCCGCCATCCTGGCCACGGATCACCCCTGGGTACAGGCGTACTTCCGTGGCCGCAGAGGCAGAATCTTCGAGCACATAGCCGCTCGTCCACCGATGTGAGATCGAAACCATGGAAGTGCGCGCACGCTATACGCTGATGGGACTCTTTGCGCTCGTGGTCGTGGCGGCTGGGTTCTCGTTCGTCTACTGGCTCGAGACCGCCGGCGGCTTTGCCGAGCGAGCGAACTACCGCATCAAGTTCTCAGGACCCGTCGCGGGACTTCTGCGTGGCTCCGCCGTGCTGTTCAATGGCGTCCGCGTCGGTGAGGTGACCGCGATGTCACTCGATGCCAAGCAACCCACCGATGTCATGATCGACGTTGCGATCGAGCGCGCGACGCCGGTGCGGGCCGATACGAAAGTGACGATCGACTTCCAGGGTTTGGCCGGCGCTCCCGCCGTCGCGCTTGTCGGAGGTTCTGCCACGTTGCCGCTGCTCGCCGCGGCGACGAGCGAAAAACACGTGCTCGAAGCAGAGCCGAACGCAGGTCAAAGCCTGTCTCAAGCCGGCCGCGACGCCTTGAGGCGCTTCGAGGCCGTGATCGCGGACAACGCGGCCAATCTGAAGAGTGCCGTCGCCAACATCGACACGTTCACCGGGGCTCTGGCGCGGAATTCGGACAAGGTCGATACCATCCTGGCGGGTCTCGAGCGCTTTGCCGGTGGTGGCAAGAAGCCGGTGACGAGAATTTACGATCTCACCGTCCCCGCCTCGATGCCGGCACTGGAAAAGATCCCCTCGGGCGTACTCCTGATCCCCGAACCGACGGCGCTGGCGAACGTCCTCAGCGAGAAGATCGTCGTCACGGGTGGCCCCAAGCCGAACCTCGACGATGCGCAATGGCCGGATGTGCTAACGCGTCTGGTACAGATCCGGCTCGTTCAGGCGTTCGAGGCCGCCAAATACCCCAACGTCTTGTCGGGCTCGCCCGATGGTCGGCAATCGGACTTCCAACTCATCGTCGACGTGCGTCAATTCCAGATCGTGGACGGCGCGCCTCCTCGCGCAGTCGTCGCTCTTTCGGCGCGCGTCCTCGACAAGGATGGCCGCGTGATAGGCTCCAGGCAGTTCCAGGCGGAAACCGCGACGCCGACCCTGGAAGCCGGTCCGGCCGTGAAGGCACTCGATCAAGGATTTGCCAAAGTGGCGGTGGATTTGGTTGTCTGGGTGTGCGGAACGATTTGAACCCGTTGGTTCCGTTCGTAAGCTCTCACGGCGACCGGCCGCGGCGACGGGACCGAAATGCCGATGGAACACAGCATTGCGCACTCGAGCGCGGAGGTCATGATGCAATCTGATCCGAGACGAGCTTCGAAGTACGGGCGGGGCGCTGCCTTGCTCGCCGTATGCCTCCCCCTCATGGCCGCGGGTGCCACCACGGTCTCAGCAAATCCCGTCTCGGCACTGTCGGGCTCCTGGGGCGGCAGCGGACGCATCACCTACAATGACGGAACTACCGAAGGCATCAACTGCAATGCCTACTATTCCGGCAGCGGTAATGATCTGAAGATGGCGATCCAATGCCGCAGTGACAGAAACCCGATCCACATTCGCAGCCAACTGCGCATCACCGGTAGCCGCGCCTCGGGGAACTGGGAGGAGCGCACCTTCAACGTCTCGGGCTCGGCATCGGGCAGCGCCAGCAACAACAGCATGTCGTTGAATGTTTCCGGCGGCGGCTTCTCCGGCACGATGTCCGTCAAGATCGGTCAGTCATCGCACACGGTGAGCGTGACGACGCAAGGCATCGCCATGCGCAGCGCGACGATGAATTTCTCGAAACGATAGCGGCCGATCCAAGGCCACACTGTCATCCACTGCACATCGCTGGCGAGCGAAGGCGCGATCGTGGCCACGAGCGCGTCACGTACCCAGGTTGCGGAGGTGATCCTGCGTCCTGTCGCTCTTGTCCTTGCGCGATGACCGTCGTGCGCTCTGAATCATGTACAACAAAGCGATGACGACGAACGAAAATGCCACGAGTATGACACCTGGCGCAAAGAGCGATTCAGGGATTTCCATGACACAGCAACCTCTCTGGGGGACCGCCAAGCCCCAATCGATGCGCCCATACCGGGCATGACGCAGATAGAACGCCGCATTCGCCTTAACATTCCTGCGGCTGTTGTCAGTGAAGCGCGAATTGTCGAGAAACTCTGATTTTTCGATTAACAGAGGGTCAATGCCGGGGGAGATCCGGGGAGCGGAATTTGACCCGCATCATGGTTAGGCGTCCCGAAACTGCGAAAATAATTCAATGGGCAGAGGTAAGGACAATCTGGCACGGCTCGACCGGCGAATAGCCGATCTAGAGGCTCGCTTGGCCGACTGCAAAGCTGCCGACCGCAGCGGTGATTTCTCGTTCACGGATGGCATTATCCGGGATCTTCTGGCTGAAACGCTCCAGGCCATCGCGGCCGAGAGGGCATGCGCCTTGAAGGCGGCCAATCAGTCCGGCCGAGGGTCGGCCGGACGATAGGTGCTTCCCGATCTATGCCGCCAGCCCAGCGTATTCGGACGCATGCAAGCCGGCGCGACGGCCGAACACGGAGCCGGACATCAATCCCGTGCCGCCGGGGTAGTTCTCGTAGAAGAGCCCGCCGACCAGTTCTCCGGCTGCAAACAGTCCGGGGATCGGGCGGTCGGCGAGATCCTGCACGGCGTTCTTTTCGTCGATCTTGAGGCCGCCGAAAGTGAACGAGACTCCCGTTGTGGTCACGTAGGCGACGAACGGTGGCTTGTCGATCGGCAGCGCCCAGTTGCTCTTGGGCGGAGTTATACCCTTGGTCGTCACGCCATCGAGAACGGACGGGTTGTATCGACCGGGCTGGCAGGCCTCGTTGTAGGCGTCCACGGTCGCAGTCAACGCTTCGGCTGAAATTTCGAGCTGCTCGGCCAGGCCGGCAATCGTATCCGCCTCGACCTTCGTCACCTGCTTGATACGATACTCGTCGCGAAGCCGGTGCACGGTCTTCTGATCGAAGATCTGCACGGCCGTGCGATGCGGCTGGCTCATGATGGCCTTGCCGAATTTCACATAGGTCAGATTGCGGTAATCCTCGCCCTCGTCGACGAAGCGCTTACCGTCGAGGTTGACCATGATACCCAGCGGATAGGAGTGCTTCTGGAAGTTGTCCAGCACCCACCGATCGCCGAACGGCGGCGCCGATATGTCCCAGCCCACCGAGTGGCACCCCGACCAGTTGCCGAATGGAACCGCGCCGATCTCGAGCGCCATGCGAATACCGTCACCCGTGTTGTGCCGGGTGCCACGGACCCGAGCGAGATCCCAGCCCTGACCGAGGTAGCGGACGCGCATCTCCGGGTTCGACTCGAAGCCGCCGCATGCGAGGACCACGGCCTTGCAGGTGAGCTCGTGATATCCCTTCGGGTCACGAACGGTGAGCCCCGTGATCCGCGTGTCCTGGGCCTGATGCAGCTTCGTCGCCGCCGTCTCATAACGGATTTCGATCCCGAGCTTGGCGCAGCGCGCGACGAGAAACTCGATCAGGCCCGCACCACCACCGACTGCCTCGATATTGACGCCGCCGTAGAAGTGCTGCTTGCCGTCGACTTCGTAGGATTGGCGCCCGTACATCGGGATGAAGCGCACGCCGTTCTCGCGCAGCCACCCCATCGTCGTGCGCGAATGGTCGATCAGGATGCTGGCCAGAGTTTCGTCGGACTGGCCTCGCGTGACCTTCATCAAGGTGTCGTAGAAGTATTGGCGGTCATGGGGAGGCAGGATCACATTGCCCGCCTCCTCGTCCGTCATGTCGACGAGGATGTCCGCGCGAACATCATCGAGCCCCGAATGCATGAAGCGGAAGCCACCCGCCGTGAAATAGCCGTTCCCGCCCTTTTCACCCTCGGGCGCCTTCTCCAGAACCAGAACCTTGGCGCCACCCTCGTGCGCCGCGATCGCGGCACACAGGGCAGCGTTTCCAGCCCCCACGACGATCACATCGAAACTCTTCTCCGTCATGCCTGCGAACCCCTTTTCGGTTGGCCGTGACAGCTTGTGACGTCCTGGGGCGGGCTCTTCTCAAGCGCTGAGTGCCGCGCCCAGCGCGCTCGCGGGGTGCTCATCGAGCGCCAGCACGAGCTGGCGGATCTTCTCCGCCTTCTCCGCGCTGATGCTCATCTGTGCACACGCCAGGAACTTCGCGCTGACGCCATCGACATCGAGCATGCGTTCGCCCGCACCGCTGTTGACGCGGACGTGGCGCTGGATCGTTCGCCCGTCCTTCAGCGTCACCACGACGCCGCCGGAGAAGTACGTCGGGAACGCCGTGTCGGGATCGGCCTTGCAGGTGACCTTGGCGGTAAGCGCCAGTAGCTCCGGATCGGAGAACGCCGTATCTTTCAACTCGGCGAGCCCGAACCTGCCCAAGGCCAGACAGGTCGCGATCACGAACTGCGCGCTGAACTTCGCCTCGTAGTCGGTCTTGGGTACGATCTTCTGCGACGCAGGCTCCGCAACGATGTGCAGCGTCGGCTCGGGCAGCAGTGCTTCTACGGAGACGATATCGGCCGCATCGATCTCGCGGCTGATCTCGATGGCGGCATCCGCGCAGCCATGGATGAAGTGGCAGACCGGATAGGGCTTGATCGCCGTCTCCGCCAGCATCCAGTGAGAGCCGAGGCCGGAGACCAGCCGTCCGCCGTCGACCTCGGCGGAATCCGCCTGGAAATGCGTATCGAAAAGGCCGAACTTGCCCTCGTAGGGACGCCGGGGACCGACGAAGCCGTTCTTGACCAGTATCGCCGCGGTGATGCCGGCCGTCGCCCCCCAGCCAGGGTGCATGCGCTTGGTCCAGGCGCCTTCCTCGAGGAATACCTGAACGCCGCCCGCGGTGCTCGCCGCCACACCTTGCGCCATCGTCAGTCCCTTGGCGTCGAGGCCGAGCAGCTTGCCGGCGACGAGCGCGGAACTGAAGTGCGAGGCGATCGCCGTCGCGTGATAGCCGGTGTGATGGAAGCGTCCGTCCGCCGCCCAGCCGATGCGAATGGCAAGCTCCATGCCCGCGACGTATGCGACCAGCATGTCGCGGCCACTCACATCCAGAGATTCGCCGAGTGCCAAAGCTGCCGGCAAAGATGCCGCTGTCGGATGTATGATGCTGCCCAGATGCGTGTCGTCGAAGTCGAGGCCGTGCACCAGCATGCCGTTGGCGAGCGCCGCATCACGCGGCGAAAGCTTCATGGTCTGCCCGATCACCGAGCACGGTCCGGTACTGCCGAGCGCCTTCACCCCCTCCAGCGCGCGTGCGGCAAAGGGATAGGCGTTCGCGGCAATGCCCGTTCCAAGTCCGTCCAGGATCTGGAGCTTCGCTCGCAGGCGTACAGGTGCCGGAATGTCGTCCCAGGTAAGTCCGGCCGCAAATTTCGCCACGCCCTCGGCCATCGACGGCCGATCGACTGATTTCTGCATGTATCAAGCTGCCTTCGCTGCTGTTTTCGCAGCTGGGGAGAATACCCAATCGGCCATGACTTGACACCGCCGCATGAGGCGGGGCTCGTCTGCTCTATAGTCGGCCACCTCGTTGTGCACCGTCGACATGTTATCCCACACCAGAACGTCGCCTTCGGTCCAGTGATGGGCCCACTTGTAGGTGTCGCGCATTTGGTGCTCGAACAGCGTCTCGAGGATGGCATCGCTTTCGGCCTGAGGTAGCCCGTCGATCGCCGTCACGTAGCCGACATTGCAGTAGAGCGCCCGCCGTCCGGAGATCGGATGCTCGAGCACGATCGGATGATGCACCGGCGGCTTCTGGCGGCGCTGCTCGACGGTCAGTGGCTTTCTCTGTGTTCCGGGACGCTTCAACATCTGCTCCCAGAACTTGTTGAAGTCGTGCGTCGCCGTTCGCCCCTCGATCTTTGCTTTCAGATTTTCGGACAGGTCGTCATAGGCCCGGTACATGTCCAGGAATTCGGTATCACCGAGCGGGCGCCCGTCCCGCACCGGCACCTTCAGGGCATAGTTGACGTTCACGAAGGCGATGGGCTGCGAATAGGACATGTCGGTATGCCAGTCCTGCCCTGCATCGCCCAGTCCCAACGCCCTGCCGTTCTCGACGATGTTGGAGAGCACCATGACTTCCGGATGATCCGGCACCGTGAAGCCGCGCGAGGCGACGTTGACCTCGAGCGAGCCGAACTGCGCGGCGAAAGCCTTCTGCTGGCCCGCGTCGATCGTTTGGCCGGGGAAGCAGACGACGCTATGGCGGCCGACCGCTTGGAGTATCCGGGCGAAATCGCCGTCGGAAAGCGGCTTGGCCAGATCGATCCCCTCGATTCGCGCACCGAGCGGACCGGTCGACATAATTTTCATCATCAGGCGCCTCATCCAAGAGCGACAGCTTGGGTCCATCGGCGAGCCGAGCGCGACGGCAAACTCGATCACGACCACATGCTAGCCGCGAGGCCCGGGCGGCTCTTGATCCACGTCAAAATCTACCGGCGCGCATCTCGCCGCACGCCCTCGCATCTCCCGATGGCATTGTGTGTCTGGGTTCGGTAAATCTTGGCTCCCGTCCGCTCACGCCTCGAACGGCTGAGGACGAACGCTCAAGCACCCAGAAGAACGGGCCGAATGGCCGCCGCGCCGCAGGCTCTAGGGAGAGAACGAAATGGCCACGGTGAAAAAAGATCCGAAGTCCCTGCGCTCGGCGCGCTGGTTCGCGCCCGACGACCTGCGCTCCTTCGGGCACCGCAGCCGCATGAACCAGATCGGCTACGACGTCGAGGAGTTTGCGGGAAAGCCGGTCATTGCGATCATCAACACATGGTCCGATTTCGCGCAGTGCCACGCGCACTTCAAGCATCGCGTCGAGGACGTGAAGCGCGGCATCCTGCAGGCGGGTGGCTTCCCCGTCGAATTGCCGGCCATCTCGCTCTCGGAGAGCAAGGTGAAGCCGACGACCATGCTCTATCGAAACTTCCTGGCGATGGAGACGGAGGAACTGATCCGCTCGCATCCCGTCGATGGCGCCGTCCTGATGGGCGGTTGCGACAAGACGACACCCGGCCTCATCCTCGGTGCGACCAGCGCCGGCGTTCCCTCGATCTTCGTACCCGCCGGCCCGATGCTGCGCGGCAATTGGCACGGCAAGACGCTGGGCTCGGGCTCGGATGCCTGGAAGTACTGGGACGAGCGCCGCGCCGGCAACATTTCGCAGAAGGACTGGGGCGAGCTCGAGATGGGTATCGCGCGCTCCTACGGTGTGTGCATGACCATGGGCACGGCCTCCACGATGACGGCGCTGGCCGATGTCATGGGCCTGTGCCTGCCCGGCACCTCGTCGATCCCCGCCGCCGACAGCAACCACGTGCGCATGTGCTCGGCGGCCGGCCGCCGCATCGTCGACATGGTGTGGGAGGACCTGACGCCCGCGAAAATTCTCACCGAGAAAGCGTTCCTGAACGCCATCACCGTAGCGATGGCCATGGGCTGCTCGACCAATGCGGTGATCCACGTGCTCGCCATGGCGCGCCGAGCGGGGCAACCGATCAGCCTGGAGCATTTCGACGCCGCCAGCCGGAAGGTACCGGTCATCGCCAACATCCGGCCTTCCGGCGACAAGTACCTTATGGAAGACTTCTACTACGCGGGCGGGCTGCTCGGTATGATGACGCGGTTGAAACCGTTCCTCGATCTCGATCAGATCAACGTCAGCGGCAAGGCTTGGGGCGAGAGCCTCGAGGGCGCCGAGGTCTACAACGACGACGTCATCCGCCCGCTCGACAAAGCGATCTACAACGAGGGCGCGCTGGCGGTCTTGAAAGGAAACCTGGCACCCGATGGCTGCGTCATCAAGCCGTCCGCCTGCGAGACGCGCTTCCTCAAGCACACCGGTACTGCCTACGTCTTCGACGACTACAACCAGCTCAAGAAGGAGATCAACCGGGAGGATCTGCCGGTGACCGCCGACAGCGTGCTCGTGTTGCGCAACGCGGGCCCGCAGGGTGGTCCCGGCATGCCGGAATGGGGCATGATTCCCATCCCGACGAAGCTCGTGAAACAGGGCGTGCGCGACATGGTCCGCATCTCAGATGCGCGAATGTCCGGAACGAGCTACGGCGCCTGCATCCTGCACGTCGCCCCCGAAAGCTACGTCGGCGGACCGCTGGCCCTGGTGAAGACCGGTGACAAGATCACGCTCGACGTCGCCGCACGCACGCTGACGCTCGACGTGCCGGACGCCGAGCTCGAGGCGCGCCGCGCCGCGCTTCCAAAGCCGCCGCCGCGCTACGAACGCGGTTATGGCTGGATGTTCTCGCAGCACATCAAGCAAGCGAACTACGGTTGCGATTTCGACTTCCTCGAAACGAGCTTCGGCGCACCCGTGCCCGAACCGGACATCAACTGACCGTGGGCCGACCGCTCTGGGCAGCCTGCAACCGCGGGCTGCCCACCCACGAAGCGGAGACGCACGCGATGATCTCGCCAATTCACTCCCCCCGTGAAGAGGAACCCGTCGCGTGAACCTGATCTGGTGGGGTCTGCTCGGTAGCTTCCTCGCGGGTGCAATGACCGCTCTAGGCGCCTTGCCGGTTCTTTTCGGGCGCACGATCTCGCAACGCGCTAGCGACACACTGCTTGCATTCGCAGCCGGCGTGATGCTGGCCGCCTCGTTCTTTTCGCTGATCATCCCGGGGATCGAGCGCGGAACGCTCCTTTATGGCGACAAAGTCACGGCTGCCGGCATTGCCGTCGCCGGCATCGTCATCGGGGTCGCCTTCGTTGCACTCCTGAACGACCTCATCCCCCATCAACACTTCGCCCAAGGCCGACAGGGGCCACCCTCCGAGGTGCTCGCGCGCATATGGCTCTTCGTCCTGGCCATCACCATCCACAATATCCCGGAGGGACTGGCGGTCGGTGTCGGCTACGGCGGCGGCGACATCGCTGCAGGCACCACGCTGGCCATCGGTATCGGACTGCAGAACGCACCGGAAGGCCTGGCGGTCGCCGTCGCGCTCCTATCGACGGGGTATTCGGCCCGTTACAGTTTTCTGGTCGCCAGTCTCACGGGCGCCGTCGAGCCCGTGGCGGGTTTTCTCGGTGCGTATGCCGTCAGCTTCTCGCAGCTCTTCCTGCCCTGGGCCTTGCCGTTCGCCGCAGGTGCGATGATCTTCGTCATTAGCCACGAGATCATCCCCGACAGCCACAAGAACGGCCATGAGCGCGAAGCGACGTTCGGGTTGACCTTGGGCCTTGTCGTCATGCTGTTCCTCGACGTCGTTCTCGGCTGAAGTGGCGAGGTGCGCGGTTTCAAATCATGCCGCGTGTCATCGCCACGTAATAGGCCGCGCCCGCAACTGCGAGAGGGATGCCGACGATGTGGACGAACACGAGCGTCGCCCGGAGCCACATCCGCGGCGCAACCCGCCTGTTCACGTGCAGGATCGATATCGCGATCATGACGCTGACGAGCATGTAGTTGAAAACGAAAATCCGGTCGGAAAGCGTGGCCGAATCCGCATCGAGCTTCGGCAACGACAGGTACAGCGCCACAGCCGACAGCAGCGCCGTGACCTGGATCGTCACGATCGCCTCGAAATGCGTCGTCGGAATGAAGATTGACAGGTAGGCGATGACCAGAATGAACCCGAGCGGCACCACCACGCGCAAATAGTAGTCCGTCGTCTGCCGCGTCATCAGCCATACGAAGCTGGTCTTGTAGAACGGTGCCACGCTCGCCTCGTGCGTATAGGCGTCGATCAGCGGCACGAAGTCTTCGTCATGGCCGACATACTGCGATTTGGGAGTCCAGCCGTCGGTCGTCACATGCTGATCGCGCAGGTGCGGCGGCGGCGGCTGTACGATGAAGGGCGCATCACCACGCTTTGGCTGGATGTCGATAGCGAAGCGCTGCGTATCGAAAGGATAATTGGTCAGCTCGGGCTCGTAGACGAAGCGGCCGGATACCCGGTAGATGCGCATGCTGTGAGGATATGCGGCACTGGCACCGCCCCCGTGCACCGTCTCGATTGCGATCTGGCGCCCGTTCGTGCGGGGATCGAGGTATGCGTTGACGAACTCGATCTGCTCGATGGATCCGCTGTTGCGCATCGAAAGATAGAATTCGGCGAAGAAGGATTTGTAGTTGTCGTCGGCGCGATGCGCGCGGCTCAGATCGATATCGAGGTAGAGCGTCTTGATCTTGCTCAGAACGCCGTCCTTCAGTCGCACGAATTGCGTCGGCGCGAGCTGCGTGCGTCCGAGCCCCTGCGGAAGAATGACGATGAAAGGCGCTCTCATGGCCGCACGCGATCCGGCATGGAACGACCAATTGTCGTAAGGCCCCTTGAAGGCTCCGCGCCCTGCCAGGTAGGCAGTCGAGATCTTGCGCACGATTTCACGACGCAAGCGCCGTATGTCCGAACCGGATTCTGCATCGCGGGCAGCGGTCGCGACGAGGGCCAGCATGTCGGCAAAGCGCGCACCGTGCTCGATCGCGCGCAGGTTCGCCGCATCGAGCGGATCGGGGGGAACATCCTTCGCCCTCGGCTTGCAAGCCCCGCTGGCCCACCCGGGCGCGGCGTCGATCTTGCGGCCTTCGAAGACCCATTCACCCGAATTGCCGTCACCCACGAGCCGCCGCATGCGCTCGTTGTAGGCCTCGGGCAGGCCGTCCCAGGCCAGCTGGTAGATGGCGTTCGGATAGGACTTCGTCAGCGCGTCCGGCAAGGCCTCGATCCGCCCCGTCACGAGCAGCGCGGGCGTGACGTTCGCTTTGATCAATTCGTTGAGAAGCAGCGGTGTCCGTGCCGCCCCCACCGCGACGACCAGCATATCCGGATCGGTCTGCCGCAGATCCGCGACCGCCGCGTCGAGATCCCCTTGGCTCAACGCATCGCCATGCGTCGCCAAACGACGGTCGGAGACGACCGTATCGGCTCCGAGACGCTGCTTCAGACCATCGCCGAGGGCCGTGCTGAACAGTACGTCGCCGAGCCCCACGAACGCTGGCCGTCGGTAGTGCATATGGCGAATGAACTCCGCCATCGCCGGGACCCGCTCGTCGTCCTGTGACGCCTGCATCGTGAAGACGTTCGGATACTTTGCAAAAATGCTGTTGACGGAAATGCTCGATAGGAACGGAATCGCCGTCGCCTCGATCTGCTTGGCGTTCGCCTCGAAAGCGGGTTTGGCCCGCGTCGATGCCGAAAGGCCGATCATCGCGACCATGTCGGGGTCGGCGAGCGCCTGCCGCAGGTTCTCGACTGCTCGTCCTGCATCGCGCGCGTCGTCGTAGAACTTCAGTGCGACCGGCCGCCCCCCGATGCCGCCCTGCCGGTTGATCTTGTCCTGTTCCATCCGCGTCATCGCGGTGATGGCCTTCACGTCGCCGGGATCGAAACAGACGTCGGATCGCGAACTCACGAACACCGCCACGTTGAGAGGCGGCAGGGTCGCTGCCTCGGCGGCCTTGGCCGCGCTCTGAGCCTGTGACGATGAAAGGGACGTGATGAGGAGGAGGCAGGCGAGGACGCCCACCAAAACGCTACGCAAGGTCACGACAGGACGCTCCCCCCGAGATACCAATGACCCGAAACGACCCGCGCGACGAATGTCGCCAACGTTCTCAAGGACGATCAGGCACAGGAGTCATAATGCCAGCCTGAACCAACTGTCGAGACGCGACGGAGACATCGACGGAAAGCCGCGCAGTGCCGTTGCTCGCGTGCATCTGAAAGGCGGCGGGCGCGCCGATCACCCTGCGGGCGTCCCCTGCACCGGCCGCGCATGTCAGCCGCGCTCGACGTCTCCTTGTTGCCGCCCGAGACCGTGGTAGCTTGTTCGTCATCAACGATACAAAAGGAGGAAACGATGAAGGCTTCAAAATGGGGTGTGCTTGCCCTCGGCGCCGGGGTCGCCGCCGTCAGCATAAGTCCGGCAATGGCCCAGAAGCCCGGCGGCACGCTCCGCAGCTATATCTGGGACAATCCGCCGTCCGCCTCGATCCACGAGGAAGCCACCATCTCCACGGTCTTCCCGTTCATGCCTGTCTTCAACAATCTCGTGGTCTTCGATCAAACGAAGGCGGAGGCGGGTCTCGACACCATCGTTCCCGATCTGGGCAAGTCCTGGGCTTGGGACGCGGGTAAGACCAAGTTGACGTTCAAGTTGCAGGAAGGCGTCACGTGGCACGACGGCAAGCCGTTCACCGCCAGCGACGTCAAGTGTACCTTCGACAAAGTATCGGGACTCGACGCCAAGAGCGACCTTCGCAAGAACCCGCGCAAGGTCTGGTATCACAACCTCGCCGAGATCACGACGAACGGCGACCATGAGGTCACGTTCTCGCTGAAGGCGCCGCAGCCTTCGTTCCTGGCGCTGCTCGCCTCCGGCTACTCTCCGATTTATCCCTGCCACGTCAACGCGCGCGACATGCGCACGAAACCGATCGGGACCGGTCCGTTCAAGTTCGCCGACTTCAAGCGCAACGAGTCCGTCTCCCTGGTCAAGAATCCGAATTACTGGAAGAAGGGCCTGCCACACCTCGACGGCATCGATTACCGCGTGATCAACAATCGCTCCACGCGCGTGCTGGCCTTCATAGCGAACGATATCGATACGACCTTCGTCTCCGACGTCACCGTCGCACTACTGAAGGACATCGAGGCCAAGGCGCCGAAGGCGGTCTGTCAGTTCGTTCCGTCGAACAACACCATCAACATGATCGTCAACGCGACCGCGCCGCCGTTCGACAACCCGAAGCTCCGCAAGGCGATGGCGCTTGCGATCGACCGCTCTGCCTTCAACACGATCCTCGCCGAGAACAAATCCTCGATCGGCGTCGTCATGCTGCCGGCGCCGGAAGGCCGCTGGAGCATGCCCTCCGACCGGCTGTCCCAGATCCCGGGCTACGGGCAGAATACGAGCCAGAACCTCGCTGAGGGGCGCAAGATCATGGAGGAGCTGGGGTACACGACCGAGAAGCCGCTGAAGGTGAAGGTCTCCACCCGCAACATCCCGCTGTACCGTGATCCCGCTGTCATCTTCATCGACCAGATGAAGAAGATCCACATCGAGGGTGAGCTGGAGGTCGTCGACACGACGATCTGGCATGCGAAGGTGCAGCGAAAGGACTATGCGGTCGGCCTCAACACGACTGGCGTCGGCGTCGACGACCCCGACGTTAACATGGTCGAAAACTACACCTGCAAGTCCGACCGCAACTACACCGGCTACTGCAATCCGGCGGTCGACAAACTCATCTTCGACCAGTCGAAGGAGACCGATCCCGCCAAGCGCAAGGAGCTGGTGTGGCAGGCCGAGCAGATGATCGCAGAGGACGTCGCACGGCCGATCATACTGCACAACCGTGCGGCGACCTGCTGGCATCCGTACGTCAAGGGCATCACCACCCACAACAACTCCCTCTACAACAGCTGGCGGATGGAAAACGCCTGGCTCGACAAGTGAGGAGGGGCACGCGATGAACTTCGATTTTCCGGACGAGTTGAAGGCCATGCGTGAGGAGGCTCGCAGCTTCCTCGCCGACAAGTGTCCGCGCAGCGCCCCCCGCCGCATCCTCGATGGGGCGGACGCGTTCGATCGCGCGCTGTGGAACGAGATGGCTGGGCTCGGCTGGATCGGAGCATCCATCCCCGAAGCCTACGGCGGCGTGGGCCTCGGACATCTGGCGGTTTGCGTGCTGGCGGAGGAGATCGGAGCTGCGCTCGCGCCTGTTCCGTTCTCCTCCAGCGTCTACCTCGCAATGGAAGCCTTGCTGCTCTACGGCAGCGAGGCCCAGAAGTGCCAGTATCTGCCCAGGCTGGCGTCCGGCGAGATGGTCGGCACGTTTGCAGCGGCCGAATTGCCGGGCGCCCTCGCCTTGGAGAAGCTCAGCACGCGCATCGCCGACGACAGAATCGACGGCAAGAAGATCGCGGTGCCCGATGGCGATGTCGCCGATATCGCCGTGGTCGCGGCACGCGACGCCGGCCAAACGGCCCGGCTGGCGATCGTCGCTCTGTCTGGAACCGGCGTCGAGCGCGAGACGGTGACCACGTTCGATCCGACACGCTCGCACGCGACGCTGAGGCTCGCCGGCGCCACGGCAGAGGTGCTGCCCGGCGCAAGGGGCGCGGCCGATATCCGCCGCCTTCTCGACCGCGCCGCCATCATGATGGCCTTCGAGCAGCTGGGCGGCGCGCAAGCAGCCCTGGACGAAGCCGTGAGCTACGCCAAGGAGCGATACGCCTTCGGCCGCCCCATCGGTTCGTTCCAGGCGATCAAGCACAAGCTCGCCGACATGTATGTGGCCGTCGAACTCGCACGTTCGAACGCCTATTGGGGCGCTTGGGCGCTCGAGACCAATGCGAGCGAGTTGCCCCTTGCAGCCTGTGTCGCGCGCGTGGCCGCAAGCGATGCCGGCTGGTTGACGGCCAAGGAGAACCTGCAGACGCACGGTGGCATGGGCTACACTTGGGAAGGAGACTCCCACCTCTTCTATCGCCGCGCCAAGCTGCTCGGGCTGGCGCTCGGCAGCACCGCGGAGTGGAAGCAGCGGCTCGCCAACGAGTTGCGGGACAGGAACGACGCCGGCCTCGTGGACGCAGACTGAGGGAAAGCACCATGGATTTCTCGGATACCCCCGAAGAGGCCCGGTTTCGCGCCGAAGCCCGCGCGTTCCTCGAAAAGAACGCCGAACGCCGCAAGCCGGGCGAGGTGCTCGGCTATCGTCGTGGTCAGGATGCGCCGGGTGCCCTCGCCGAAGCCAAGGATTTCCAGCGCCGCAAGGCAGAAGCGGGCTTTGCCGGCATCGCTTGGCCGAAGGAGTGGGGCGGCCGCGGTGGCTCCATCATCGAGCAGGTGATCTACTCGGAGGAGGAGCGGCGCTACCGCGTCAATCCCTGGTTCTTCGCCATCAGCCTCGGCATTGTCATTCCCACCATCTGCACGTCGGGGACGCCCGAGCAACGCGAGCGCTTTGTCCGTCCCGCGCTCCGCGGCGACGAGATCTGGTGCCAGCTCTTTTCCGAGCCGGCGGGTGGTTCCGATCTGGCGGCCCTGCGCACGCGTGCCGAGCGCGACGGCGATGCGTGGGTGGTCAATGGCCAGAAAGTGTGGACGTCCGGCGCACATTACGCCCAGTACGGCGCGCTGGTTGCACGCACCGATCCCAACGTCGCCAAGCACAAGGGCCTCACCTACTTCTGGCTCGACATGAAGACGCCGGGCATCGAGATCCGCCCCATCCGGCAGATTTCCGGCGCCTCGCATTTCAACGAAGTCTTCTTCCGCGATGTGCGCATTCCCGATTCCCAGCGCATCGGCGCGGTCGGCGCGGGCTGGAACGTCGCCATAACGACACTGATGAACGAGCGGCATATCACGCACGACTCGCCGGGGCCCGACGTCGCCGAGTTGCTGCAAGTGGCACGATCCGTCGAAACGGCGAACGGGCCGGCCCTCGACGATCCGGCGGTGCAGCAACGCATCGCGGAATTCTACGTGCGCAGCCAGGGCATGAAATTCACCAAGTTTCGCACGATGACGTCGCTGTCGCGCGGCGAGACGCCTGGGCCACAATCTTCCATCGGCAAGCTCGTCACGGCATCGAAGCTGCAGGACATCACGTCGTTCGGCCTCGATCTTCTCGGCATGAGCGGCAGTCTCGATGGCAAGGATACGCCGCTGGAAGGCTTGTTCGAGGAGGCGCTGCTCTCTTCTCCGGCGCTGCGTATCGCGGGAGGCACGGACGAGAT
>VFQS010002317.1_pt1 | contig 15819 bp, 27 predicted proteins | sample 3512361 | NCBI WGS metagenome assembly VFQS01 (sample SAMN10412375, study PRJNA504923) | tailings metagenome | isolation source: Relicate 1 Philex TSF3 active mining | place: Philippines
GCCGCTAAGGTTTGTTCCCACGCGCAGCCCAGCCTCCCGCGCTATGCGGATGATGCCTTCTCTATCCATGATTCTTCCCCTTCTTTGTTACTCCATTCTTGCCACCTTGCTGCGATGAGATCTAATAAATGTTTAAGCAGCGATTGATCTGAATCAGATAAATCATCTCTACCTGCGTACTCAAACAGCAAGTTCCATATAGCTTCGCGCTCATGCTCGGCAACAAGATATGCAAAGTATTCAATGCTCTCATACCCGTAAACAGGCCCGATTCCAGCCTCCCGCGCCAGCTTGATGATGTCTTCTCTATCCATGATTCTTCTTCTTCAAGGTTTGCTCAACGGCACGGGCAAAACCACAGCGATCAAACCACGCCGCATTACCTTCGTCGATTTTTTGAGATAGATAACTCAAGTCCTGAATCTCCTCCTCCGTCAGCCCAACCCATTGCTTCTTTGGTGGTGCGGTGTATAGAGGTGTCCATCGCTCAGGATGACGGCCAATATCCGCTGGTATGTGCGTGATGACATTACCTTCAATAAGATTGTGCATCCAGGCCACAGGCTCTTGCTGCGCTAATGCTGCATTCCATCCTCGCTCATACGCTTTCCCTAACTCGACGGCACGGTCGTGTTCAGTTTTCACGACACGTTTTTCCCATGCGTGTTCTGCAAGTTGAATTTTTGCCTCGTAATCATCGTATGAATCGCTCATGTGTTCTTCTCCCGCAGTTTGGCTTCGATAGCATGGGCAAAAGTCGTATCAGTCCAAGGCGCAGTCCAATCTCGGTTATGACGCACGCTGTTTATTTCCTCATCCGTCAGCCCCTGCCACTGGTTCATCCCTGTTGATTTCTCGTAGTCCTCAAAGCACTCAGCCGAGTGCAGATTGGGGTTGGTGCTGCCGCAGTTGCGTCCGGCGCATGGTTGCATTTGTGGCTGCGCCAGCCTCTCGCGCAGGGCGGTAATGGCTTGCTTTCTACTAACAAGCCCAGCATGACTTATTGGATCACTCTCCAACGCCTCCAGCGCCAGCTTCATAGCTTCTCTATCCATGATTCTTCTCCCGCAGTTTGGCTTCGATAGCTTCCGCAAAATCCAACACGTTCTGATGTTCATAGCAAATGTGAAACTCCACAGCACTGCCACTCGCTTTGTTGCATTTCCAGATTTCATCTGCGGTCAGCCCCTGCCACTCACGCTTTCTGTAAAACCCTGCGCTGTTTAAAAGTTCCTCAAGACCGGGGCCAAAGATTTTGGTTGGTTGTTTGTTAATTTTTACGCTTAATTGCATCTGGTGCTGCATACCGTCAACGAACCCGCGCTCCCAAGCAAAACTAAACGCCTTGCCGTGGCTTGACTGCTCAAGCGTGAACTCGGTTGCAAAATCTGGCGTACCTGCGCTCTCGCACCATGCCTTCCATGCTTCTAGTTTGGTCATGCTCTATCCCCTTCTCTGTTTCGCCAGTCATCTTTACCCTGCATCCGCTGTTCATACACTTCCATGAGCAATTCTGCTGCTTCCTTTATCTTGAATTTCTCTGTCGTGCAGTAGTCGGGCAATCCCTCGGCGTAACCCTCAAGCCATGCAGCGAGCATGGCGAACCTATATGCCGGACTCATTGTCTAGCTCCTGCTAAATTAAATGGATCGTTAAAGATTGTGCTTAACTTATTCTTCTTAGGTTTCTCTTTGCGACCATGCTCCACACGGTGCATGCTTACGAATGTATAGAACCGTTCTAACTGCCCTGACTTACCACGCTCAGTAAAACTTTTTATATACCCAAAGAATGCAAGTCTTCTCAGTAAGTTATTAGCAGCCGCAGGGGACACTCGTAGATGGAGCGCAACCTCTCTGCGGTTTGGGGGGATCTTGCGGCTACGCACGTAGGTGACGCACTTAAGCTGCAAGGGTGTCATCTCGTCGTGGTAACTCATCCATTCAACTCCTTAAGCCTACGCTGCGCCCAGTTCGCGCCTGCTGTGAACATCGAAGAATTAACCCACCGCATACTCTCAGCGAAGATCGTTGTGTTGGCTAAGTCCTTCCACTCACTGCGCTGTTGCAGTTTCTCGTATACCTCTAACTTCTTCTCAAGTAGGGCGATGTACTGTGCGCTCGTCATATTTTTTGGTTTCATATTTCTCTCTTATTTCCATGATTGCTTGGGCAACTAACTCTTGTGCTTCACGTACGATGCTGCGTCTACCTCTGACAACACCGACCATAAAGCCAAATAAAAATCCAAAGCCAAAAACTAAAGTGCTTTCCATCCTTTGACCTCCTCAGTCCACGAACGTTTCCATAACTGCATAACGCTAAGCCTTGCGCCTGCATCTACCAATTCAATTGTTTTATATACCGTTCTAGTATGTTTAGTGCCAGGACTAACCCAACGATGCTTCTCGCTATAGTCAGGCAGGTAAGGAACTCCACGCAAATAAAAGACAGGTTGTGTCTCAGTCTCTGCGAGTCTGTTTAGGTTCATCATCGACATGCTTGTTTCTCCGTTTAATCATTTCATCTGCTATGCGGTAGGCAAAATCTGCAAATGCTTCTTCTGGTTTGTACTGCGGCATCTGCCCCCATTTACCTGCGAGGATTCCTGCTATTGCTGACATAGCAAAATCGTCACGCAACTCCGTTAAGAATTGCTTCTCTGCCCATGCACGTTCTGCTTCAAACTCATCCATATAACCTCCTATAAATTACCTGCCTAAGTTCGCCCCGCCATACCCCATCTAACCTGAATACACCGCACCTGCCTTATCAAAACCCATCACACCTTGTGTTACCTAACGCCACCGTGCCTGCCTCATCAAAACTCAATTCACCGAACCCGATCAAACCTAGCCTGCCATGCCTGATAAGACCATACCGCGCCATCTACTACCTCACCATGCCTGCCTGAAAAGCCCAACCATGCCGTGACCGACCTCACTCGCCACACCTGCCAAAACAAACCGCACCGAACCATACCCAACTGCGTCTTATCAATCCACACCTTACTGACCATACCTGCCACACCAAACCGCGTTAAATCACGCCGAACCCAATCCGACCGTACCCCGCCCTACCGAGCCTGCCTGAGACCGCCCCACCAAACTGCGTTAAACCTTGCCGTGCCCCACCTCGCCTGCCTGATAAGACCTTACATACAACACCTATCCCGACCTCACCTAGCCTGCCGGAAAAACCCAACCGGTCCTAACCATATCGCACCGAACCAACCACGCCTGCCCTAACAAACCGCATAGAACCAAACCGAATCGAACCTTACCTAGCCTGCCATACCAAGCTTGACCGAATCCCGACTTATCAAGCCGCACCGCACCGAACCATGCCTGCCAAATCTAACCTCATAGCAAACTACCGAACCCCATCCCACCTAGCCTGCCAAACACTACCGCACCCAATAAAACCCAACGATGCCCTACCGTGCCTGCCAGACCACACCAGACCATACGACGCCCCACCGGACCTTATCTCGCCCCACCGGACCTGCCGAACCCGACCCAACCATTCCATACCTTATCGAACCGAACCGCACCGTGCCTGCCTGCCAAATTAAACCTCACCTCGCCCCACCAACCGCGCCACACCCTGCCTGCCTAAACCTTCTCCAGCTTGTTGCGTAGGACTAAGACTTGGTCAAGCAGTGCTTCCATCTCATCCACCATGTCGAGCGCCTGCGCTACGTTCTTTGCTCTTCGTAACGCACCAACAATGAGTGCGACCTCGTTGTTGATAACTTCCCTCGACAGATCTTTATCGCTACGTACCTTGGTGAGTGTGGTGTAGCCTTGCTCGTTGCCTTTCTTGCTTGGGTCTCGCAAGTAAATAGGAGCTTTGATAACGACCTTGTCTGTTGTTATAACTACGCGAACTGAAGCAATCAGATTGCGAGCAGTGTCAACCCAATGCTTATAAGCTGCGCTCTCAAGATTCCAGTCAAAGTAAGTATGCAGAGGACTTGATGGATTCTTAGCATCTGCTACTACAATGTCTGGTGTAAGCGACCCTCCGTGGAGGGCCGCAATCTCTTCTAACCTCTTAGCGATTGCGGCTCTGTCCATGTTTTATCCTTTAAGCAGCTTTGAGACCACGACGCTTGGTCTCTGCGTTGAACCATGAAAGCAACTCTTCAGTGTCATCGTCATAAGCCTCTGGATTTTCCAGTGCTTCGAGTTGCGCTGCTTTACCACCTGTCTTAATTACTTCTAAGAACTCAGGATCATTGGCATCAACAATCTTCCAACGACCATAGTTGCCCGAACCTTTCTCAGGTCTCCAATCACCAACGCCCATCGTGATACCTGCTGTGGCGAAGAGGTTAGAGATAACTGTATGGTTCAGAACCGGACGCACATAAGTAATATCAACCTTGCATGCCCACTTCGGAACGATGGCACGGGTACGTACATCGGGGGTCTTGTTGATGTCTGCTGACCGAGTAATACTTGAGAAGATCTTAGGTACACCGAACAACTCAAGACGCTCGTTCTCAACCGTAGTCAAGCGACCTATCTGTGACTTCTTAGCTCCAGGCATATCGAGTGCCGCGTTGCGTAATGCACCCTTGAACTGCGTAGCCAATACAGATAGTTCTGTTGCATGATCGCCTTGCGGCATGCGGTACGGTGAGGACCGATACTCAACCAACGGATCGTGCTTCATTGATCCTGCTTTCTCAGCAGCAGTCTTGCGACCGGAAGGAAGAAGCAGTTGCTGCCATGCCTTCTCTGGCATACGGTTGCAGATCATCGGTGTAGTTCCCAGTACGTGGAACGTAACCGTTTGGGTTTCCATCTCAACGATTTGAATCGTATCTTCTGTTACTTTCTTTGTAGCCATAATTTCCTCGTAATTAAATTAAATCGTTTTCACTTGCCTTAGCCGCTAGGGATTTGTAGAACGCCCACTTGCGTAAGTAATACGGGTCTTCGCTTGGGGGTGTCCACGTAGGAGCAGGGTGCGGCATGTCCCTCCTCTTATCTTCGGGAACTGGTTGCTTCTTCCACACAGCCATTACATCTGAGCCAGACTTCCATAGCTTGATGTAGCGTTCCATTGTTTGTAGTTCATCTTCTGTCATTAGTAAGGAGCCTCCTCTATGTCAGATAGATCCTGCTTGCTTTGCTTTGCACGTACTAACTTAACGTCACGCTTTGTGCAGTAAACCCAACGTGGGAACGGCCAAGGTGTTTGCGGAATGAGAACGACTAAGTCATCGCCCTTGACTGCATGCACCTTGCCTTCTTCTTTGTTTGGAAACCGCACTCGGTCTCCCTCGCGCACAGCTACTCCATCACGCGAGGGGTTAGCATCTCAAGATACTTCTGCCTGTAGTGTCGGAACTTACCCGCATCGGCAGGATCTTTAAGACCTTGGCGCATAGCGTACTTAATCATGTTGCCCTTGAGGAACCCCATGAACTCGTCATAGGTAAGCAATGTCTCCATCACCTCCCAAGGTTGTACGCCCATCGTCTTGTAGTGTGAACCACCAACTTGTATATCGTTAGCAGTAAGTGGCCTTTGTGCTGGTGCAGCATCGACCTTGTTGCGTGACCCAGGGGGACGACCCCTACGCTTCTTTGCAGTAACCATAACTATTCCTCAGTATGTTGTTGCTCTGCATCTTGGAAGATGTAGAAGCATTCTTGATTTGCTTTAAAACCTACACCACCTACGAAGTTATTAGGTTCGATCAGCTTCAACATGCCAAGCTTGGATCGTATGTCGTATGGTAGTGTTTGATGAGTGTAGCTCACGTTATTGACATTGTCAACAACTATATATGTATCGCCGCGTTGAATTACAAGTTTACCTCCCTCAAGTTTTTCCACTCCAATTTTTGTATCGTCCATCATGGCCGCTGCCCTCCCATACTCCACACAGGGTGCGCCAAGCTTGTCGTACCAGTCGAACTGCATAAACATATCGGGTCTGGCTAGCAACGTATCCATAAGTGTGCTGCGTATATTCCACTGTGCTTCGTTCATCTTGCGATGGGCATCGACATGCAAGTCTTTGACAGTCTTAGTGATTGCCTCCCTTGCATGCTTGATTATCTCTGGCAGGTTCCTTGTACCAAACTCCTTAAGTACAGTGCGTATAGCTTTATCCATACTGGACGTAGTCTTGTGATCCCTCACGGTTAGCTTGTCGTTGATGCGATGGTTGTAGATCTTGTACACGTCTGCTCTTTGCGACCTACCACCTATGTAGTCAATGGTATGGGCAAGCTTGCCGAGTTCTTCTGTGCCTTCGCTTACAACAAACTCACCAATGAAGCCACTGTATATATAGTTGTTCGCCTCAAACCTCCACAGCGGACGCTTAGCGGCAAGCTCCTCAAGCAACTGCAACATGCCATGCCTGATGCCCAAGGTTATTTGCTTAGAGGCATCTCTACTCTTGTTTGACTTGATCAACTCAGCTTCTATCTTCGGTGTTCTAAATACTATGTTCTTGTGCACAGGGTGCACGTCAGGTAATGCGAAGCTGCTATCAACCTTGGTCTCGATCCTACCCTCCTCTCGTGAGGGGATGGGCATAAGGGTTACGTTATTGTATGTAGGCATACTTACTCCTCGTTAGGGTTACCCGCTGCTTTGTACATTGCATAGGTGCTGTTAGGCATAAGACTTAGCGTCAACTCACCACGCTTCGGTGTATAGATATGATGCGTATAGAAACTAGCACCACCATCTTTGCCGCTGTGCCACTTATGTTCGTAAGCCTCACAATCACTAAGAAGTCTCAGCACTTCTACTGCTCTCTCAATAGGAAGCACGTAGCTTCCCCTGAACTCGATCAATGCTCTCGTATCAGACATAGCTCTCTCCTTACTTATCAGTTTTGATGTATACAGCCGACCCAAAAGCCGGAACCGCAGTCTCGTTATCCGCAATCGCCCATAAGACAGGTGATACCCAATCTCCCGCCGGACCGCCCCAATCAGCACCAACGCAACCGTCGGTAAAGACAACGCATAGCTCAGCATTGATATGGTTCTCCTTCATATACTTAGCGATGCAGCTAGGTGATGTACCACCACCTCCCTTGGGTCGGGTCGATGTTGTTAGCATGTCAAGATTAGACTCTGTGTACTGCTCGTGATTAGCGATGCGAGTATCCCAGTACAGCAGGTGCAGGTTGCTTGGTCGTACCTCCTCACAGATAGACTTGATCTCTGAGAGGAATGTGCTTAGCTCCTTGTCACCAATCGAACCTGATGTATCAACAGCAACCACCAAGTCCTTCATCTGCTCACCGATCAGCACAGGCAGATACAGATCGAACTCCAACATGCGCCGGTTGATCTTGCGCCAAGATGTTTTGGTCTTGCTTGAGCATGCTTGCTTGATGAACTCTCGCAACTGCTCGCGCCAATCTACTTGTGGCATGAGTACCTCTTGCAGGGTGCGATACATACTCCCCGCCTCCTTGCCTCTGTTCTTCTTGTTATGTGCAATGATGCCTTGCCTGATGGCAGTGTCTATCTGCTCTTCGATCTTCTTCTTATCATCATCAGACATTCCCTCAGCCTCGTCCCACATATGCTCATCAAGGGATTGCTCACCCTGACCTTGCGCTTGGCCTTGCTGTTGCTGTTGTTGCTTCTGCTTGCGTAGCAGGTCATAGATCTGCTTGCTGTTAAGTCCCTTGTACTTAGCATCGAAGAGTGCGATCTTGGGCAGTGCGATAGTCTTGCCGTTAGGGTCTGCTTCCCACAGCAGATAGTTGATGAGGTAGTCGCATGCTTTGTTGGCACACTCAGCGTCTTGCTTGTATAGCTTGTTGTAAATCTTAAGATGCTTGAATGCCTTGTGCAGCATCTCGTGCAGCCTGACGAAGGCTAGCTCCTTGTCAGTAAGAGTCTCGATGAAGCTGAGCGAATACTCCTCATCGATACCATTGGTTCTTGCTGTGAAGTTCTTATCGAGTATCTTGATTGTGCCCATCGATAAGAAGCCAGACCACAATGCAAACCTATCGTCACGCATGATTGAGATATTGATCTTAGCCATGCGTCTGTTCTGTGTAGCCAGACGTTGCTCGACTGTCTGTGGTTGCAGTGCTTGTGCAAACATATAACCTCCTATATCCAATCGTTAACGGCAAGGATGTTGTCTACCTTCTCCTTGATCTCCTTGCGTACTGATGCACTCTCCTTGATGTCATCAATGCGTACCCCTGACAGCGCACGTTCCAAGTCTTGCCTTGCCTGCTCTAGCTTGGCATCTCCTGTTATGTTGAATGCAGTAAGCAGTCCGCATAGCTCGTGAGCATTAGTGAGCATGCTCTCGTGATAGCGCTTCTTCTTATCTTCTTGATCTTGTGGTGAGTCAGTCATGCGTGATGAGATATGAATAAGTGTCTCGTGCAACCTACCCCACGCATCCTTCATCGCATCACCTACCCTGCGGTTAGCCTCGGCTTCGTAGTTAGTTGCTAGCTCTTTGATAACCTCGTTGTGCGTATCGAGGATGAAGTGTCCGCTCTGTGGCACAGGGGTGAAGGCATATCTGAAGCTGAACTTGCGAGCAACCTCGCTCACGTCTGGATACTCTGAGCGATTGAAGAAGTTGCCCAGCTTGAACGCTGCTACTGCGACGAGGTTAGGATAAGCATCGAGGAATGTCTTGACGAGTGCTGTCGTGTTTGCCTCCATCGTATTAAGTTGCGACTTGTAGTTGAAGAAGTTAGCCATCGGCAAAAGCCTTGGGCCTTTCTCTGCCCACGGCAGGGTCTGCGCTATGTGCCAGACGCGAACCTTCGCAATATAGTCGTTGATGTTCTTGAGTAGTGCTGTACCTGCCATGAGGTTCTTGTTGACGCGAGCCGCATCGCTCTCGGTTGCGTTGTTATCGGTGATTACTTTAGCCGACTGCTGTTTGTCTAGTTTGTATGCAGTCCATGCTGAGATGTTGAGTTCGACAAGCACTGCGTTGTTTAAGATAGTCATGCTAGCTCCTTTGCTGTTTAGAATAAGTCTTGGTTGTTAGCGCACCAGTCGCGGAACCTTGCGTTGCTGAATGCGATAGCTTGTTTGATTGGATCTTTGGCGATGCTCAAGACGAGGCATGCCATCCAGTCAGGATTCAACCGCTCGGCATAGGTCATGTAAGCGTCGATGTTGTCCTTAGCTAGTGTGTCTATGAATGCGTACACAAGTATCCCCTGCGCCCCTGATTCAGCAGGCACTCGGCATCCCTTGGGGTCAGTCCGTATCGCCTCGCGTGTTGGCAGTTGATCTGAGAACTGCAAGTAAGTCATGAATGAATCAGCGAATGCAGCACCTGCTGTACCTGCAAGTGCTACGTGTACTGCGTTCTGTGTAAGCCGCTTGCGGACGTGGACGATGTTGCTTGACCTTGAGAGTGTGCGAGGCGACACGCACGACTGATTGGGCTTGCGTGGGTTGTATGGGTAGGGGTTGCTCTCTTGCCCAGGGTCTCGATATGAAGCTAGACAATCGGGATGGGCATATACCCACGAGCGTATCTCTGGTGCAATGTTGTTAGCAGTAGCCCAAGGCAACCACGTATCGGCAGAGGGCTTGCGTATCTCACACTCGGTTACCCTCTGGAGTGAGTGCGCTTTGAGATTGTCGCCGACTCCATCTGTGGACAGGTTGCCCGTGAGGAATACGATGCTTCCCTTCTTGAGGAACTTATCTGCCATGCGAGGCTTGTTCTCTTCGAGTAGTGGATGCAGCATGTTACGCACAGGTTCTGCACCCTTGCTGAACTCATCAAGGCATATGACTACCTTCTTATCGGTATGCAGTTTGAACGTGCCGTTGGGGAAGTATTCGAGGATGCGCTCCTCTCGGTTTGGAATTGGTGCTGCTGTGTCGCCAAGGTCTAGGCTCGCACAGTCTACGTAAACGAAATCGTATTCATCTGCGGGTAGCAGGGGATGAGACTCTAAGAGGTTAAGCACAGACGACTTGCCTATCCCAGGCTCACCACGTAGTAGGAACCTATTGTCTGGGATGTTAGCGATAAGGTCTGCTGCTTCTTGCAGTGAGATCTCGCGCTGCTGTTTGACTTGCTGTTCTTGCATACTACCTCCGTTTTGTTAGTCTTACACTTGGTAATGCTGCTGCTCTGTGTTTCCTAATAGTTACCGAATGGTCATAGTCATCTAGCTCGTACTCCTCTTGAATTTCTTCAGCCATCTCGATTGCTTCGTTCTCTGCAATCTCTTGCGCTTCTTCTTGATCGTCTGCATGGATGGTTCTAAGGTAGGTGATCGTTACCTCTACGACTAAATCAAATTCTTCTTTCATACTCGCTCCTCTTGCATCGCTAACTCATATTCCAACCATACCCACAGCGACTCGTAAGCATGATCCCAATTTGAAAACTCACCGTCTGCAACTGCTGCATCAGCTAAGCGTTGAACCATCACCTCGTCGGCATCGCTTGTGTCTATTGCTAACTGCTTCATCGCACCAAGCCTCCTTTACAATTCAACCCTGCGAGGTCTTGACGGTTTGTGATTAGCAGATAGTTGCTCTTGTGCAGGGGTGCTATGCACCATCCCTTTCGCGCTTCGCGAGCGGCATCCTCACGGCACTCGTCACACTTACCTATGCGCAGGTTCAAACCCGATAGGGTGTGGCCGCAGTCAAGGCAATGTAAGAATTTAGTCATGTCTGCACCTCGTAAGAAAACTTCATAAGAAAAACCCAAAGAAAAGGGCACAGCCGAGGGCTATGCCGAACACTGCTGCTACTAGCCAATCTATAAGACTACTCATCATGCTTGCTCCTTTGCTTACTTGTTTTTGATTACATTATACCACAACGTAAGAGAAAATAGATAGGTTTGGAGGATGAATACAATGTAAGAGAATATAAGGGGTTTTGGCAGGGGTGAATACAATGTAAGGGGTTTTGGCACACTCAAACTGTAATGTAAGAAGGCAATGTAAAAGTGGCGTAAGAAAAAACCCTGTTTGTAAGAAAGTCGTTATAAAAAAACTAAGTGGACTTACGCGATTTTTGTGTGCAAAATCAAGGGTTTAAATGTTCTAATGTATGTAAGTAAAAGAAATATTATATATATATAGGAGTTGCCCAAAATTTCTTGCTGATAAGTCAGTTGAAAATAACACTTACTGAGAGGCTTGCGACCTCAGACCCCTGCATTTTCCCGAAAAAAGCCTTACATCTTACATTAGCAGTCTAAGTGTTTGATTTTAAAAAGAAAAATGACGTAAGAAGTTTTTTCTTACGTCTTACATTACCCAATTTTTCTTACAACACGGCATTATCCGCCGCTTCGCCTAACACTAGGCGGGCTTGGTAGTGCGAACTTGCTTCCTGCAAATTGTCGAGCAAAGCCTTGTGGTGCAATGTAATGTTTGCATCTTGGCGCAACTTCTCCATGCGCTTGAGGAACTTATCAAACTCTTTTGTTACGTCGAAAACACTTACAATCTCAGGCTCAGGCTTGGCGTCATCCCAAGGTGTAGCCATAAGATCTTGCTCGTAAGCCTCGGTAAATTCGGTTGAGTTCTTACGATGCGCAAGTCGTTTGTTCTTAGCGTCCCATTGGAATGCGCCGAACTTTTCAAGGAAAGCTACTAGTGAGTTGCGGCGAACACCCTTTGGACATGCTTCAAACAAGCGTTGTCCGATTGTGATGTCACCATGCACCAATGAGTAGCCAATCGCTTGCACTGCTGCGTCCTGAATCATCTTAGTAAGCTTGATCCCTGCGCGACCGATGGTTGCGATTTCCTTGGTCAATACTGATTGTGCTTTGAGTGCCATGATTTAATTTCCTTAAGTTAGTATTGATAGACTGCTAATGTAAGACCCGCGCAAGCTATGGACTACCAAGGTTCGACCTAGTAGCTTTGCCTGCGCGGATTGGATTCTCGCGTTTAGCTAGTTGGATAATCAGGAACGCTTTCGCGTATGATTTCCAATCCTCTCAGTCACAAGAGGTTTCCTTCGTAAAGGACAGTAGGGGATTTCGGTTGTTCCTGTCGCGATGTGCACTCCCAACAGCTTCAGCCTTAACCCTAGCAATCTAGAGCGATCAGCGTCTACCATTGGCAAAGCCCCCATTCTGGTCGATTATTTCGTTATTTCGCGGGGTTATCGACTGCGCGGGATTTCACCGCTACCCTTTTGCTACTTGTTGTTTGTTGTTTGTTGTTTGTTGTTTGATCCCTTTTTCGTCTGTGGTGGGGCAAGCTTATCACAAATCGCACCACAATTTGAGCAGAATCCGTATACTGTAATTCTGTTATTAGCAACCCCACCACGCCCCTACCACCCCAAACCTAGACTTGACGCACCGCCGCGCCCGTACATACTGTTCCGCGTGTCCAATAATCTGTTTTAAAAAACACCCCCACCCCCTACAAAAATTTCCACAATCTGACCCCACCCCTTCTATATAGAAACACCCCCCGTCAGGAGTCCCAACTTCCTTTTGCTTTACAAAATTATTATTTACATATAGAGTCAGCAGCTATCTCAATCTCGGTGCCCCTATTCCCGCGATGAATGTAGAACCAACTAAAGATAAACCCGTGCCGTTTGACCTCTCCGCAGAGGAACCTGAGCACATAAAAGAAAAGATGGTTGTTGCAGGCGATACGGCTCTGCTGTTAAATCAGTTGGGGATGCCTCTGGAGATGGACCCCGACGACGCTGCCAAAGCCGAAGAGTTATTTAGACAGGCGGGTAAAGGGTTACCTGCGCGTAAAGCTAAAAAAGAACTTATGAATGGTGGGGTTGCTGCAACCCTGCGAACGATTATTGCTAAGTACGACTCTCCAGTGTTTGCAGATATTGTGCAGGCGCGGCAGTTTATTACTGCTAAGCTTGTAGAGCTTGCAACCTGTGGCGATACTAAAATAGAAATAAAAGCTTTGGAGTTATTAGGTAAACACAGCGACATTGGTGTATTTACCGAGCGCAGCGAGATAACCGTCACTCATAAAAATTCTGCTGACTTAGAAGCAGAGATTAAAGAACGTATTAAACGCTTATTAGTAGGTGGTGCTACTGACGTAGATATAGTGCCAATAAAAAGTTTAGATGAAGAATTAGGGATAGCCACACCAAACCCATTAAAAGAATTAGATGCTGAATTAATAACTGAACCTGTCGATGATTAATTCACAGCCCACACAAGATAATGCAAGTTTAACTGCATTGTTAAATAATATTTCGGGAGTGTCTGAAAGCGATTTACGTGATTTAAATCTGCGGTTACGAAAGCTTGAGAAACTAAAAGGCCAGGAAGCATGTAAGGATCGGTTTATTAAGTTTGTAAAACGAGTTTGGCCTACATTTGTGGATGGTAGACATCATGTGCGAATGGCTGCGGCTTTTGAAAGAGTCGCTAGGGGGGAAGTTAAACGGTTAATAATCAACATGCCACCCCGCCACACCAAATCCGAGTTCGCGTCTTATTTATTACCTGCTTGGTTCCTGGGAAAGTTCCCTCATAAAAAAGTAATTCAAACCGCGCACACAGCAGAGTTATCAGTTGGGTTTGGTAGAAAGGTGCGAAACCTTGTTGATCAGGATGTTTATAAAGATATTTTCCCCGGTGTAGGACTGCAAGCGGACTCCAAAGCTGCTGGGCGATGGAATACAAACAAAGGCGGTGAGTATTTTGCTATTGGCGTAGGTGGTGCGGTGACAGGTAAGGGTGCAGACCTGTTGATTATTGACGACCCACACTCGGAACAAGAAGCTGCGCTGGCAGCAGTCAACCCAGAGATCTACGACAAAGTGTACGAGTGGTACACATCAGGTCCAAGACAGCGTCTGCAACCGGGGGGAGCTATCGTCATTGTGATGACTCGGTGGGGTTTGAGGGATTTAACGGGTCAAGTTATCAAAAATTCACTGCAAAGAGGGGGTGATGAGTGGGAAGTGATCGAATTTCCTGCGATTTTGCCCTCTGGGAACCCACTTTGGCCTGAATTTTGGTCGTTAGATGAGCTTTCTGCGTTAAAAGAGGAGCTTCCCAACTCAAAATGGCAGGCTCAGTACCAGCAACAGCCGACTTCTGAAGAAGGTGCCATCGTTAAGCGCGAATGGTGGAAGGTATGGGAAAAAGATGATCCTCCAAGATGCGATTTTATTATTCAGTCGTGGGATACGGCGTACGAAACGACTAATCGTTCGGACTTTTCTGCGTGTACGACGTGGGGTGTCTGGACAACTGAGGAAGGTGAGACAAACATCATCCTCTTAGACGCCTATAAAGCACGACTTGAGTTCTATGAATTAAAGAAGAAGGTGTTAGAACTGCATAAAGAGTATGAGCCTGATGCGCTAATTGTGGAAAAGAAGGTATCAGGTATCTCGCTCTATCAAGAATTGCGTCGGATGGGTGTGCCGGTGTCAGAGTTCACCCCTAGTAAGGGCAATGACAAGATAACTCGACTCAATTCGGTGTCTGACATCATTCAGTCGGGACGTGTGTGGGTGCCAAACACTCGATGGGCAGAAGAACTTATTGATGAGATTGCAGCTTTTCCCGCAGGCGAGCATGATGACTATGTGGATGCAACTACGCTAGCATTAGCAAGGTTTAGGAATGGCGGATTTTTGCGCCTTCCAACAGATGAACCCGATGAGTTGCAATACTTCCGTGGGTTCCGTGGCGCTAAGCGTGGGTACTACTTAAGTTAGGAATGAATCATGGCTATTGATAAAGCACTGTACGAGATGCCCGAAGGACTTGAAGCCTTGGCGCTTGAAGAAGCTCCTATTGAGATTGAGATCGAAGACCCTGAATCCGTAAAAATTGGTATGGGTGGGGTGGAGATTGAAATCGAGCCGGGGGAAGACGAGGAAGAAGAATTTGATTCTAATCTAGCCGAGTTCATGAAAGAAGGCGACTTGCAGAAAGTTGCCAGCGATGTGATGGAGATGGTTGAAGCAGACATTACTTCGCGTAAGGACTGGGCGGATACCTATGTTAAGGGCTTGGATGTGCTGGGCCTACGTTATGACGAGGTGACTGAGCCTTGGGATGGTGCGTGTGGGGTGTTCTCAACACTGCTAACTGAAGCAGCGATTCGCTTCCAAAGCGAGTCTATTATGGAGACGTTCCCGGCAGGTGGGCCTGTAAAAACGCAGATTATTGGTCAGTTTACCCCTGAGATCGAGGAAGCAGGTAAGCGCGTAAAGGCTGATATGAACTATCAGCTAACTGACAAGATGCCTGAGTATCGGTCAGAGCACGAGCGTGCGTTATGGGGTGTGGCGCTAGCAGGTTCGTCATTTAAAAAGGTCTACTACGACCCATCGTTAGAGCGCCAAGTTTCGTTCTATGTCCCTGCCGAGGATGTCATCCTCCCTTATGGTGTAACAAACATTAGACGTACAGACCGCCTTACGCACATCATGCGTAAGACTAAGAATGACGTTAAGAAGTTACAGGTAAGTGGGTTTTATCGGGATGTTGATCTTGGTGAGCCTTACGCTAGCCAGACCGATATTGAGAAAGCCAAGGCGCAGAAAGAAGGTCAAGAGCCGACTAAAGATGAGCGGTATCAGATATGCGAGGTGCATATCGAGTATGATTTGCCGGGGTATGAAGAAGAACTGCCACTGCCCTACGTCATAACTATCGACAAAAACACCAACAAAGTTCTGGCTATACGGCGTAACTATAAAGAAGACGACCCCCAGAAACGTGCGCGGCAGCACTTCGTACACTATATGTACATCCCTGGCTTTGGGGCTTATGGCTTCGGATTGATCCACATTATCGGTGGCTACGCCACGGCAGGCACCATGCTGATCCGTCAGTTGGTGG
>VFQS010002320.1_pt1 | contig 15793 bp, 19 predicted proteins | sample 3512361 | NCBI WGS metagenome assembly VFQS01 (sample SAMN10412375, study PRJNA504923) | tailings metagenome | isolation source: Relicate 1 Philex TSF3 active mining | place: Philippines
GGAGAAGCGGCGTGAGCGCCTGAAGAAGCAGGTGCGCACCAGCAAGGAAGCCCAGCTGGAGGATGGTGCCCTGGCCCGCATCCAGGCCGAACTGGAGCAGGGCGGGGCGGTGCGCTCGGTGGAGCTGAGCGAGGAGGAGGCGGCCCTGCTGCGCCCCCTGGGGCTGCTCACGGCCAAGCCGATCATCTACGCCACCAACGTGAGCGAGGACGACCTCGCCGCGGGCAACGCCTACACCGAGCAGGTGTGCGACCTCGCAGCCCGCGAGGGGGCCGGCAGCGTGCGCATCTCGGCCCAGGTGGAGGCCGAGCTGATCGAGCTGCCAGAGGAGGAGCGGGCCGAGTTCCTGGCCGGCCTGGGCGTGGAGGAGGGCGGCCTGCAGAGCCTGATCCGGGCCACCTATGCCCTGCTGGGCCTGCGCACCTACTTCACCACCGGCGAGAAGGAAACCCGGGCCTGGACGATCCGCGCCGGCATGACCGCCCCCCAGGCGGCCGGTGTGATCCACACCGATTTCGAGCGGGGCTTCATCCGCGCCCAGACCATCGGCTGGCGCCAGCTGCTGGAGGCGGGCTCCCTGGTGGAAGCCCGCAACCGGGGCTGGCTGCGCAGCGAGGGCAAGGAGTACGTGGTTGATGAAGGCGACGTGATGGAGTTCCTGTTCAACGTGTGAGTGGCAGATGGGCGGCGATCGCTGGACGAACGCCGCTCATGCATCCATCGCCACCGGGATGCGGGGCACGGGGAAACCGCTGCGGCCCAGCACATCCACGATCATGCGGTTGGTGTCGAAGTACACCTGCCAGTAATGATCGGTGTGGGTGAAGGGCCGCACCGCCAGGCGGGGGCCACGCTCGCTGAACTCCAGCACCTCCACCTCTGCGGCCTTGCCGGGATATTGGTTGGCCACGGCCTTTGCCCCCTCCTTCAGCACGGCGATGGCCCGTTCCACATCGGCGCTGTTGTCCAGCTGGGCCACCAGCTCGACGCGCCGGTAGGGCTGGGCCGAGTAATTCTGGATCGTATCGGCGAAGATCTTGCCATTCGGCACGATGTGGCGCACGTTGTCGGGCGCAAGAATCTTGGTCACGAACATGTCGATGTCCTCAACCGTGCCTTCCACGCCGCCGGCAGTGATGTAATCGCCCACGCTCATCGGTCGGAAGATCTGCAGGAATGCGCCGGCCGCGAAGTTGGCGAGCATGCCGCTCCAGGCGGCGCCGATCGCCACGCCGGCGCCAGCAAGAAGGGCGGCAAAGCTGGCGGTTTCGATGCCGAAAAAGCCCAGGATTGCCACCACCAGCACCACCCGCAGCACGGCGCCGAGGATGTTGATCAGGTAGCTGATCACCGTGGGCTCCAGCTTGCTGTGCACCAGGGAGCGGCGCAACAGCTTCATCGCCAGCCGGATGCACCAGCCACCGGCGATCCAGAGGGCAACAGCGCCGGCAAGTTTGAACAGGAACGGAATGATCAGTGTGTCAACAATCGGCAGGTTGGCTGATGTCATCGCTGGGATTCAGTGGTCATGTTCAGTGTGTGAGTTGCAGTTGGTTGCGTCAATGCGTTCCGTCGACACCTGCGGCGGCCCCGGTCTCAGGAAGAATGGAGCCAGCGAGCAGCGCCCCATGACCCAGTCCCCCACCGCCGGCGAGCCCCAGGAGCACCCGCACGATTTCGAGGTGCAGAAGCGGATGCACCAGCAGATCCGCAACGACCCCGACTACGACGACTGGGAGTACGGCACCGAGCCCCTGCCCCACGAGGCCTGGACCCCCGGCTCCGGCAAGCCCCGTCCCGCCGCTGCCGAAGGCGCCGGCGAGCCCTCCGCCAGCGACGACGCGGCCTGAGTCGGCCGGTTCGCCGCGCTCCGGCCGGCCAGTTTCAGCCGGCCCGCGCCAGCCGGGGCAGCAGGGCCAGCCCCGCCAGGCAGAGGGCGGCCATGCCGAGCCACAGCCCGGCCCCATGGCGCTGGCCGTCGAGCAGCACACCCGCCAGCAGCGGGCCCAGCAGGGCCGTGATCGCGAAGCACTGGGAGAACACCGCCATGGCCAGGCCGCCCTGCCGGGCGGGGCTGAGCCGCACCAGGGTTTCGGTGGCGATCGGCAGGAAGGCCGCCGATCCCAGCGCCAGGGGCAGCTGGGCGGCCAGGATCAGCAGGGCTCCCCTCGGGCTCAGGGCCGAGATGGCCAGCAGGGTGCTGCCCAGGGCGTAGCTCAGCAGGCTCAGCCCCAGGCCCGTGCCCACCGGCCGGCGCGCCAGCGCCTGCCCCACCGGCCACTGCAACAGCAGCAGCAGGCCCAGCTGCACGCCGATCAGCAGGGCGCTGCCGCTCTCCGGCAGGGCCCCGCGCTCCAGGCCGCCCCGCACCAGATCCAGGGGCAGGGCGCTCTGCATCAGGGCCTGCATGGCCGTGGCCAGCAGCGTGATCAGCAGCAGCGGCACCAGGGCCGGCAGCCACTGCCGCCAGGGCGGTGGCGGTGCCTCGCCGCTGGGCCCGGTCGGCTGGTGTGGCAGCGGCCGGTGCAGCAGCAGCGCCACCATGGCCAGCACGCAGACCATGTCGGCCACGTACACCCCCCGGATCCAGCCCAGGGCGGCCAGGAGCGCCCCCAGCACGGCGCCGCAGGTCACCCCGAGGGCATCGGCGCTGCGCACCAGCGCGAAGGCCCGGGCGGAGGGCTGGGGGGCGCAGCTCAGGGGCACCGCCAGTTCCACGGCGGGCCAGTAGAGCCCCACCGCCAGGCCCAGCAGGAGCTGGCCGAGCAGGTAGCCCGGGAAGCCATGGCTGGCCAGCAGCACCGCATCGGCCCCGAAGGCCAGCCCGGCCGCGAGCAGCAGCGGCAGGCCGCAGCTGCGGCCCCGGTCCAGCAGCAGCCCGCTGATCAGGCGCGCGAGGGTGCCGGCCAGGGCCGCCAGGGCCATGCCCTGGGTGACGCTCACGGCGCTGAAGGCCTCCCGGTGGAACACCATCGGCGTGAGATAGATCACCCCGCCGGAGCCGAGGGAGGAAATCAGCCGCACCCCTGCCACCTGCCGCAACGGCGCGGGAAACTGGCGGAACCAGGACGGCGAGTCGATCTGCGTCTGTGCCTCTCTCACCCCGCCGCCGCCACATCCTGGGTCTGTCGCTCAGTCTGCTGATCGCCCTGCCCGGAGCCCTGCTGCCCGCCGGCCGCGCGGCGGCGGCGGAGCTGCTGCAGCTCCGCTTCGATGGCCTCGACCTGCCGGTGCGGCTCGACCAGCTGGAGGCCTGGAGCCGCCGCCAGCGCGCCGATTCGGGGGATCTGGCGGTGTGGCTCGACCTGCTGGAGCCGGAGGCCCGCCGCGATCTGCGCCGCTTGCTGCGGGCGCCCCTGCTGCAGGACCGCAGCTTCGGCCGCCAGCTGCTCGACAGCTGGGCCGGCGGCCAGATGCTCGAGGAGGTGGGCGATCTGATCACCAGCGCCGACGGCACCAGCACCACCACCCTGCTGCAGACCACCCTGCGGCGTCTGCTGCAGGAGCGGCAGGAGGTCACCGCCCTCACCCTGCTGCGGGCCCTGCCCCCCGCCACCCTCAGCCTCCAGCTCGACGGCCTGCTGGAGCTGGCCCATCAATGGCGCCGCCAGCTGGAGCGCCAGCAGCGTTCCCTGGCGCTGCTGCGGCGCCTGGCCCTGCCCCGCACCGCTCCCCCGGGCGGGGGGGGGACCGCCGCCGGCCAGGGCCAGGTCCCGCCGGGGCGCCCCTGGAGCCTGCGGGTGGCCCACCGCGATGAACCGCTGCCGCTGCTGCTCTGGCCGGCGGCCGGCGGCGGCCAGCGCCCCTGGCTGTTGCTGATGCCCGGCCTCGGTGGCACGGCCGACCAGCTCGGCTGGCTGGCCGCTGCCCTGGCCCGCGCCGGCTGGTCGGTGGCGGTGCTGGAGCACCCCGGCAGCGACGGAGCCGCCCTGCAGGCCGCCCTCGAGGGCCAGCGTCCGCCACCTGGGGCGGAAACCCTGCGGGCCCGGCTGGCGGACGTGCGGGCCGTGCTGGCCGCCCAGCGCTCCGGCGCCCTGCCGCTGCAGGGCCGGGGCGTGGTGCTGATGGGCCACTCGCTCGGCGCCCTCACCGCCCTGCTGGCGGCGGGCCTGGAGCCGGAGCCGGGCCTGGAGCGACGCTGCCGCCGGGCGATCGAGCGCCTGCCGGTGGCCAATCCCTCCCGGCTGCTGCAGTGCCAGCTGCCGAGCTCGGGCCTGCCGGCGGTCGCGGCCCGGCCGGCCGAGCTGCGCGGCCTGCTGCTGTTCAACGGCTTCGGCAACCAGCTCTGGCCCGGCCAGGGGCTTCGGGCCCTGCCGCTGCCTGTGCTGATGGTGGGCGGCAGCCTCGATCTGGTGACGCCGCCGCTGGAGGAGCAGCTCGATCTGTTCCTGCCGGTGGGCGACCGTCGCAGCCGCCTCGTGATCGTGGATGGGGGCAGCCACTTCTCGCCGGTGCGCATGGCGGCCCGTGAGAAGGTGCTGTTCCGCCTCGGCAGCGATCTGGTGGGGGCGGAGCCCCTGGCCGTGCAGGCGGCCCTGCTGCAGGTGAGCCTCGCCTACCTCCGCTCGATCGAGCCGGGGGGCGCGGCCCTGCGCCCGCAGCGGCTGCGCGGCGCCGATGGGCTCACCACCTATGTGCTCGACGCCCGGGCGGCGACGGGCTGGCAGCGGCTCAGAAGCGGATCCGCGGGTCGAGCAGCGCCACCAGCAGATCCACCGCCACGGTGATCAGCACCACCAGGGCCGCCACCACCACCACGATCCCCTGCACCACGGGGTAGTCGCGCTGGGCGATCGCCTCCTGCAGCCGGAAGGCGATGCCCGGCCAGGAGAAGGTGACCTCGATCAGCAGGGCGCCGCCGATCAGGGAGGCCACGGTGATCCCGGTGATCGTGAGCACGGGCAGCAGCGCGTTCGGCAGGGCGTGGCGCAGCACCACGCGGCGCTCGCTCAGGCCGCGGCTGCGGGCGGCCTCCACGTAGTCGGAGCCCAGGGCGCGGCGCAGGTTGAGGCGCAGGGCATTGGCGAAGATGCCGCTCAGCAGCAGGGCGAGGGTGGAGGCCGGCAGCACCAGGTGGCGCAGGCTGCCGAGCAGCTGGGGCAGGCTGCCGGCCCGCAGGCTGTCGAGCAGGTGGAAGCCGGTGCCCACCGGGGGCGTGAGCGTGGCGGGGAAGCGGCCGCCCACCGGCAGCCAGCCCAGCCAGACGGCGAACACCAGCTGGACCACCATCGCCGCCCAGAAGGGCGGCAGGGCGTAGGTGCCGATGCCGAACAGCCTGGCGGCCAGGTCGATCGTTCCCTCCGGTTTGGCGATGCCGCTGAAACCCACCGCCAGGCCGAGCAGCGCGGCCAGCAGCAGGGCCACCAGCCCCAGCTCGAGGCTGGCCGGCAGGCTGGCGCCGATGATGCCGGTCACCGGTTCCTGGCTGTTGAGCGACTGGCCGAGGTCGCCCTGCAGCAGCTGGCCCAGGAAGTGGCCGTACTGGGCCGGCAGCGGCTGGTCGAGGCCGAGCTGGCTGCGCAGGGCGGCCCTTGCAGCCTCCGGCGCCCGCGGTCCGAGCAGGGCCGTGATCGGATCGCCCGGGGCCACCCGCAGCAGCAGGAACACGAGGGTGGCGATCAGCCACAGCATCACCGGCGCCAGGGCCAGCCGGGCGGCCAGGTAGCGCAGCAGCTCGGAGCGGCGGCTCATCGCCCCGCCTCCGCCACCTGCCGGCGCAGCCGCTGCAGCTGCACCCGGCCGGAGCCATCGAAGGCCAGGTCCTGCACCGTGGTGCGGCTCCAGGCCCGGGGGGTCACCAGCCAGAGCGGCAGGTAGGCGCCGCCGCCGGCGCTGCGGCCCTGGATGCGGCGCAGCAGCGCCTCCCGGTCGGGGCCGTTGATCTGGCTGCTGCGCTGCAGCTCCTCCTCGAGGCCGGGGGCGGTCCAGAAGGTGCCGCTCAGCACGCTGCCGCCCGCGCGGCAGCGGTAGCCGCTGCCCTCGCTGCAGCCGAGCAGGGGTGTGAGGTAGTTGTCGGCGTCGGGGTAGTCGCCGGTCCAGTCGAGCAGGATCATCGGGAACACCCCCTTGTCGAGCTGGGCATAGGCGGTGGTGGTTTCCACGCCGCTGGCCTCCAGGGTCACGCAGTCGCCCAGGTCGCGGCGCAGCTGGGCCTGCCAGGTGAGGGCGAACAGGCGGTCGCTGGGCACGTCGGAGCGGAAGGTGAGCGGCAGTTTCAGGGGCCTGCCGTTGCACCAGCCGGCCTGGCGGTAGAGCGCCCGGGCGGCGGCCGGATCGTAGGCCGGCCAGGCCGTGGGGGATGAACCCGGCAGGCTGGGCGGCACCAGCTGGCGCAGGGCCGGCCGCATCCCCAGGTTCACCCGGCGGGCGATCGTGGCGTGGTCGAGGCTGCGCAGCACCGCCTGGCGCAGGCGCGGATCCTCCAGCGGCGCCTGGTCGGTGCGCAGGGCCAGGAAGGCGATCTCCATGGCCGGCCCCCCCGCCTCCCGCAGCCGCCCGGCGGCCGCATCCCGGCCCAGGGCCTGCTGGTGATCGATCTCCAGCCCACCGGAGAGCAGCACATCCACCTCGCCGCTGCGCAGGGCGCCGAGCAGCGCCGTGGAGTTGCTGAGGGTCACCAGATCGAGGCCGCCATTGGCGGGCTTCGGCCCCCAGTAGCGTGGGAAGGGGGTGAGGCGCTGCTGCTGGCCGCTCAGCAGGCTCACCTGGTACGGCCCGGTGCCCACGAAGCGGTCGCTCAGGGGCTCGTTGCGGTGGCGCGCGTAGGCCTTCGGCGAGACGGGCGTGAGGAAGATCGAGCTCAGCAGCTGGGCCAGGGGGCCGAAGGGCCGCTTCAGCCGCAGTTCCAGCTCATGGGGCCCGCTGGCCCGCACCTCGGCCACCCGGTCGCTGAGCTGGTAGCCCAGGGTGCCGATCGCCATGAAGCGCCGCAGCGAGAACACCATCGCCTGGGCATCGAAGCGGCTGCCGTCGTGGAACAGCACATCGCGGCGCAGCGGGATCGTGGCCCGCAGGCCATCGGCGCTCAGCCGCGGCAGGGCCGTGGCCAGCCGTGGTTCGATCCGGCCGTCGGCAGTGATGGCGTAGAGCGGATCGCCGATGGCGCTGAGCAGCTGCATCACCCCCACGCGGGAGGCGCGGGCGGGATCGAGGGAATCGATGCGGCTGCGGCTGGCCACCACCAGGCCCGTGCCCGGACGATGGGGCCGGCAGGCCTGCAGCAGCCCGCCGCCCAGCATCAGGGCGGCCAGGGCCAGGGTGGTGGCGCGGCCGGGTCGGCCCGGGGGCCTGGAACGGAGAACGCCGGTCAGGCGTGGGGTTGGCGGCAAGCCCCGCTGTTCAGCTGGCGCCCATTCAAGACCGAACGGCCCCCGTCTGGGGACGGTGGTGGCCCGGAGCCTGCACCTGGCGCAGCGACATCTCGAACACGGGCGAGCCCTGGCGGGCCAGCGGCCAGCGGCGCAGCCAGCAGCGGTCGTTGCGGTCGTCGACGCCGATCACCTGATAGAGCTGCCCATCGCTGGCCAGACGGATGCAGTCTCCCTGGTGCAGCTGGGGTCGGGGGCGGGTCATGGGGGGCTGGCGCGGAGGGGCGGAACGGATGGACCCATGCCTGACCACGATTCCGAGAAGTGGCCAGAGGCCCTGTGCGGATCGCTACCGGTGGTGGCCTGCGTGCGGGGATCGCCACGCAGGCACGGGGAGATGGGACGGGGCGCTGGGTGCGGCCTTAACAATTCCTTCCACTGTGGCCCATGGCGGTCGCCCGGCGCCAGGGGCGTTCGATCGGTTCTGCTGATCGCAGCGATCAGAGCGTGCGCAGGCAGGCCGCCACGGTCTGCACCTCCGGCAGCCCGGTGATGGCCGCCAGGGCCCCGCGGAACTGCGACTCCCGCACCTCGTGGGTGATCACCACGATCTCCGCCACGGGGTCGTCGGCCTCGAACTGCACGATCGACTGGATCGACACGCCCGCCTCCCCGAAGCAGGTGCCGATGCGGCCGATCACGCCCGGTTCATCGCGGGTCTGCAGGCGCACGTAGTTGCGGTGGCGGGTGTCACTGCCATCCACGAGCGCGCAGCGGCGCCAGCTGCTGGCCGCCAGCAGTGGATCGAGGCCCACGGCCCCCTCGCCGCCCACCTGGCGGATGCCGGCGATGTTGAGGATGTCGGCCACCACCGCCGATGCGGTGGGGCCTGCCCCGGCGCCGGGGCCATAGAACATCACCTGGCCCACCGGATCGCCCTCCACGAGGATGGCGTTGTTCACCCCGTTCACGCCCGCCAGGGGGTGCTGGCGGGGCAGCAGGGTGGGATGCACCCGCACATCGAGGGGCTGCTCGGCCTCAGCGGCGGCCACCTCGCCCACCCGTTCGGCCACCGCCAGCAGCTTCACCACGTAGCCGAGCCGGTCGGCGTAGGCCACATCGCGGGCGTCGAGGCGGTCGATGCCCTCGGCGGGGATGGCCGCCCGGGGCACCGGCCCGCCGTAGGCCAGGCCGGCCAGGATGGCGATCTTGTCGGCGGCGTCGCCGCCCTGCACATCGGCGGCGGGATCGGCCTCGGCATAGCCCAGGCGCTGGGCATCGGCGAGCACCTCGGCGTAGGCGGCACCCTCGGCCGCCATGCGGCTGAGGATGTAGTTGGTGGTGCCGTTGATGATGCCGCTGACGCGGCGGATGCGGTTGCCGCCGAGCGATTGCTTCAGCGGTTCGATGATCGGGATGCCGCCGCCCACGGCCGCCTCGATCAGCACGTACACCCCCCGTTCGGCGGCGGCCGCGGCGATCTCCTCGCCATGGCGGGCGATCACGGCCTTGTTGGCGGTGACCACCGGCTTGCCGGCGGCGATCGCCCGCAGGATCAGGGAGCGGGCCGGCTCGAGGCCACCCATCACCTCCACCACGATGTCCACGCTGGGGTCATCCACCACCGCTTCAGGGCTGGTGGTGATCAGCTCCGCCGGCAGCTCCACCGGCCGCGGCCGGCCCGGATCGCGCACGGCCACCCGGCGCAGGCTCAGCTCGCCCACCAGGGGGTGGCGCCCCTCCGGGGTGGCCAGGATGCCCGCTACGCCGGCCCCCACCGTGCCCAGTCCGAGCAAGCCGATGCCGATGGCCATGCGATGCCGCGCCGTGAACGCCCGATCCTAGAAATCCGTGGGCTCGGCGAGCTGCCGGGCCTGCTGCTGCATCGCCTTGAGGATGTTGAGGAAGCCGTTGGCCCGGGACGGTGTGAGGCTGCCCTGCAGGCCGGTGGCGGCGATGAAGGCCGGGTCGATGGCGGCGGCCTGCTCCGGCCGGAGGCCCTCCATCGCCTCGATCAGCAGGGCGAGCAGGCCCTTGGTGATGGCGGCGTCGGAATCCCCCTGCCAGTGCAGGGCACCATCCTGGAGGCTGCCCACCACATACACCTGGGAGACGCAGCCCCGCACCTTGTATTCATCCCGGCGCAGCTCCTCCGGCAAGGGGGCCAGCTTCTTGGCGAGCCAGAGCACGTATTCGTAGCGGCGGCGGGGATCGGAGCTGCTGGCGAGGCGCTCGACGATCCGATCGAGGGCAGGGCTGCCGGTGCTCATGGCTCTCAGCGGCGCCGACGCCGCAGGCCGGCCGCCGCCGTGCCGCCGATCAGGGCCAGGCCGCCCAGGGGCAGCAGCCAGGCCTGCAGGGGATGGGCCGCTTCACGGCGCAGCTGGCGGAGCGCCTCGGGCTGGCCGGCAGCGGCGGGTGTGCCGGCGGCCCCGGCCTCGCCCAGCTCCAGGTAGTCGCGGTGGCCGGGGCCGGAATCCACCTGCAGCTCCCAGTCGTCGCGCACGCCGCCGGGGAGCCGGAAGGCCAGCCGACCCGCCGCATCGGTGCGGCCCAGCTCGATCGGCTGGCGGCCGTCGGGCGGCACCAGCCGCACCGCCGCATCGGCCGCGGGGGCGCCGGTGGAGAAGCGGCTCTCCAGGCTGGCGGAGAGGCCGCTCAGGCGCTGCAGGCTGGTTTCAATCCCGTGGGCGCGCCCGGGCTGGGGCGCCAGGGTGGCGGCCAGGGCCAGCAGCGCAGCCGCGGCGGCCGGGATCGCCGCCGGGCGGCGGAATGGGCGGGGCATGGCCGGGTTCAGGAGGCTTTCCAGGGGCTGTCGCTGCTGCGACCGGCCTGCACCATGCGGGCGATCGAGCTCACCATCATCGAGAGGGCCTCGCTCGATTCGCCGCGCCCCTGCAGTTCGGCGGCCAGCACGCGCTCGGCCGCGGTGGGGGCATTGAAACCCTGGGAGCCCTCGACGGGGAGGCGGTGTGCCTGGAAGCGGGGGAGCGACGAGGTCAGGTCCACAGGGGAAGGCACGTTCCTGCAGGGATCTTCGCAAAGACCGGCCGCCACTGCGTTGCCCGCGGGGCAGCGTTACGAGCTTGCAACGTTGCCAGGCAGCCCGCCGCCGGGGATGTGATGCAGGCCCCGTTCGTCGAGCCAGCCGTCGAAGGGGATGTCCCAGGGATCGGCGGGCAGCCGCTCCACCAGGCAGGCGCCGGGCAGCACCGCCAGGGCCGGCAGCGCCCGCCAGGGGGGTGCGGCCCGCAGCCGGTCGTACCAGCCGCCGCCGGATCCGAGCCGGATGCCGCGCCGGTCGAGGGCCAGGGCCGGCACCAGCAGCAGCCCCAGCGCCTCCGGCTCCAGCGCCGGCCCCAGCGGTGCGGGGATGCCGCAGGCATCGTTCTGCAGGGGCTCGCCGCTGCGCCAGGCCCGGTACACAAGGCGGGCGCCCGGCCCCCCCGCGCCGGCCGCGTCGCCGCTCACCGCCGGCAGGGCCAGCCGCCCGGCCAGCTCCGGCTGCGCGGCCAGGGGACGCAGGTCGGGTTCGGCGCCGATCGGCCAGTAGAGGCCCAGGCGCCGGCCGGGGGCCAGCAGCGCCGGCAGCTCCCGTGCCGCCGCGCTCAGCAGCCCGGCCGCCGCCGCCGGCCCCTCCAGCCGGCGCCGGCGGCGCAGCTCGCGGCGCAGCTCCGCCTTGATGGGCCGGTCCGGGGCGGCCATGGTCAGCGCTGGTACCAGCCGGTGAGGGCCACCGCCAGGGCGTCGGCGGCGTCGTCGGGCCGGGGCGGATCGCTCAGATCCAGCTCGCGCATCACCGCCGCCAGCACCTCCTCCTTGCCGGCGTGGCCATGGCCGGCCAGGGCCAGCTTGATCTGCATCGGCGGGTACTCCACCACCGGGATGCGGAAGCGGGCGAGGGTCATCATCAGCACACCGCGGGCCTGCACCACGGCGATGGTGGTGCTGGAGCGGTAGAAGAAGAACTTCTCCACCGCCGCCAGGCCGGGCCGCCAGCGCCGGATCAGCTGGCGCAGGTCGGCGGCGATCTCCACCATCCGCTCACCCTCGCTGCGGCCAGGATCGGTGCGGATCATGCCGCAGTCGAGCAGCCGGCCGCAGCCGCCGCCGGCCTCATCCACCGCGATCACGCCGTAGCCCACCCGGGCAAGCCCGGGGTCGATGCCGAGGATCACCATGGGCGCGGCCGGTGTGGGCCGAATCATGGCCCGCTCCGGCTCCCGGCACCAGGGCGCGCCAGGGCTGCCGCCAGCTCGCTGTGGGTGAAGGGCTGGCTGTCCACGAACAGGAGGCGGCTGCTGCCCTTGCCGGCCGGGATGGACCTGTAGGAACGGTCGGGCAGGCGCCGGTGGACGACCTCCGTGGGCTTCTCCTGGCCCGCCATCCCCACGCGGGAGTTGTCCTGCTGCTGCGGCGAGCGCGGAGCCCATGTCGCTCCATCCGTGCCGAATCGCTCAGTCCAGGAAAAAGTATGTGATCCGGTGGCTGCCGGCCCGCACCTCATGCCGGTAGCCACCCTCGTACCAGGTGCCCTCGTAGCGGCCGGCGATCGGGGCGCCGTTGCCGTTGTCGGCCCGCAGGGTGATGGCACAGGTGGTGCGGGGGCCCTCGTGCCGGCAGTCGTCCGTGTTGCGCTCCAGCCGGAAGGCGCGGTGGTCGGCGTACACCACGGTCACCACCGACCGGCCAGCGGCGGGATCCTCCGGGCCAGGGGTGATCGCGCAGGGATCCGGCCGGCCGTTGTAGAGGCAGTTGGGCGAGTACTGGGCGAGGGCCATGCCCGCGCCTCCGGGTGGCAGGCCGGCCCCCAGCGGCAGCAGGGCAAGGGCGGCAAGCAGGTGGCGGATGCCCACGGCCTCAGGAGTGGAAGAGCAGCACCAGGCCCGCCTTCACCTGATGGAACTCCCGCTCCTCCCGGCTCAGATCGAGGCCCACCTGCAGCCCCTCCTCAAGGGCGAACTCGAACGGCGGTGACGTGGGTGCCGCGCCCGCGCTCCAGAGGGCGGCGATGCCCACCGGGGTGGCATGCCAGCGGAAGCGTGGGGTGGTGCCGATCGATGGTTCCTTCAGGGCATCCTCGAGGAGCTCACGGATCGCCATCGAGTCGCAGTCTCCCGGGGGTTCCAATGCAGAAACAAGATTCGGCGCTGGCTCCCGCGGCTGCAATCGGCTGAGAGCTTTCGTGATACTGGCCACCTACGGTGCCTCCATGGCTGCCCTTCCGGACTCCATCGCCCTGGTGCACGAGTGGTTTTCGCCCCGCTCGCGCGGCGGGGCCGAGCTGGTGGTGCAGGAGATCGACCGGGTGCTGGCGGCCCATGCTGCGCCGCCGAGCCTCTACGCCCTGGTGGATGGCGAGAGCCGCCATGCCGGCAGCTGGCTGGCGGGCCGCCGCATCACCACCAGCTTCATCCAGCGCCTGCCCTGGGGGGTGAGCCATGTGCAGCAGTACCTGCCCCTGCTGCCCCTGGCGATCGAGCAGCTGGATCTGGCGGCCCACCCCCTGGTGCTGAGCAGCAGCCATCTGGTGGCCAAGGGCGTGCTCACCGGCCCGGACCAACTGCACGTGAGCTACGTGCACACCCCGGTGCGCTACGCCTGGGACCAGATGCATCCCTACCTGGAGCGCTCCAGCCTGGCCCGCGGGCCGCTCGGCCCCCTGGTGCGCCTCCAGCTCCATCAGCTGCGCCAGTGGGATGCCCTCAGCGCCCAGCGCGTCGACGTGCTGCTCGCCAACTCCCGCTTCACGGCCCGGCGCATCCAGCGCTGCTGGCGGCGCCGGGCCACGGTGCTTCACCCGCCGGTGGCCGTGGCTCGCTTCCGCTGGGACCGGCCCCGGGACGACGTGTATCTCAGCCTCTGCCGGCTGGTGCCCAACAAGCGGGTTGACCTGGTGGTGGAGGCCTTCAACCGCACCGGCCTGCCGCTGGTGGTGATCGGCGATGGGCCCGAGCGCCGCCGGCTCGAGGCGATGGCCGGCCCCAACGTGCGCCTGCTCGGTCGCTGCAGCGACGACGAGGCCGCCGCCTGGCTGGAGCGCTGCCGGGCCTACGTGTATGCAGGCCTGGAGGATTTCGGCATCGCCCCCCTGGAGGCCATGGCCGCCGGCGCGCCGGTGATCGCCTACGGCGCCGGTGGCCTCTGCGACAGCGTGCGCTGCCTGGCCGCCGGTGCGGCCGATCCCACCGGCGTGCTGTTCCCGCAGCAGACCGCCGCCAGCCTGGCCGCCGCCCTGCGCTGGTTCGAGCAGGGGCAGCGCTGGCGGCAGCTGCCGCCCGAGGGGCAGCGCCGCTGGGCGGAGGGCTTCGCCCCGGAGGTGTTCGAGGCCCGGCTGCTGGCGCTGCTGGAGCGCCTCTGGGCCGCCCACCAGCGGCGCCTGCGGCTGGCGGGGGTCCCCGACCCCACGGCCAGTGCGCCTGTGCCTCTGGCCTGAGTGGCCGATGCAGGCTGGTCCTGGGCTGGACCCATTCCTAGATTCGGCCATCGCCGAGGCCGTTGATGCTGTCCCCCGCAGGCCCCTCCCCCGCCGGCACCCCCTCGGCCCGCCGTTCCCTGCGCCCGCCGCTGCTGCGGCCGCTGCCCTCGCCTTCCGCGGCGCCCCAGGCCGCCGTGCGGCACCTGCACCCGCCGCTCTCCTCCGAGCAGCTGATCCAGCTGCAGTCGCGCCGTTCGCGGGTGCTCAAGCGCAGCGGCGACATCGCCTTCGCGCTGATGGTGCTCGGCCTGGGCTCGCCGGTGTACCTGCTGCTCGGCCTGCTGGTGAAGCTGAGCTCCCGCGGGCCGGTGTTCTACGTGCAGCAGCGCGTGGGCCGCGATTACCGCAGCTTCGGCTGCATCAAGTTCCGCACGATGCGGCGCGACGCCGACAAGCTGCTCTCCTCCCTGCTCGCCGCCTCGCCGGATCTGCAGGAGGAGTTCCGCAACGATTTCAAGCTGCGAAACGACCCCCGCATCACCCGCATCGGCAAGTTTCTGCGGCGCTCCAGCCTCGATGAGCTGCCCCAGTTCGTGAACGTGCTGCGCGGTGAGATGAGCGTGGTGGGACCCCGGCCGATCGTGAAGAAGGAGCTGCCCCGCTACGGCGATCGGATGGACGAGGTGCTGGCCGTGCGCCCGGGTCTCACCGGCCTCTGGCAGGTGTCGGGCCGGAACAACCTCAGCTACGAGGAGCGGGTGCAGCTCGACGTGCGCTACGCCCGCCACCGCAGCTTCCGCATGGATCTGGGCATCATCCTGCGCACGGTGCTGGTGATCCTCGATCCCCGCGACCGCGGCGCCTACTGAGCCGCTGCCCCCCCACTCCCCGCCGCCAGCTGGCTGATCAGCAGCAGCAGGGCGGGGCTCAGCCAGATCAGCTCCAGCCGGTCGCTCAGGCGCAGGATCCGCGCCACCGCGGCCCGGTCCGGCGGCGGGCAGGAGGCCGCCAGCATGGGCTTGGGCCGGGGCTCGCCGCCGTAGTGGTTGAGGCCGCCCAGGCGGGTGCCGGCGGCATGGGCGTAAGCCGCCTGCGACACGCCGGCATTGGGGGATGGATCGGGGGCCCCCTCCCGCAGGGCGACCCGCAGCAGCGCCAGGGTGTGCCTGGGCCGGCCTGCCGCCAGCGGCAGCGTCAGCGCCACCAGCCGGCAGGGCAGCCAGGTGAGCAGATCATCGAGCCGGGCGCCGGCGGTGCCCAGCCAGCGCAGCCGGCCGCGGCGATAGCCCAGCATCGAATCGAGGGTGCTGGCGGCCTTGAAGGCCCAGGCGAGGGCGAGGGGCCCGGGCAGGCCGGGCCGGACCGCCGCCAGGACAGCCCCCACCAGCATCCAGAAGAGCGGCGCGAACAGGCCGTCCACCGCGTTCTCGCTGGCGGTTTCGGCGGCGGCCCGCAGGATGCCGCCGGCATCAAGGCCGTCGGTGTCGCGGCCCACGATCCAGGCCAGCCGCTGGCGCGCCGGCTCAAGATCCTGTGGGGCCGCGGCTGTGCCGGCTGTTGCGGCATCCGCTCCAGCGGGCAGGGCGGCCACAACCTGCCGCACCGCGGCGGCGAGGCTGCGGCCGGCCAGGGCGCTGGCCAGGCCGAGCAGCAGCAGCGGCAGGCCAAGCCAGGGCACGCTGCCCGCCAGGCGCTCCAGGCCCCAGCCGGCCAGCAGGCTGGCGCCCACCACCAGCAGGGTGATCAGTGCGCCGGCGGCGTGCAGCGCCCGGGGCCGGTCGCCGGCCAGCTGCTCCAGGGGCCTGCGCAGGCCCTGGATCGCCGCCCCCATCACCTGAACCGGGTGCAGCCAGCCGTGCGGATCGCCCAGGAGGCGATCGATCGCCGCGGCCAGCAGCACCCAGAGGAACGGCAGAGCCGGGCTCAGGAGTCCTTGAGCCAGCTGAACATGGCCCGCAGGCCCTTGCCCACCTTCTCGATCGGGTGCTGGCTGTCGCGTTCGCGGAACCTGGCCATCTCGGGCTTGCCGGCTTCGCACTCGGCCACGAAGTTGCGGGCGAAGGTGCCG
>VFQS010002323.1_pt1 | contig 15781 bp, 18 predicted proteins | sample 3512361 | NCBI WGS metagenome assembly VFQS01 (sample SAMN10412375, study PRJNA504923) | tailings metagenome | isolation source: Relicate 1 Philex TSF3 active mining | place: Philippines
TCTGTTCCTCACCGATGCGGCGAATCAGCAGCGTTTCGCTGAGCAGGCCCGGGTGTTGCCCTCCTCCCCGGGGGCGCTGCAGCAGCTGCGCCGCAGCCTCGAGGCGGAGCGGCCGGCCACCCAGCCGGACGCTCTGGTGCAGCAGGCCCGCCTGCTCTCGGCCGACACCCTCACGCAGGCGCGGGTGCTGGTGCCCGCCAGCCCGGGGGTGAAGCGGCTGCAGGCGATTGTGTACACGCAGCTGCAGCGGGCCATGCTCGGCCAGATCAGCAGTGATGCCGCCTTGGCGGAAGCGGAGCGGCAGTGGAATGCCTACGCCGTGGGTCGCTTCGCCGGGCAGGCAGGCCGTTAAATCCCGGCCCGGAAGAAATCCTTAAGACTTCGTTGAATAGTCCTGTTTCCAGGGGTTTTGGGACGCGTTCCGTACATCCTGAGATGTATCGTTGCGCTTCTTCATCACCTGTTGTGCGTATGGCCCTCGGCGACCAGCACCAACTCGGTGATGCGTCGGGAGCCGCGTCTGGGCCTGAGGGCCACCGCGCCACCTTGCTCGTGGTGGACGACGAGCCTGCGGTGCGCCGCGTTCTGGTGATGCGCCTGCAGCTGGCCGGTTACCGGGTGGTGTGCGCTGAAGACGGCGAAGAGGCGCTCACCCTGTTCCACCAGGAGCAGCCCGATCTCGTCGTGCTCGACGTGATGCTGCCCAAGCTCGATGGCTTCGCGGTGTGCCGGCGGCTGCGGGCTGAATCCTGCGTGCCGATCATCTTTCTCTCGGCCCTCGACGCGATCGCTGAGCGGGTGGCCGGCCTGGATCTCGGCGCCGACGACTACCTGCCCAAGCCCTTCAGCCCGAAGGAGCTGGAAGCCCGGATCGCCACCATCCTGCGCAGGGTGGGCTGCGGCTCCGCCGCCGCTGAGCCGCGCGACGCGACCCCGGGCCAGGGTGTCCTGCGGGTGGGGGACCTGGTGGTGGACACCAACCGCCGTCAGGTGACCCGCGACGGCGAGCGCATCGGCCTCACCTACACCGAATTCAGCCTGCTGGAGCTGTTGTTCCGCGAGCCCGGCCGGGTGGTGCCCCGCGCCGAAATTCTCGAGCAGCTCTGGGGCTACCCGCCGCGCCGCGCCGCCGATCTGCGGGTGGTGGATGTGTATGTGGCGCGCCTGCGCGGCAAGCTCGAGCCCGACCCCCGCAACCCTGAGCTGATCCTCACGGTGCGCGGTACCGGCTACGCCTCCCAACGGGTGGGCGAGCTGCCGGGAATGGCTGCGGCAGGCTGAGGCTGATCAGGCCAGCAACCGCACCACGCTCCTGCAGGATGGCCGCACGCTAGTTGCACCGGTCCCTTGTCTGAGCTGCGCGAGACCCGCCTCGAGAAAGGCAAGGCCCTGGCTGAGCTGGGCCAGGGGCCCTATGCGCTGCGCTTTGAGCCCAGCCATCGCACCGCCGAATTGCAGCAGGCCCACGCTGATCTGGCCAACGGTGAAGAGCGCGATCTGGCCGTTGCCGTGGCCGGCCGGGTGATGACGCGCCGGGTGATGGGCAAGCTCGCTTTCTTCACCCTGGCCGATGAAACCGGCCCGATCCAGCTGTTCATCGAGAAGGCCACCCTGGCTGCGTCGATGCCGGATGACCCTGAGGCCTTTGCTCACATCACCTCGCTCGTGGATGCGGGTGATCTGATCGGCGTGCAGGGCACCCTGCGCCGCACCGACCGCGGCGAGCTCTCGGTGAAGGTGCAGCGCTGGCAGATGCTCAGCAAGAGCCTGCAGCCTCTGCCTGATAAGTGGCACGGCCTCGCCGATGTGGAGAAGCGCTACCGGCAGCGCTACCTCGATCTGATCGTGTCGCCCCACACCCGCGAAACCTTCCGCCGGCGGGCGGTGGCGGTGAGTGCGATCCGCCGCTGGCTGGATGAGCGCGGCTTCCTGGAGATCGAAACGCCGGTGCTGCAGAGCGTGCCTGGCGGCGCCGATGCCCGCCCCTTTGAAACCCACCACAACGCCCTCGATCTACCGCTCACCCTGCGCATCGCCACCGAGCTGCACCTGAAGCGGCTGGTGGTGGGCGGCTTTGAGCGGGTGTACGAGCTCGGCCGCATCTTCCGCAACGAGGGCATCAGCACCCGGCACAACCCGGAGTTCACCTCGATCGAGGTGTACCAGGCCTACGCCGACTACAACGACATGATGGATCTCACGGAGCAGCTGATTGCTCACGTGTGCCAACAGGTGTGTGGCAGCACGGTGATCAGTTACCAGGGCACCGAGATCGATCTCACGCCCCCCTGGCGCCGGGTCACCATGCACGAGCTCGTGCAGGAGGCCACCGGCCTCGACTTCACGGTTTTTGCCTCGCGGGCTGAGGCGGCCGCGGCCATGGAAGCCAAGGGTCTGGCCGCTCCGGCCCTGGCCGATTCGGTGGGCCGGCTGCTGGTGGAGGCGTTTGAGCAAACGGTGGAAACCGATCTGATCCAGCCCACCTTCGTGATCGATTACCCGGTGGAAAACTCGCCCCTGGCCAGGACCCACCGCAGCAAGCCCGGCCTGGTGGAGCGCTTTGAGCTGTTCATCGTGGGGCGAGAAACCGCCAATGCCTTCAGCGAACTGATCGATCCGGTGGATCAGCGCCAACGCCTGGAGGCCCAGATGGCCCGCAAGGCCGCCGGCGACGACGAAGCCCAGCAGGTAGACGAAGACTTCATCCAGGCCCTGGAAGTTGGCATGCCCCCCACAGGCGGCCTGGGCATCGGCATCGATCGCCTGGTGATGCTGCTCACCGACAGTCCTTCGATCCGCGACGTGATCGCCTTCCCGCTGTTGCGCCCCGAAGCCCGCAGTGCCGCCGCTTCCACCTCAGGCGACTGATCGGCCCTGCGACACGCAATGGGATAATCAACCCTAGTAGGCAATCTCCCCCAGACGGGGGCACGGGATCCCATGAGTGGTGAGCGCGTCGGTTTCCGCTTCAAGCACGCTGATGCGGTGGTGAAGCGCAACCCCCAGGGCCGCTCCCGCCGCGGTTGGGTGATGGAGCCCGTGGAGCAAACCACCAGCCGCGGCACCAAGATGCCCGCCTATCGCATTCGTTGGCGCGATAGCGAACGCCCGGAGATCGTGCTCCAGCACATGCTGATCGCCGACCCCGACCCCACTCCTCCGCCCGAAGGCGTCAGCCTGGTGCCCCCGGCCCCTAAGCAGTGAACCTGGGCATCAGGCCGGTCTCACGACCAACCCTTGAGCCGGTAAAGCGCCAGGCCCAGATGTTCCTTGAGCGCCACACTGCTCAGATGCAGCGCCTCCGCATCGGGCAGCAAGCTTTTCACCACTGAACCCGCCGTCGGCTGGCCGTAGGCGCTGCGGCTGGGCAGTTGGTAGTCGCAGGCCACGGGAATCACCGTCAGTCCGCTGCGCTGGCGGAAGGTGGCCAGTGAGCGCGGCATGTGAAAGGCGCTGGTGACCAGCAGGATCCGCTTCCAGCCGCGTTGGCGTGCCAGAGCGCCGATGTCGCGCGCTTCCTCCGCGGTGGTGCGGGAGCCTGGATTGATCAGGATCTGGCTCGCTGGGAGACCCAGCTCCACCGCCAGCTCCCGGGCGCTGACCGCCTCTGGAGGTGCTGGATCCGCCGCTGTGAAGCTGATGCTGCCGCCGCTGGTGATCAGCAGGGGAGCTTTGTTCTCGCCCATCAGGCGCAGGCCGGTGAGCAGCCTGTCGCCCCCTTCCGACACCTCCACGCCCCGCCGCGGCTCCAGGGCTGGCTTGAGGCCGCCGCCCAGCACCAGCACCGCATCGCCTCTGGGGATCGCCGCCGGCGTGAGCGCCGCGGCTTGCTCCTCCAGGCCCCAGATCAGCTGCCGGCTGGTGAACGGCATCGCAAACAGCCAGATCAGCCCGATGCCGGCCCCACTCAGCCCCAGTCCCCAGCCCCGCTGGCCGCGGGTAGCTGCGCCTTGCCCTGCCAGCTGTAGCAGCAGGCCGAGCCCCAGGGGATACACAAACAGTGGCAGCAACTTGGAGAGCAGAAAGCCCATCGGTGGCTTCAGTTGAAACTTGCTTGGACGAGCGCTGTGGTGGTGGCGAAGCCGGTGATCGGAGTGTCGCCCGGGTCACGGTGCTTTCGCCCACTCTCCAGAAATCTGTACAGACAGCACAGATTTCTGGAGAGTGGGCGGGGATCAATACAACGGCTGGTCGCGTCGAGCGGCGCGGGTGGTTCTCAGGGCCTGCGCTGCCGCCGCATCGCTTCGAGCTCCTGATCCACTTCAAAGCGCGCCCAGGCTTGATCAAGGCGCTCGTTCGCTGGGCTGGCGGGGCTTGTGTGGGCCGCTCCAGTGGGTTGTGCGGCCGCCGCCGCCACGTTGTCCCGCACCTCCCGGCCCAGCTGCTCGAGCGCCTGCCAGCGCAGCCGGCCGCGCTCCATCAGCTGAGCCACCTGCTGATCGGCTCGAGTGGCTAGGTCGGTGGCACCGGCACTGCGGGCCCGGTTGCTGCGGTCACGCCACTGGCGTACCTCTGCTGCAATCTGCAGCAGTTCGCTGCGCAGTGCTTCGGCTTGCAGCCGGAGCTGCCTCTGGCGTTGCTTGCCTTCCAGCCGTTCCTGCTCCTGCAGCAGTGCTTCCTGGGCGGGATTAGCCCTCAGAAAGGCTTCCAGCTGCTGCTCCAGCCGCGCCTCCAGCTGCTCAAGCCAGTCCGCCGCTGGGCTCATGGGGCCTCGTTGGGCTGTGGATCTGGGGCTTTGGTGATCAGCGGTGCTTCGATTTCTTCCTGCAGCGGCGTGATCGCCGCTTCGCGGGAGCGCAGCAGCAGCTGGGTGAGCCGGGCGATGCCGCCCTCGCCGAGGTTCTGGCTGGCCAGCTTCTCGAAGGCGTTGCCGTAGAGCTCCTCCAGCTGGGCAATCAGGCTCTCGCGCAGGTCGCGCACAGCCCGGCGCTGCTCTTCCCTCGACATGCTGAGCCTCTCCGCTGGTGTCAGTCTGCCTGCACCAGCAGGTGCAGCGACAAGTCGTCGGCCGGGTCGCTCCAGCGCTCGGCTCCCTTCCAGCCGGCGGAGCCCGCCAGCTCCAGAAAGGCTGCGGGGCTGTACTTGGCGCTGGTTTCCGTGATCAGCGCTTCGCCGGCTTCAAAGTCCCACACCTGCCCCGCGAGCTCCACCTGTTGGGCTCTCTGGCTCACCACTGCCATCTCGATCTGGCTGTGCTCCGGCTTCCAGATGGCCCGGTAGGCAAACGCCTCCAGATCGAAGTGGCCCGCCAGATCGCGGTTCAGCCGTTGCAGCAGGTTGAGCGCAAACGCCGCCGAAACGCCGGCCTCGTCGTTGTAGGCCGCCTCCAGCCGCTCCACCGCCTTGGGCTGATCGATGCCGATGAGCAGCTTGCCGCCGGGGCCGAGCAGCCGCCGGAATTGCGTCAGCAGCGTGCGGGCCGCCGCCGGCTCAAAGTTGCCCAGGGAGCTGCCCGGGAAGAAGCCGAGGTGGGCCGTGCCGCTGAGCAGTGGATGCTCCGGCAGGGCATCCAGTTGGCTGTAGTCGCAGCACACGCCCAGGATCGGCACCGCCGGGAATTGCCCCTGCAGGCGTGTGCAGGCCGCTTCGAGATGCTCGGCGCTGATGTCGAGCGCCACGTAGGCCGGCTGGGCCAGGGCCTGCAGCAGCGGCGCCACCTTGCGGGCGCTGCCGGCGCCGAATTCCACCAGGGTGCCTGGGCCCAGGGCGGCGGCGATCGCGGGGGCTTCCCGCTCGAGCAGTGCCGTTTCGGTGGCGGTGAGCGTGTATTCCGGTTGCTGACAGATCAGGTCGAACAGGCGGGAGCCTTCGGCGTCGTAGAGGAACCAGGCCGGCAGTTGCTTCGGGCTGCGGCTGAGGCCTTCGACCACCAGCTGGCGCATGTCCGCCGGATCGGGATGCAGATCCAGCAGGGGCGCTGCGGCTACGCCTGTGGCACCGTTACTGCTCATGCCGCCACCTCGCGCACCAGCCGCACGCCGCTCGCCATCCAGCGGCTCGCCGGTGGATAGAAGTTGCGGTACGTGAGCCGCGCGTGGCCGGCTGGGGTGAGAAAGCAGCTGCCGCGCAGCACGAATTGCGAGGTCATGAATTTGCCGTTGTATTCCCCCACGGCGCCCGCCGCCGGCGCGAAGCCGGGGTAGGGGCGGTAGGGGCTGCCGGTCCACTGCCAGAGGCAGCCGTAGGCCTGAGGTAGATCGCCGCCGGCCGCCGCCAGCTCCCATTCCGCTTCGCTCGGGAGCCGCGCCCCGGCCCAGCGGGCGTAGGCATCGGCCTCAAACCAGCTCAGATGCCGCACCGGCGCCTCGGGCTGCCGCGGGCGTCGCCCCGCCAGGGTGAACTCCCAGTCGCCCCGCCAGTAGCGCGGGGCCTGCCAGCCCCGTTGCTGCACCACCGCCCAGCCTTCGCTCATCCACAGCTCCGGCCGGCTGTAGCCCCCATCAGCGATGAAGACGGCGAACTCGGCGTTGCTCACCAAACGGTTGGCGATCGCGAAGGGCTCCAGCCAGATGCGGTGGCGGGGCGCTTCGTTATCGAAATGGAAACCGCCCGGGGATGGGCCGGGGCCGCCGCTCCCCCCGGGGTGACCGATCTCCACCAGCCCTCCCGCAACCTCGATCCAGCTCGGAGTGGCCGGGGCCGCCTCGGCGCCGGCTTCGTAGGCCTGTTCGGGCTCCACGCCACCGGCGCCAGTGGGATAAGCCGCCGGTTCCAAGGGGTTGCGGCTGAAGCCATCGAGCAGGTCGATCAGCAGCAGCTCCTGGTGCTGTTGCTCGTGTTGCAGGCCCAGCTCCACCAGCGCTGGAGCAAGGTGCTCCAACTCCTGCTCGAGGGCCGCCGTCACGCGCTGGCGCCAGGCCAGCACCGCGGCGATGGGCGGCCGGGTGAGCAATCCGCGTTGCGGCCGCGGATGCCGCTCCCCCACGGCCTCGTAATAGCTGTTGAACAGATAGCCCCAGCGGCTCTCGGCCGGTTCGTAGCCGGGCCGCTGCCGCAACAGAAACTCCTCGAAAAACCAGCTGGTGTGCCCCAGGTGCCATTTGGCGGGGCTGGCATCGGCCATGCCCTGCAGGCAGAGGTCTTCTGGCTCAAGCCCCGCAATCAGCGCTTCGCTGGCCTGGCGGATCTGGTGCAGCCGGGGGAGCAGGGCTGTGGCTGCGCAAGGCGCCATGGAGCGGGGGCGTCTGCGCCGACCCTAGGTGTGGCGGCAAGACCCCTACGATCGCGCCACTGCAACACGCGTGGTGGCGAGCGCATGGCGGCCAGCTCTCCGGGAATCACCTCCGGCTTCGTGGGTGCCGTCGGCAACACGCCGCTGATCCGTCTCCACGCCCTGAGCGAGGCCACCGGCTGCGAAATTCTCGGCAAGGCCGAATTCATGAACCCCGGCGGCTCCGTGAAAGACCGTGCCGCCCTCGGAATCCTGCTGGAAGCGGAAGAGCAGGGCCTGCTCCAGCTCGGCGGCACGGTGGTGGAGGGCACCGCCGGCAACACCGGCATCGGCCTCACGCACCTGTGCAATGCCCGGGGCTACAAGGCGTTGATCGTGATTCCGGAAACCCAGTCGGCCGAGAAGATCGGCCTGCTGCGCAGCCTTGGCGCTGAGGTGCGCACGGTGCCGGCGGTGCCCTACCGCGACCCCAACAACTACGTGCGCCTTTCGGGCCGCATCGCCGAGGAAACCCCCGGCGCTGTCTGGGCCAATCAGTTCGACAACCTGGCCAACCGCCGCGCCCACTTCAACAGCACGGGCCCTGAGATCTGGCAGCAGACCGGTGGCCAGGTGGATGCCTGGGTGGCGGCCACCGGCACCGGCGGCACCTATGCCGGCGTGGCCCTCTACCTCAAGCAGCAGAACCCAAACGTGCGCTGCGTACTGGCCGACCCCCACGGCAGCGCGCTTTACAGCTGGGCCACCCGTGGTGAGCTGACCAGCGAGGGCAACTCGATTACCGAGGGCATCGGCAACAGCCGCGTGACCGCCAACCTTGAGGGTGCCCCGATCGACGATGCCGTGCGCATCCACGATCAGGACGCCCTCGAGACCATCTATCAGCTGCTCTGGAGGGAGGGTCTGTTCCTGGGCGGCTCCGTGGGTATCAATGTGGCCGCGGCGGTGGAAACGGCCCGGCGCCTGGGCCCTGGCCACACGATCGTCACCGTGTTGTGTGACAGCGGCGATCGCTACCGGTCACGGCTTTATGACGGCGAGTGGCTGAGCAGCAAGGGGTTGCAGCAACCTGTGCGCGCAGCCTGAGTTGCTCCGGCGTTGGACCTCTCTGCCATCACCGATCCCACCTCGTCCCAGCTGATCGCCGGTCGCTACCGGCTGGAGCTGCAGCTCTCGGCAACGGAGCGCAGCGAGCTCTGGCGCGCGGCTGATCAGCTGGCCGGCGATGCCCCCGTGGCGTTGCGGCGGATTCCGGCTGAGCAGGAGCAGCTGCAACAGGCCTTCCGCAGCCTCTGGCCGCGGCTGCAGGGGGTGCTGCACCCCCAGGTGCCCCGCTTCGGCGAGCTGATCGAACAAGACGGTGCCCTTTGGCTGGCGCGCGAATGGCAGGAGGGCAGCAGCTACGCCGAGCTGCTCAAGAGCCGGCGGGAGCGGCAGCTGGTGTTTGGCGCCGGTGAGGTGTTGCTGCTGCTGCGGCAGCTGTTACCGGCGCTGGCGGTGCTCCACAGCCAGGGGCTCTGCCATGGCGATCTGTGCCCGGCCAACCTGCTGCGCCGCGACCGCGATGGCCTGCCGGTGCTGCTGGATTTCGGCCCTGCTGGCGTGACCCCGTGCTACGCCCCGCCGGAGCGGGGCCGCGGTGAACGGCCTGAGGCCTGGATGGATCTCTACAGCTTGGCTGTTGTGGCCCTGGTGTTGCTCAGCGGCGAGGAGCCAGCCCAGTTGCTGGATCCGGCCACGCTGGCCTGGCGTTGGCCGGCCAGCCTCGATGCCGTGCCCGCGATGCAGGCGGTGTTGGAGCGGTTGCTCAGTGCGGAAGCCGATGCTCGTTTCCCCTCTGCTTCTGCGGCCTTGCAGGCCCTGCAGCAGGTGCCGATGCCTGACAGCACCGGCCCGGTCGCCCGTGCGGATCGCACCGTGGTGCTGGCGCCGCCTCCGGTATCCCCCCGGCCTCAGGCGGTTGTTGAACCTGCGCTGCCCGTGGTGGCTGCGGCCCAGGCTTCGCCTGCAACCGCCGCGCTGCCCCGCTCGCGCCAGGAGCTGAAGGAGGAGGCCGCGGAAGGGCGGCTGTGGCCTGTGGTGATCGCCCTGGTGGTGTCGGTGGTGGTTGGAACGGGCTTGGGCTGGCTGTTGTTGAGCCGTGGCCGCGTGGCTGGGCCCACGGCGGGGTCGAGCGTGCAGCTGCCCAGCAGCCTGCCTCCGGCAGAGGTGAATCAGCGCCAGCAGCTGCTCAACCGGCTGCGGGCTCTGCAGATCGATCGGGGTTGGTTTCTCAAGCTGGTGGACGCCAGCCTGCTGGCCCAGTACCCCGAACGCGGTGGCCGCCTGCCCGGCGACAGCCTCGATGACGCACCGTTGCGCAAGGTGTGGAACCAGTTGGCGGAGGACTGGCTGAGCCGGGTGGAACAGTTGCCGCTGGAGCTGCGTACCCGGCTCGGACGCTTCACCGCCGGTGATTGGCGCCGCCGCCAGTCGGCCCTGGTCAGCCAGGGGCTCAGTGGTGCGGTGGTGGAACAACTGGTGTCGGGCAGCGCCCAGAACCTGCTGCCAGGGCGTTCGGCTGGAGAGATCCCGCCCGAGCCCTTCCGTCAGCTCTGGTATGCCGCCGCCGAGCAGGGCCTGGCTGATGTGCGGATTGAGGCCATCCAGGCGCAGCTGGGCGAAACGCGCGCGGTTTCGGCGTCGGTGCCGGCCGGTGGCGCCCGCCTGTTCCCGATCCGCCTGCCGCCCCAGAGCCGCTTGGTGCTGGGGGTGAATGGGTCTCCCTTGATGCAGATGAGCGTGTTTGGTGCCGATGGGGCGGTGCTGGAGGCGCGGGGCCCTCTGCGCGTGGTGAACATCGGTGCGGTGCAGCGCAGTCCTGTGCAGCTGCTGGTCACCAACGAGGGCCTGGCTTCGGCGCTGATCACCCTGTCGCTGCGGGCTGATCCGCCGCAGCTGGTTATTCCGACGCCGCCGGCCCCATCACCGGTTCAGCCGCAGCCGCTTCCAGAGTCGCCTGATGCTTCCCCTGGCTCAGGGCCTGGCCAGGCTGCGGCGGAGAGTCCGGCGAACTGAACGAGCGGGTTGCCCCCGCCGCACCGTCCGCAGTTCTGTGCAGTCTGTACGGAACTTTGGACAGTGTTGCGCCGTGGTTTGTGCCATAGAAGCGAGCGCAGTGGGTTGGTGTCTCTGCTGCAGATCGAGGTGCCACACGTCTGCCGATCAAGCCACTCCCCACTGGGCCCTTATCTGCCGTGGGCCCAGGGTCAGTAGCGAGCGATGGCGGCCTTGGCGTCCTTGATGTCCTGCTTGCGGCGTTCTTCCTGGCGCTTGTCGTGCAGCTTGCGGCCCTTACCCAGGCCGATGGTGGCCTTGATCCAGGAGCCCTTGAGGTGCAGGTTGAGCGGGATCAGGGTGAGGCCTTTTTGATCGAGGGCCACGCGCAGCTTGTCGATTTCGCGGCGGTGCGCCAGCAGGGGCCGCATGCGCAGCGGGTCGTGGTTGAAGTAGGCGCCGGCGTGGCTGTGGGGGGAGATGTGCACGTTGTGCAGCTGCAGCTGGCCGTTGCGGATCAGGCAGAAGCCATCGCGCAGGTTCACCTGGCCGGCCCGGATCGATTTCACCTCCGTGCCCAGCAGCTCGATGCCGCACTCCAGCGTTTCGAGGATTTCGTATTGATGGCGGGCGAAGCGGTTGTCCGCCAGCAGCTTGTTGGCGGCATCCCGCAGGGCCTTGGCGCTCTTCTTGCCCCCGCCCTTCGCCATAGCGCTGCCGTTGCTCCTGCTCCACTGGTCACCCGACCCTAGGGATCTCCCGCCCCGCCGCCAGCGCCGGTACCCTCGGGCGATGGCGATCGTGTCCTCCGGATCGGCTTCGGCCGGTGCTGCTGCACAGCGGGAACCGCGCCAGCGGCTGGTGGATCCGGCGGCGCAGGCCGGTGAATCCGCGGCTTGGACGGCTGATCCCTCCGGAACGGCGGACGGCCCGGAGGTTCCTGCGGCCCCGATCCAACGGGAAGACTCCCTGCGCCCGCGCCGCCTCGCCGATTACATCGGCCAGAGCGAGCTCAAGCAGGTGTTGGGCATTGCCGTGGAGGCCACCCGCAGCCGCGAGGAAGCGCTCGATCACGTGTTGCTCTACGGCCCGCCGGGCCTGGGCAAAACCACCATGGCCCTCGTGCTGGCCGAAGAGCTGGGGGTGCGCTGCCGCATCACCAGTGCCCCGGCCCTGGAACGCCCGCGCGACATTGTGGGCTTGCTGGTGAACCTGGAGCCGCGCGAGCTGCTGTTCATCGATGAGATTCATCGGCTCAACCGCGTAGCGGAAGAGATCCTTTATCCGGCGATGGAGGATTTCCGCCTCGATCTCACCGTGGGCAAGGGCACCACGGCTCGCACCCGCAGCCTGCCGATTGCACCCTTCACCCTGGTGGGGGCCACCACCCGCGCCGGATCGCTCAGCTCACCCCTGCGGGATCGCTTCGGCCTGATTCAGCGGCTGGAGTTCTACGGGCTCGAGGATCTGCAGGCGATCGTGCTGCGTGCTGCGGGCCTGCTGCAGATCGAACTCGACAGCGCCGCTGCCCTGGAGGTGGCGCGCCGTTGCCGCGGCACGCCGCGCATCGCCAACCGGCTGCTGCGGCGGGTGCGCGATGTGGCGGCGGTGGGCGGCCATGGCCGCGTGGGAGCGGAGCTGGTGCAGGAGGCCCTGAGCCTGCACCGGGTGGATGGCCGCGGCCTCGATGCCAGCGACCGGCGCCTGCTGCACCTGCTCCAGCACGGCTACGGCGGCGGCCCGGTTGGGCTCGACACCTTGGCCGCCGGCCTGGGTGAAGACCCCGCCACGCTCGAGGCCGTGGTGGAGCCCTTTCTGCTGCAGCAGGGTTTGCTGCAGCGCACCCCCCGCGGCCGTGTGATCACCGAAGCCGGCCTGGCCCATCTCCAGGCCCATCCGGAGCCCAGCGCCGCATGAACAGGCTGGTGTGATGACAACCCTGTGCTCTCTGCTCCTCAGCCTGCAGCTGGTGCTGGCCACAGCCCTGCCGCAGCTCTTCGATCAGGCGCTCACGGCCAGCCGCGAGGGTGATTTCGCCGCGGCCCTGCCCCTCTGGGATCAGGTGCTTGAGCTGGCGCCCGATGACGCTGCGGCCTGGAGCAACCGCGGCAACGTGCAGCTGGCCCTGGGCCATCCCGAGGCGGCCATCGCCGATCAGACCCACGCCATGGAGCTGGATCCCGCCAGCCCTGATCCCCATCTCAACCGCGGCACGGCGGAAGAAGCGCTGCAGCGCTGGGATGCCGCCGAGGCCGACTACCGCTGGATCCTTGAAGCCAATGTTGCCGCGGGCGAGCCGCAGGACGCTTCGGCCCTCTACAACCTGGGCAACGTGCAGGGCTCGCGCGGCGACTGGGCCGCGGCCCGCGCCAGTTTTGTGCAGGCTGCCGATGCGCGGCCTGGCTTTGCCATGGCCCGCTCCAGTGGCGCCCTGGCGGCCTTTCAGCTGGGGGAGCTGGATCAGGCTGAGGCTGAGTTGCGGCGCTTGATCCGCCGCTATCCCTTGTTTGCCGATGCCCGCGCCGGGCTCACGGCCCTGCTCTGGCGCCGCGGTGCCCGTGGTGAGGCGGAGAGCCACTGGGCCTCGGCGTCCGGTCTCGACCCGCGCTACCGCCAGCCAGAATGGTTGCTGCAGATCCGGCGCTGGCCTCCGGAACCGGTGCAGGCCCTCAGCGATTTCCTCGCCCTCAGCAGCTGATGAATGCAGCCCAGCTCAAGGCAGCGGTAGCCGCGCAACTGCCGGAGCTGGTGGCGATTCGCCGCCACCTGCACGCCCATCCTGAGCTGAGTGGCAACGAACACCAAACGGCCGCGCTGGTGGCCGGTGAGTTGCGCAACCTCGGCTGGCGGGTGCAGGAGGGGGTGGGTCGCACGGGAGTGGTCGCCGAACTGGGGCCGGAGCCGAGCGCGCAGGGCCAATCCACCCCGCTCGTGGCCCTGCGGGTGGACATGGATGCCCTGCCGGTGGAGGAGCGCAGCGGCGTGACGTTTGCTTCGGTGCATCAGGGGCTGATGCACGCCTGCGGCCACGACATTCACACCACCGTGGGGCTAGGGGTGGCGCGGGTGTTGGCCCCGCTGGCCGATCAGCTGGGGGCCACAGTGCGGCTGCTGTTTCAGCCTGCGGAAGAAACGGCCCAGGGGGCGGCCTGGATGCTTGCCGATGGCGCCATGCAGGGGGTGGATGCCCTGTTCGGTGTGCATGTGTTCCCCAGCCTGGAGGCGGGATCCATCGGTGTGCGCAGCGGCAGTCTCACGGCCGCGGCCGGTGAGCTGGAGGTGGAGGTGCTCGGCGAAGGTGGCCACGGTGCCCGCCCTCACCAGAGCACTGATGCGATCTGGATCGCAGCGCGGGTGGTGAGCGGTTTGCAGGAGGCGATCAGTCGCCGCCTCGATGCCCTGCACCCGGTGGTGGTGAGCTTCGGGCGGATCGAAGGCGGCAAGGCGTTCAATGTGATCGCTGATCACGTGCGTTTGCTGGGCACGGTGCGCTGCCTGGATCTGGAGCTGCACGCCCAGCTGCCTGGCTGGATTGAAGACACGGTGAAGGCGATCTGTGCGGGGTATGGCGGTGAGGCCAGGGTGCGCTACCGCTGCATCTCGCCGCCGGTGCACAACGATCCCGCCCTCACCGAGCTGGTGGCCGATGCCGCCACCGAGCTGCTCGGGCGCCAGCAGGTTCACTGGCTGGAGCAACCCTCCCTCGGTGCCGAAGATTTCGCGGAGTTGCAACAGCACACCCGCGCCACCATGTTCCGGCTGGGGGTGGCGGGCCCTGAGGGCTGCACGCCCCTGCACAGCAGCACGTTCCGGCCCGATGAACGCTGCCTGGCGGTGGGGGTGGAGGTGCTCAGTGCCAGCCTGCTGCGCTGGATCGAGGTCCGCCCATAACGACGCGCCCATGACGACCGCCCGTTCCCGCTTCAGCCGCGACCTGCTGGCGATGGCCACGCTGCTGCTGATCCTGTTGGGGTTGGTGGGGTTGCTGCTGCGTCAGGGCTCCGATCGGCTGCAGGCGGTGCCGGCCTTGGTGATCGGCGTGGCCCTGTTGCTGCAGAGCGCCTGGAGCTGGCGGCAGCGCCGGCGGGCCCTGCTCCGGGCCCTGCAGGATCAACGCGGCGAGTGCTGACCCAGAGTGGAGCTCACCCTGGTGATGGTATGAACTTTGAGGCCCTGCGCGAGGCCATTGCCTCGGATAACCCCGGCCGTGCCAGGCCCGCCCTGGCCAGCCTGGTGGACGCCACGCCCGAACAGGCCGAGCCGTTGCTGCTGCTGGGGCTTCAGCAGAACGACATGCTGCTGCGTCAGCTGAGCTGCTCGGGCCTGGGTCATAAACCCACGCCCGCCGGCTGGGAGCCCCTGGTGAACGCTCTCCAACACGACCCGGAGGTGGCGGTGCGGGCCGAGGCGGCCAACGCGCTGGTGAGCCATGGCCTGGCGCGGGCCTGGCCGCTCGTGTTGGAGGCCTTCCAGCGCGACAACGAATGGCTGCTCCGCTGCAGCGTGCTCTCGGCGGTGGCGGAACATCCCGAGATGAACCCGGCTCAGTTGCTGGAGATCGGCCGCCTGGCCGTTGCTGACACCGATGGCACGGTGCGGGTGGGCGGCACGGAAATCCTGGGCCGTCTGGTGCGGGAAATCGAGCCGGAATCCTCAGCGGCGGAGCAGGCCCGCGCCGAGTTGCGCACCCTGCAACACGACAGCGACCACCGCGTGGTGGCCGCGGCCCTCAACGGCCTTCAGCCGTTGACCAACAGTTGATGCACGGCCACCCGCTGCTCACTGGCCGCCTGGCAGAGCGCTCGATCGAAACTGGCCAGGCAACTGTTCTGGCGTTGGCAGAGCGCGAGGTGTAAGGCATCGCCGGCCCGCAGGGGCGGTGGATCACTGAGGCAGAAGCGTGCGGCCATTGCGAAATCCACGGCTTCAACCCGCAGCATCTGCAGGCGCTGGTTGCGCATGGCCTCGTAGCGGCTCCAGGCGAGATCGCGCTCTGTCGGGGTGATCACGCCCCGCCGGCACTGCATGGCAAAGGCAGAGGCGAGTTCTGTCTCCACCCAAGGGCTGATCTGCCAGAGGTCTGGCTCCACCTGCTTCAGAAAGCCAGAGGCGGCTGTTGTGCCGGGCTCATGCACCAGAGCTGCCACTAGGATCGAGGTGTCGAGGTAGTAGCGCTGCACTGCCACTGCTCAGTAACGGGCCGATTCGCGAAGCTGCTGAACGAGCTCAACGCCATCGGCTGAGGGATGCATCGGCTGCTGGGTGGTGGCGGCGAGGAACGCAGCCAGGTCAAAGCCGCTCTGGGGCTGATCGGGGGCTCTGGTGAGCCGGGCCACGGGGATCCCCCGCCGCGTGATCTCCACCTCTTCGCCCGATTCCACGGCATCCAGCAAGGCCGAGAGATGGGCTTTCGCCTGCGCCACGCTCAGACTGCGCATCGCCGAGTGATCGAGATGGTCAGATGACCAACATAGCTGCGGTTGCTAGCTTGGCCGAGTCACTAGGGGTGCCCCTGTTCAGGGGCTGAGATCACACCCTCCGAACCTGATCCGGGTCATGCCGGCGCAGGGAAGT
>VFQS010002325.1_pt1 | contig 15777 bp, 13 predicted proteins | sample 3512361 | NCBI WGS metagenome assembly VFQS01 (sample SAMN10412375, study PRJNA504923) | tailings metagenome | isolation source: Relicate 1 Philex TSF3 active mining | place: Philippines
TTTTTGCTCCTTTTTTGGATCTTTCTAATAGTTCTTTTTATTCTGTTTTTGATTTTTTATATTTATAAAGTTAAAATGAATTTTAACATTTCTTTTGAGACTAGAAATAGGATACCTACAGATTTGTTTAATTTAATTTTTGATTGTTATAATTTAATTTTTTCTATTTCTATTCATTTTTAATAAGGGGTTTTAGTAAATATTCTAGTCCATTATCTTTAATTTCCTTCATTAAACATAATTTTTTTTTTAATGAATCATTTAGATTACCATTGTTTATCATCCATATTATATATGATTCAGGAATATAAACAAGAAGTGTTTCTTTATACTTTCCGTAGGGCATTCTAAAGTTTGCTAGTTTTATTAGTTCATTATTTCTATCGTTAATCATTTATAATCAAGTTTTAAGTTATCGTATGGCACGTTCATTGAAAAGTATATAACCATAATTTAAAGATAAATTTATCGGGTTTTTTTGATGTGGAAAATAATTTGCGGTGAGTCTTATTGGTCCAATCGGAGAACTATAGATAATACTTGTTGAAAGTAAATATTCGGAAAATAATCTAGCTTTTTCATAAAACAAACTTATATCATTTGTTTTATTTAATTTTTTAAATGGTTGATATAAATAAATATCTGTTCTGAAATCAATATTTTTATAGATGGAAAATATGTTATTTATTCCTATTCCAATAAATTGTGTAGATCTGTATTCTGGTAAAAAAATTGTTTGACAATCTGGAAAAGGAGAAAATTCTTGCATACTCAATAACGATGCGTTATAATTTGCAAATAGGGACTGAGATGAAATAGTAGCTTTACTATGTAATCCTAAATGATATTTTTTATAGTTAATTGCAAATTTTTGAATTTCTAATTGACCAACTATCCACGAATGATTTTTAATTATTATGTATTTTGAGGATGAAGTAGAACCTGATTCACTATCTTCTTTTCCTGAAACATATTTTATCTTGACTGAAAATAATTTACCGCTACTTGCAAATTGTTTTCTATTTAAAGTGTTTATTTCACCGTGTAATTTAATACATACACCATTAAAGTTTGTAAAATCGGATGTATCTTTCGATGTGAAGTTTTCAGTTTGATAATAATTATCTTTTAAACTAAATTTTCTAAAATCTGTAATTATTTTCCCATTATTACCCAAAGGTAACTTTACAAGACATCCAAAGTAATTTTCATTTTGTAAAATAAATGATGGTTTTACATCTTCAAAAAAGCTTGATAAACTCCTGAAATAATCCCATCTATTAATAACATAATACGATTGAATTGAAACTGGAATTCTTGATGGAATAGTAATATTACCGATTAATTTGGCTGACCCGTAAAATTTACCAAAATAAGACTCGGCTTTTATATAGAACTCTCTTTTTTGTATTCTATTTAATTTGACTCCAATGTATCCTGTATTTATTGATCTTGATGAAAATAGTCCTCCTACTTCTAGGGTTAGTTCTTTCGATTTTCGTGAATTAAGATGTAATTTGTAAGTACTATCTTTTAATAGTGAAAATGATGGATATAAAAAATCTATTCCAGGATTTTCAGATAATCTAAAGTATCTCTTTGCAAATGTTATACTATCCAGTATGCTTTTATTTGGAATAATACTTTTTCTTATGTAGTATTCTGAAGCTAAATTTGTATTATTTGTTTCAATTTCTGATACATTTATTTTTCTACATATTTGATTGAATTTTATTCTTCGTTGATTGAGTTCTTCTATGTTTTCAATTCTATTTATATGTTTTTTTATTGAATCAATATATTTAATTGTTTCTTCATACCCTGATTGAATTGCTTTATCGATTTCATCAAAATTAAACGTTGTTATTCCTGTTTTTGGATTTATCATAAAACCTTTGTTTTGAGGAATAGAAAAGTTCGTTGGAGTAACTGTCATGTTTATTATCTGACTTAATATATCTGTTTCAGACGGGGGGGGCGCATTTGATGAAACATTACTTCCAATAATAAAATCTGGGTGAAATGAATTTTCCATTACATCACTCGGGAAATTATTGTAAAGACCTCCATCAAAAAGTAATTGGTTATTAATTTTGATTGGTTGAATGAAAAAGGGATATGTCATGGATGCTCTTACAGCCTCATTTAATTTACCAGACTTCAGTATTATTGATTTCTTGGTTGTGATATCTGATGCAACACATTGGAAAGGAACAAATAATTTAGTAAAATCATTATTTGTATGTTCGCTTACAGTTCCTAGATATACTAACATTTGGTAGTCTAAGAATGTAGAATTTTTAAATTTAGATGGTAAAATGCGTTGATTTAAACTGTCTAAAGAAACTCCAAAAGAAATAATATTTGCATCTTGATCTTCATTATAAAAATAAAAGCGATTATGAGATTGTAGTGTTCCTTCTGCTACTGTTTTAAATCTTTCACTTTTAACATATTTTTCCATTTCTAGAGGACTATATCCGGAAGCATACATAGCTCCAATTAATGCCCCTGATGATGCACCAGTTATATAGTCAATTGGAATTTTATTTTCTTCAAGTGCTTTTATAACACCAATATGTGCAAATCCCATGGCACCACCGCCACTAAGTACTAATCCTACTTTTTGACTAAATGTATATGAACAAATAAATGAAAATAAAAGTATAATGATTTGTCTCAAAATATATTTTTCTTAGTTTTTCCTAACGAAAATAAGTAAAATTTAGGATTAAATCCTTTGTTGTATCTTTGACATGTAATTAGATATACATGGAAAAATTTAAAATCACATTGAAGACTTTTTTTGGCCTTGAAAATGTGTTGAAAGACGAGTTAGTGGAATTAGGATTTAAAAATATTGAAATTCAAAATCGAGCAGTACAATTAGAGGGTACTTGGAAAGATGTTTATTTTTTGAATTTACATGTTAGTTGTGCAATTAACGTTTTAGTGGAGCTGAAGAAATTCAGAATCAATGAGGAAAAAGATTTGTATAAAGAATGCATGAAAATAAAATGGAATAATCTATTTGATGCATCAAAATCTTTTGCAATACGTGGCTCGGTACATTCTCGTATTTTTTCTCATTCTCAATATCCTTTTTTATTAGTGAAAGATGCAATCGTTGACACATTTAAAAATGAAGAAAATACTCGTCCTGATGTGAATACGAAAGCTCCGCAAGTCGCTTTTGATTTGTATATTAAAGAGAATTTTGTAACTATTTCTTTAAATACAAGTGGTGTTCCTTTATTTCAACGAGGATATCGTTCTGAAACTGGTGACGCACCTTTAAATGAAGTATTAGCGGCTGGAATGATTCGGCTTTCTGCTTGGGATCGAAAATCTACTTTTGTTGATCCTTTTTGTGGTTCTGGAACACTATTGATTGAAGCAGCATTTTTAGCATCTGGAATTCCATCAAATATTGAAAGACTACATTATGCATTCAAAAATTTCAAAAACTTTGATGCTAATTTATGGGGTGAAATTTATGGTGCTGCAAATAAACGTTGTAGACAACTAGATTTCGAAATTATTGGTTCTGACAAAGATCCAGAAATGATTGTGAAAGCAAGAAGAAATTTAAGAGGATTACCTATTTTAAAATTAATCACCTTTAAAACTGCTGCTTTTGATGAATTAACTCAACCAGAAAAAGGAGGAGTTTTGATTTCGAATCCTCCTTATGGAGAACGAATTGGAGATAGAGTAGAGGAAATGTATGGTCAACTTGGTGATTGGTTCAAAAAAGAAATGAAAGGATTTGATTGTTGGGTGATTTCTTCCAATGAAGAAGCGCTTAAAAATGTAGGATTAAAACCTGATAAAAAAATCAAATTATTCAATGGTGATTTAGAATGTTCATATAGAAAATTCAGAATTTTTGAAGGTTCTCATAGGGATTTTGTAATTAGTAAAAAAGAGAATGTTTAATCATTTTTTTTATAATTTTAATTAAAAAAGGGTGACAAAAATTAATTGTCACCCTTTTTTCGTGTTTACAAATTAAATGATCTCCTCTTTCTCGTGTATTGGTCTTCTAAATACAATTTTATGATCGAAGACATCCATAACCACAGGTTCATTTGTATCTATAGTCCCGCTTAAAATCGCTTTAGAAAGCTCATTTAACACTTGTTTTTGAATTACACGTTTCACGGGTCTTGCACCGAATTGTGGATCAAATCCTACTTCTGCAATATGGTCAAAAGCTTCTTCAGTGACAACCAATTTAATGTCTTTTTCAAGTAACATTTCTTTAAGGTTATTGAATTGAATTTGAACAATTTGTTTTATATCTTTTTTCGTAAGTGGTGTAAACATAATCGTTTCATCAATACGGTTTAAAAACTCTGGTCTGATTGTTTGTTTTAATAGTTCAGTGACAAGTAGTTTTGCTTTTTCTCCAGCTGCTTCTAATTCCGCTTCATTTTTCCCTTCAAAGGTTTCTTGTATTAAATGTGACCCCAAGTTAGAAGTCATAATGATAATGGTGTTTTTAAAATTTACTACACGACCTTTATTGTCTGTTAATCGACCATCATCTAAAACTTGAAGTAAAATATTGAATACATCTGGATGTGCTTTTTCAATTTCGTCTAATAAGATGATTGAATAAGGTTTTCTTCTAACTGCTTCTGTTAATTGTCCTCCTTCATCATATCCAACATATCCCGGAGGCGCTCCAACTAATCTACTTACAGCATGCTTCTCTTGGTATTCACTCATGTCGATACGTGTCATCGCGTTTTCGTCATTGAATAAGTATTCAGCTAATGCTTTTGCTAGTTCTGTTTTACCAACACCAGTCGTACCTAAGAAAATAAATGATCCTATTGGTCTTTTAGCATCTTGTAAACCAGCTCTTGAGCGACGTACAGCATCTGATAATGCTTCAATTGCCTCATGTTGACCAACAACACGTTTGTTCAATTCATCTTCTAATCGTAATAATTTAGAACGTTCAGATTCAACCATTTTAGAAACAGGGATACCTGTCCATTTTGATACAACTTCCGCAATTTCTTCAATCGAAACCTCTTCTTTTATCATTTTAGAATTTGCTTGAATTTCAGCAAGTTTGGCTTTATTGATTTCAAGTTGATTTTCTGCTTCTTTTATTTTACCATAGCGAATTTCTGCAACCTTGCCATAATCTCCAGAACGTTCTGCGTTATCAGCTTCAATTTTTAGATTTTCAATTTCTTCTTTTGATTTTTGAATAGCATCTATCACGTCACGTTCAGCTTTCCATTTTGCTAAAAACGTATCTTTTTGTTGGTTTAAGTTAGCTAATTCTTTTGCAAGAAGATCTAATTTCTTTACATCGTTTTCTCGTAAAATAGCCGCCTTTTCAATTTCTAATTGCATGATTTTACGTTCTAATTCGTCCAATTCTTCTGGTTTAGAATTGATTTCCATACGGATTTTAGATGCAGCTTCATCAATTAAATCGATAGCTTTATCTGGCAAGTGTCTGTCTGTAATATAACGTTGCGATAACTCGACTGCTGCTATTATAGCCGCATCTTTGATGATTACTTTGTGGTGGTTTTCGTATTTTTCTTTGATACCACGAAGAATTGAGATTGCATCTTCTGTAGATGGCTCATCTACTAAAACTGTTTGAAAACGTCTTACAAGGGCTTTGTCTTTTTCAAAATACTTTTGGTATTCATTTAACGTTGTTGCACCAACAGCTCTCAATTCTCCACGAGCTAAAGCAGGTTTAAGAATGTTTGCTGCATCCATCGCTCCTTCACCACCACCAGCTCCAACTAGCGTATGAATTTCATCGATGAAAAGAATGATTTCTCCATCAGCTTGAATTACTTCTTTTACAACAGCTTTCAAGCGCTCTTCAAATTCTCCTTTGTATTTTGCACCAGCAACTAAAGCTCCCATATCCAACGAATAAACCGTTTTAGATTTTAAGTTTTCTGGAACGTCGCCTTGTATAATTCTATGTGCTAATCCTTCAGCAATGGCAGTTTTACCAACACCAGGTTCACCAATTAAAATGGGATTGTTCTTTGTTCTTCGTGTTAATATTTGTAATACCCTGCGTATTTCATCATCACGACCAATAACAGGGTCTAATTTTCCTGATTCTGCTAATTGATTTAAGTTTTTAGCATATTTTTCTAATGATTGGTAATTACCATCCCCATTGTTTGAAGTCACTTTTTCTCCTTTTCTTAAGTCCATAATAATATCACTTACTAATTTAACGGAAAGTCCATTGTCTTTTAATAATTTGCCAACTGCATCGTTGTTTTCAATTAATGCTAGGAAGATCAATTCAATGGAAACAAATTCATCTCCGAAATTATTGGCTGTTTGTTGTGCTTTTACAAGCGATTGTTGTGCTAGGTTAGATAAATGTAATTGAGCACCTGTTACTTTTGGATAACTTGAAACGATTCTATCCAAAACAGTCGTAAACATATTTTTATTTATCCCTGCTTTTTGAAATATATAAGTAGTTACATCTTGGTCGGCTTCTAGGATACCTTTGAGAATATGTCCAGTATCTAAAGTGCCATGTTGAAGCGTAGTTGCAAACGTTTGAGCGTGTTGTATCGCTTCTTGTGATTTGATGGTAAACTTTTCGAAATTCATAGTTCAACATTTTATTAGTTGAATATTTTTCTTCAATTTAAATACCAAAGCGATAATTTAGTAAAAATCGGAAAATTTGTCTTGTGTAATTGTTTGATAGTGACAAAAAGACAGAGTGAGGTATATCTTAATAAATATAATTAGACATTTTAACTTCTTTAAAGAAGATTATTCCGTCAAAACTAAGGCTCGGAATTGTTGATTTTATACCATGTCGAGTATCTAAAATTTTATAGTTGTTTTTTAACCAAGAATTTGAAGGAAGATTTTGTAAATCAATGTAGGAAATATCAAATTTGTTTTTGTGTAAATAATATTCTATAAAATTTTTAGATGGTCTCTTGATTTTTTTTAGTTCTTTATATGTCCAACCAAAGCCATAAGTTCCGCTATATGCAAAAAAACCAATGGAATTATAATTGATTTTTCGATGTAAAAATTCCCCCATAGATATTGGGTATTCTGTGTCTAAAGATTTTTTTGATAAATGGGCAATGTGTCCCCAAAGAATTACTTTTTCTGAAGGATAAAGAGTTCTAGTTAGTGTTAAATAATTTTCAGCCATAATACTATCTCTAAACAGGTTAGATTTAGAAAAATCTGGTTGAAATAAACTATAATTTACACAGTTATTTTTAAGGTTTGATAGGTGAAAATGAATATCAAAATCGAGTGTATTACTATAACGTAATTTAGAAGTTAGTGTGTCTATTTGGTTAATTACGAGTTTACTTTTAGTATTAAAATCATTTTGTTTTTCAAATTGATTAATTTTCATTAATAAACTAAATTGCTCTATAAGAAGAAGGTATTCATTTCCTAATGCTACATTCTTACTTTCAATTTTTTGCTTATAATCGTTTACAACTAATGAATCAATATTTCGATCTTGACAATCAACTCCCATTATTTTGAGTTTAGGATGTGATTGTAAGTATTTCATTAATTCTAACAAATCATTCGTTTTCCAACAATAAAACAATCCCATTTTAAGCATTTTTTCTGCATTAAGTCTATTTCGATTTTCTGAAACATACTTGAGATTAGCAAAAGGTGCTTCAAATGCAATCACGTTGTAATTAAGTTGTTCGTGTAAATATTGAATCATTTTCACACGAAGTTGATTGTAATCCCCGATGGTATGACTGCTTTCGCCTAAAAATATTGGTAGAGAGGTATCTATTTTTTCTTTCAAAAATTCGAATTCTCTAAAATCAGTTGAGTTTGTTAGAGTTATTGGACTGGATCGATTTACTAAATCATCCAACGAAAATCTCCCTTGACCTAAACAATGTAAATTAATTAGAAAAATGAAAAATAGAAGGGTGTATTTCATTGATTATTGTTTGCTATATAAAAAGCAATAACGTAAGTAGTTTGGATTTATTTTCATTCAATGAAACTAATCATTAAAAATCAATCATCAAACATTTAAAATTAAAAGTTCACTTTTTCAAAGTCTACTTCATTCTTCGTTAAATACAACAATTTTTGAATTACACGATCCACAACTGCATCCGGGCAAGAAGCTCCAGAGGTAAGGATAATCGTTGCTTTATTGTTTTTGATTGGAAGCGCTTTGATAGATTCTGTTTTAGTATGTATATCAAAACAAGAAACTTCTAAATTTTCTAAAATGTTTTCTTCAGAATTAATGAAATAACAAGGGAATTTAGGCTCTAATAATTCAACCAAATGGGTTGTGTTTGAACTGTTATATCCACCAACAACTATTGCAAAATCCGCTTCTTGTTCCAATAAACCATAGGTTGCAGATTGATTGTCATTGGTTGCATAACAAAGTGTATCACGAGTGTCAGCAATATGATTTTTAATGTCAGCTTCTCCGTATTTACGGATCATCGCTTCTCGTAAAAGCTCGGTGATTTCTTGAGTTTCGGTAGCCAACATCGTTGTTTGATTTACGACACCGATTTTATTTAAATCTGTTTCAGGGTCAAAGTTGTTTGTGTATTTTCCTTCAAAATAGGTTAGGAGCTCTTCAGTACTTGTTTTACCTTCAATATAATCTACAATGACTTGTGCTTCTTTCAGGTTTTTCACCACCAATGCAGGTGCATTTTGAGATGCATGTGAAAAGGTAGCACGTGTTTCTTCGTGGTCGTGTTTTCCGTGAATGATAATTGTATGTTTGTCTTCTCCTAATTTATCGGAACGGTTCCATACTTTTTCTACAAACGGACAAGTAGTATTGTAGGATTGAACATCAACACCGATTTCAGTTAGTTTATTTTCGATTTCAACCGTTGTACCAAAAGCAGGAATAATCACCACATCTTCTTTGGTAATGTTTTCCCAAGGAATTAATTGTTTCCCTTTGGTGTTTTGTAAAAACTCAATCCCATAACTCTGTAAGTCTTCGTTCACCCCCGGGTTGTGTATCATTTGACTTAATAAGTAAATACGTTTCCCTGGATTTTCTTGTATCGCTTTGTATGAAATTTCAATTGCATTTTCAACACCATAGCAAAATCCAAAATGTCGAGCGATTAAAAAGTCGATCGAACCTAATGACAAGCGAGTAGGGGTAAAGTCTTTTTTGCGAGGATCTTGTATTTTTCGTTGCGATTTAACTTTACTTATAATCGGTGAGCGGTAATATTCAGGTATTTCGAATTTTTTCATAGTCTTGTTAGTTTACGCTTGCATTTGAATATCAACTAAATTGGCATAAATTCCATTTTCAATGTTCATCAACGATTGATGGGTTCCAATTTCAGCCACTTTTCCTTGATCAAGTACATAAATACGGTCTGCATTCTTAATGGTAGAAAGTCTGTGCGCAATGACAATCGAAGTTCTTCCTTCCATTAAAGTAACTAATGCTTCTTGTACTAATTTTTCAGATTCAGAATCCAAGGCAGAGGTTGCTTCGTCAAGAATTAAGATTCTCGGATTTTTCAACAACGCTCTAGCAATAGCAATACGTTGTTTTTGTCCTCCAGAAAGTTGTATTCCTCGGTCACCAACTTGTGTTTCAAATTTTTCAGGGAAACCATTGATAAATTCCAATGCGTTTGCTTTTTGAGCGGCTAAATGTATTTCTTCTTTGCTTGCTGTTGGATTTCCAAAGGCGATGTTTTCTTCGATGCTACCAGCAAATAAAATTACTTCTTGCGGAACGATGGCGATATGTGAACGTAAATGTTCAATTTCAATTTCTTGAGCATCAATTCCGTCAAATAAAATTTTACCTAAAGTTGGATCATAATAACGTAATAGTAGGGAAGTAATTGTTGATTTACCAGCTCCTGATGAACCTACCAAGGCAATGGTTTCGTTTTTATTTGTTTCAATGTTAATTGACTTCAATACTTCTACATCCTTACGTTGTGGGTAAGCAAAACGAACATTTTGAAAGGTAATATTTCCTGTAATTGTAGGTTTGTTTGTACCAGTCAATAATTCTTTTTCGTTTTTCGTTCCAATAATATTCATTAAGTTTTCCGTAGCACCAATCGCTTTTTGTAATGAAGCATACAATTCTGGTATAGATCCTATTGATGCTCCCATCATGATAGTATACAAAATAAACGAATAAAAGTTTTTGGTTGAAAGTTCTGGATGGTCTCCTTGCGTCATTAATAATCCTTGCCAAATGATAAATACTATAGCACCGAACAAACAAAAAACGATAAACGAAACGAATAAACCTCTCCACAAACCAGCTTTTACGTTGAGTTTTTGAATGCGATCAATTACCTCTTTGTATTTGCCTAACGCAAACATTTCGTTGGTAAACGATTTTACATTCGTTATACCCGTTAAATTTTCTTCTAAAATTACATTTGATGCTGCTGCTTCATCTTGAGCCGTTTTAGATAATTTACGAATGAATCTTCCAAAAAAGACTGCGATAATTGCCATCACAGGAACGGTAGCCAACATAATCAAGGAAAGTTTCCAAGATAAAATGGCTAGGAATATTATCCCTCCAACAACGATTACAATTTGCCTAAAGAATTCAGCAATGGTTGTGCGAAGTGTTTCTTGAATTTGGGTAATATCTGATGAAATACGGGACGTTAATTCCCCAACTTTATTTTGGTTAAAGAAATCCATCGGCATATAAATCAATTTGGAAAACGCATCGTAACGGATGTCTCTTAACGCATTTTCAGTCACATTGGTAAACAATACTACTCTGAAATATGAAAAAAGTGCTTGAAAACCAAATAATAAAAACAAAGCAAATGCGACTTCATTTACATTGTCGTAATTAATAAGTCCAACAACATCTTCTGTACTTTGCATTTTTGATGTAGATGTTCCTAATAAATTCCCCATTAAAAAAGGAAAGAACAATCCTGCACTTGTAGATAATACCAAAAACACCCATCCAATCGCAAAAGATGTTCTATAAGGTTTTAAATAGATGAATATATTTTTCGCTTTGCGAATAGATTCCTTGGTTAATTTAATCCGTTGCGTTTTTTCTTTTTTTGGTCGTAACATTTGTATTACTTTTGTAGAGTACAAATTTAGTCCATTGTTGCGAAGTATAAATCTTTTTATAGATTTTTACATAAATTCTTGTAAAAACCAAATAATGTATTAACTTTGCACACTCAAAATTTAAGTAGAACAAGATTTAAAGGCTATATACCATGAAAAGAACGTTTCAACCTTCGGTAAGAAAAAGAAAAAACAAGCACGGATTCCGTGAGCGTATGGCGACTAAAAACGGACGTAAAGTATTAGCGGCTCGTCGTCGTAAAGGAAGAAAGAAATTAACAGTTTCTGATGAAGGATTCCACAAAAGATAATACGTTTCTTTTTTGAAAAACATTAAAGGGTTGCCATTTGGTAGCCCTTTTTTAGTATATTCGAATTGTAATTCCAATTTACACATTTTTGTGAAGGTTTCTTTCTTTAAATACCAAGGTACAGGTAATGACTTTGTCATGATTGATAATCGTCATGGAAAATACAATCATTTAAGTATTAACCAAATCCAAAATATATGCAATCGCAAATTTGGAGTTGGAGCTGATGGTTTAATTAAATTAAATCAAAAAAATGGCTTCGATTTTGAAATGGATTACTACAATTCAGATGGTTCTAAAAGTTTTTGTGGAAATGGTGCTCGTTGTTCAACAGCTTTTGCTTATCAGTTGGGAATAAGAACGGAAGAATTTATATTTGATGCAATTGATGGTGCGCATTTTGCATCCATTAATGATAGTGGAATTGTAAGTTTGAAGATGAATGATGTTTCCATCATTGAAACAATCGGCTCGGATTTTTATGCCCATACAGGTTCACCACATTATGTTCGATTTGTAAATGAAATAGAAACAACCGATGTTTTTAATGAAGGTAAGGCCATTCGTTATTCAGAAAATTTCTATCAAGAAGGAGTAAATGTAAATTTTGTAGAAGAAAAAGAAGGGTTTTATTTTGTACGAACATACGAACGAGGTGTGGAGGATGAAACACTTTCGTGTGGTACAGGAGTAACTGCTTGTGCATTAGTTATAGCAAGCCGTAATGGAATGGATGGGCAATTTGAAATACCAATCAAAACTCTAGGTGGTAAACTATCGGTCAAAGCAACAAAAGAAAACAAAAAATACTCTGAAGTTTATTTAATTGGTCCTGCTAAATTTGTATTCCAAGGTGAAATACATGTCTAATTATACCATAAAGCATATTAGAGATATTGACAAAGTACAGTTAAAGAAAGGTACTTTTCTATGGGCGTTTCATGTCGATAAAATCCCACCTCATGTAGGAATATCAATCGATGGATTTTATTTTAGTATGAAAGCATCAGAATGTGATTTTAATTTAAATGTCGAAACCGTATATCAAGTAGTTCAACGTAAAAAAATCCCTTCGTTTTTAGTTCCCATTCTTCATACTCAGCAATTAACAGCATTAAAAATGATTTTTAGTGAGTATGGTAATAAAATAAAAATAGGAGATTCTTGTATGACTCCTATTATACGGTTTTTGGAAGAGAACGAACAATTCCTTTTGGAGGAATTGCTAGATAGTTTAACTCAATCTAATCGTATTAATTCTGTTATGGGACTTCACTTACCAAAAGAATTTGAACACGTCCCTTTTTATACACATGAAGATGTACAATTACACATAGCTCAATTGAAGAATGTTAAAAGGTGAAAAGGTTTACTTAAGAGCGATTGAACCAGGTGATGCTTTTACAGTGATGACTTGGGAAAATAATCCTGTTAATTGGAGAGTTAGCGGTACGGAAGCTCCTTATTCATTACACGGTATAACTGAGTATATTAATAGCATACAATCTTTTAGGCAATCAGGCGAATTACGTTTAATGATATGTTTAGTTGAAAATGATAAGTCTATAGGCACACTCGATTTATTTGAAGCAAATTTCAAACACGGCAGAGCAGGTATTGGAATTTTAATTGCATCTGAAGGGGATAAAATGAAAGGATATGCGTCTGAAAGTTTATCTTTGTTAGCTGAATATGCTACAAATTCGCTTGATTTTTGGAATTTAACAGCCAATGTATTAGAAGATAATATATCTAGTATTAAATTGTTTGAGAAGTCAGGTTATGAATTAGTAGGTATTCGTAAAAATTGGTTTAAGGATAAAGAAAATAGAATTAACGAAAGAATTTATCAATTATGTCTAAAAAAGTAGTTTTAATTTTTGCAATTGTAGGAATTGCTGGATTAGTATTAATCGCTCCCAAGATTGGATTGTATTTAGCAGGTAGAACTACAACTATCAATGCTGAACCGAAAGAATTTTTATTTGATGCTAAAATCGGATTAGAAGGTCTAGCCATTAAACTTTTTAATGAAGGTTTGATAAATGATAAAGATGATTTTATTAAAGTTGGTAATTATAAAGGATTAGATAATAATCGTCTAGCTTCAGGAAAGTACATAATCGAAACTAATACAGATTTTCGTACGCTTTTAAATGGTTTTACAAAAAATAGTGCTGGAAATGGGAATGCAGAAGTAGAAGTTGATGTGACTTTTAATAATTGTAGAGATATTTTTCAATTAGCTGGAAAGGTTTCAAGATTAATTTTAGCAGATAGTGCTTCAATTGTTAAGTCTATCGAATCAAAAGATTTACAAGATAGAACAAATTTAAATAACGAAACAATTCCATCTCTTTTTCTTCCAAATACATATAAAATGTTTTACGATACACCCGCAGAAGAATTTGTCTCAAAAATGGAGAAGCAATTTTTATCTTTTTGGAATATTGAAAGAATTTCTAAATTAAAAAAAATAGGATTTAAAAATCCATACGAGGCTGTAACACTAGCAAGTATAGTTTACTCAGAACAGTCAAGAAATGGAGAAGAATGGCCTATAATCGCTGGTTTGTATTTAAATCGATTGAATGATGGAATGAAATTGCAATCAGACCCAACATTTAAATTTTGTTGGGGAGATGAATTAAAAGGGGTTCAGCGCTTAACATATGAGCATCGAGAAAGAGATTGTCCGTATAATACATATATATACAAAGGATTACCTCCAGGGCCAATTTGTATACCTCCAATTGAAGTTGTAGATGCGGTTTTGAATCCGGATAAAAATGAATATTTGTATATGTGTGCTAAACCAGATTATACTGGAAGACATGATTTTGAAAAGTCATATGATGCACATAAAAAAAATGCCGATAAATTTTCTGCGTGGATTTCTAAGCAATAGTTCATATGGAGTTTATTGATGAAAAGTTAGATACATATGTTTGTTTGCATACATCTTGTGAGGATGCTTTGTTGAAAGATTTAAATAGACAAACACATTTAAAAGTGCTTCAGCCAAGGATGTTAAGCGGTCACTTTCAGGGTCGTTTTTTGAGTATGATTTCAAAAATGATACAACCAAAGTCAATTCTAGAGATAGGAACTTACACAGGTTATTCAGCACTATGTTTGGCTGAAGGATTGAAAGAAGGGGGTAAGATCACCACAATAGATAAAAATGCGGAATTAGAAGAATTTGTAGGAAACTTCTTTAAGAAATCAGCGTATAGTGAACAGATTGAATATATTATTGCTGATGCCATGCAATTTCTGCCGTCTATTAATAAAGCTTTCGATTTGGTTTTTATAGATGCGGATAAAGGAAATTATTTGAATTATTACAAAATTGTTATTGATTTAATTCCGTCTGGTGGATATATATTGGTAGATAATGTATTATGGTCGGGTAAAGTGATAGATGAAAAAGCAATAAATGACAAAGACACAAAATCAATCGTAGCATTTAATCAATTTGTCATGGAAGATGATCGTGTTGAAAATGTATTATTACCAATTAGAGACGGTCTTTTTTTAATACGAAAAAAGTAATTTTAAATGATGAGATATAATTCTTTTAAATCTAAATTATACAAGCTAACCTTGTTGTTGGTTTGTTTAGTTGGATTTAATTTAATTGTAAATTCTCAAACGTATACAGTTAAAACTATTGTTTATAATACTTTGGTGACAAATAATTCAAAGCTTTTATTAAAGAATACAAATTTAGGCATCAAAGTATCAATTTTTAAAGGGAAGGAAAAAGGAGAACTTATTTATTCTGAGTTTCAGGAAGCAAAAACAAATAATAAAGGTAATTTGCAGATTGAAATTGGAATAGGATTTGTTTTAGCAGGTAAATATTCAAATTTTGATAACAATAGTGGTCCATATTTTATAAGCTTAGATATTGATCCCAAAGGAGGTAATGATTATTCAATTCTTATTTCAAGACAATTTTTGAACAGTGCCAAAGGAGTCCAGAGTAATTTTAAGTTTTGTATGTCTACCAAAGTCATTCAAAAGAGATTTATAGGCGAAATCTGGGGTGGAGGAATTATTTTTCATTTAACTAAAGATTCTTTAGGAAATGAACATGGATTGATAGCTAGTTTACATGATCTTAGTAAAAATGCTCGATGGGGATTGAATGGAATTGATTTTTTTGGATTTAAAAATGCATCTTTTGGAAGAGATAATACTAAAGCGATGATAACGAATGGTGCAGAACAAGGAACAGCAGCTCAACTTTGTGTTAAATATGTAAATGATGGTTTCAAAGACTGGTATTTACCTTCTATCAAAGAAATGATGTTGCTTTATGAAGTTAGAGGGATAATTGATGATGTTTTGGATAAAG
>VFQS010002327.1_pt1 | contig 15771 bp, 15 predicted proteins | sample 3512361 | NCBI WGS metagenome assembly VFQS01 (sample SAMN10412375, study PRJNA504923) | tailings metagenome | isolation source: Relicate 1 Philex TSF3 active mining | place: Philippines
ACCTTGGTCTTTAAAGTCTCTGATGGCTCACTTCGTCCATTTAGAGTGCTCGTGCATGCAGGATTAAAGAAGCTAGGAATTGATAGCCCATATGAGCCTGAAAATGTGCTCGGTGGAGATCGAGTAATCGGCACACTTCGCGCAACGTTCTAAGCAAGCGTACCCTTGGGTTCATGACTTCCCGCCGCGTTGCAACCTTGATGGTGCATACCTCACCGCTTGATCAAGCAGGTGTGGGCGATGCCGGTGGAATGAATATCTATGTATGCGAAGCGGCGCAGAATATGGCGCAACAAGGTGTTGAGGTAGATATCTTCACTAGACGCACCAATAGCGATGTCGCTGATGTTGTTGAGGTAACTCCCGGAGTTCGCGTCATCCAACTTAATGTAGGCCCAGTTGAAGGCGTAACTAAAGAACAACTTCCGGCATATATCCCGCAGATGGCAGAAGCATTTAAGGCAGAGTTGAAGAAGAGCCGTTATGACGTGATCCATTCTCATTATTGGATTAGCGGCAAGGTAGCGATGCCTGTTGCAAAAGAGTTAGGCATTCCGCTGGTGCATACGATGCACACGATGGCGCGGGTAAAGAATTTGAATCTGGCAGAAGGCGAATCACCTGAACCGATGATCCGTGTACAGGGTGAAACCCAAGTTGTAGCAGCAGCTGATGCGCTAGTTGCTAATACCGATGCAGAAGCTGCGAGTTTGGTTTCACTCTATGAAGCATGTCCTGATCATGTCTCGGTCGTCAGCCCCGGTGTCAATCTCAAAGTCTTTACACCAGGAAGTGGACGGGCAGTAGCTCGCGAATTTGTTGGCATTAAATCAGATGCTCTTGTCATTACCTTTGTGGGGCGAATTCAGCCACATAAGGGTCCGGAAGTTTTAATTCGTGCCATCGCTGAGATGGTGCAACACACCCCAGTTCTACGTAGCAAATTAGTTGTCAACATTATTGGTGGACCATCTGGTGCTAATCAATCTGAAGTGGAACGCTTGAAAGAGTTGACTGCATGGCTGGGTATTGCAGATGTTCTTCACTTTGCACCTCCTGTGCCGCGCGCAGAACTGCCACAGTGGTATCGCGCCTCTGATTTGGTATGTGTACCCAGCTATTCCGAGAGTTTTGGGTTGGTAGCCCTAGAAGCACAAGCATGTGGCACACCTGTTGTGGCAACTGCTGTGGGTGGCTTACGTACTGCAGTTGCTGACGGTATTTCAGGGGTCTTGGTAGACGGCCATGATCCGCGTGCATGGTCTTCAGTCTTTGCGCGCTTGCTGCAAGAGCCACAACGACGAGTCTTATTGTCGATGGGCGCCACGGAACATGCATCGCACTTCGGATGGTATGCCACATCTCGCGGAACTTTGGATATCTATGACCGCGTACTGTCGCAGCGCGAACAAGCGGCAAAGAGCATTGGCTAGATGTCCCCGATTGGCGCAATGATGAATCCACGCGATGTGATCGAGGATTTCCTACAGTCACATGATTTAGATTTTGAAAGAAAAGATGCCAATACCTTTATGGTGACGCTTCCAGGTGAGAAAAAATTACAGACTCATTGTGCACTTGTTGTGGGCGACCATTCGCTGAGCATCAATGCCTTTGTAATCCGTAAACCAGATACGCACGAAGATGCTGTTCACAAATGGTGTATGGCAAAGAATGCAGCGATGTATGGAGTTGCTTTTGCTATTAACGAACTCGGCGATATTTATCTCGTGGGGCGGCTGCCGCTGCCTGCGGTAACGGCGCAAGAGTTAGATCGCTTAATCGGATCGGTTCTGCAATATTCAGATAGCGCATTTAATCCCTTGCTGGAATTAGGTTTTGCCGATGCCATCCGTCGTGAATGGGCGTGGCGGGTTAGCCGCGGTGAATCACTAGCCAATCTGCAGGCATTTGAGCATCTGATTTGATGTGAGAAGATTCGCGCCATGTCTACTTTGAAGCTCATCCTCTTGCGCCACGGCGAATCTGAATGGAATGCCCTCAACTTATTTACTGGCTGGGTTGATGTGCGCCTCTCTGAAGCAGGTATCGCAGAAGCGGCACGCGGTGGCAAATTGTTGTCAGAGCGCGGGTTGTTGCCTGATGTTGTTCATACATCGCTATTGCGTCGCGCCATCCATACATCGCAGTTGGCGCTTGATGCATGTGATCGCCACTGGATTCCAGTCAAACGTTCTTGGCGCCTCAATGAACGCCATTATGGCGCGCTGCAAGGAAAAGATAAGGCGCAGACTCTTGCTGCTTATGGCGAAGAACAATTTATGTTGTGGCGTCGTTCTTACGATGTGCCGCCTCCTGCCATCGAGCAAGGCTCGCAGTTCTCGCAGGATACAGACCCTCGCTATGCCGATTTAGGGGCAGCGCTACCGCTGACAGAGTGCTTAAAAGATGTGGTCGCGCGCATGATTCCTTACTGGGAGAGCGATATTAAGCCAGATCTAGCCAGCGGCAAGGTTGTACTTGTCACCGCTCACGGTAATTCACTCCGTGCGCTGGTCAAGCATCTTGATGGAATCTCTGATGAAGATATTGCATCGCTTAATATTCCAACTGGAATTCCGTTGTTATATGAACTGAACGCTGACTTTACGCCAGTGAAAAAGGGCGGCGAATATTTAGATCCTGCAGCTGCGGCGGAAGCGATTAAAGCTGTGGCAAATCAGGGAAAGAAGTAATTCGCTCTTTATTCAACAGGCTCTGTATTTAACTTTGCGCCAGTGGTGATGCCGGCATAGACATCGCGCTGATCGCGGATGATGGTGTTAAAAGAAACAACACCGGCTCGGGCAAATGCCAGAGTCATGGTGATGTTATTGCCGGGCTTTGCTCCGACTCCTGAAAATACAGCCTTTGATGTTGCTACATCGCCTTCAAAGCGAAGCGGTTGATTTTGGCGGAGTTCTTTTTCGCCAGTGATATTGGCTTCCACGCCACCTGCGCTAATTCCAAGGAGAGTATCTGGAGTTTCTACATAGTTGACGATGGTGCCAACGACAACAGCGGATCCATCTTCAGTTGCAACGAGCAACATGTTGGCTGCAAAAATATCGTTGCCTTCTGTTTTGATTTTTGCTTCGGCGCCATCAGTTACTTGCTTGATTAAACGTGTTGATGCATTGGGGCCAGCACCTGCACATGATGAAAGAGTGAGCGCAAGGGATGTAATAACAAATGTGGCTGCAATCTTTTTATCGTTGAGGCGGCGCATGGGCGCAATTATCGCATGTCAAATAAGCCTTATTTCACGCCTATTTGGCGACCTAAGTGTGAGATATAACTGGCTTTTCTATGTCAGTGATGGCTGGTAGAATTGGTCGTCTAACGAAGGGCAACAGATGACATTCAAGGTCGGCGAAACCGTTGTTTATCCCCATCACGGAGCAGCTCTTATCGAGGCAATCGAAACTCGAACAATTAAGGGCGAAGAGAAGACCTACCTAGTACTCAAGGTGGCCCAAGGCGACCTCACAGTCCGCGTTCCTGCAGATAATGTTGATCTTGTTGGCGTGCGCGATGTCGTTGACTCTGCTGGCCTCGATCGCGTATTTAACGTGCTGCGCCAGCCATATACCGAAGAACCAACCAACTGGTCACGTCGCTACAAGGCTAACCTCGAAAAGCTTGCATCCGGAGACGTTATTAAGGTCGCCGAGGTCGTACGCGATCTCTATCGTCGCGATCTCGATCGTGGTCTCTCAGCCGGTGAAAAGCGCATGCTCGCCAAGGCGAAGCAGATTCTCGTCTCTGAACTCGCACTTGCCGAGCGCACAGATGAAGAGAAGGCTGCAACTCTCCTTGACGAGGTTCTCGCTTCTTAATTCTTAACTTCTCATGATCGCCGCAATTATTGCTGCAGCTGGCAGCGGCGAACGTTTTGGTGCAGCAATTCCTAAAGCGCTGATTCAACTCGGTGATCGCACTCTCCTCGAACATGCAGTCGCTGCAATTTCAGCCGTTGCAGATCAGATTGTGGTTACTGCGCCCGCCGGCTATGAAGAGCAGATTAAGAAATTAGTTGGCGATGATGTCAGCGTTGTCACTGGTGGCGCGACGCGATCTGAATCTGTGCGTGCAGGGCTGGCTGCAATTAATAACGCTGATTTTGTCTTAGTTCATGATGCTGCTCGCGCTTTAGCTAGCGTTGAATTAGCTAAGCGCGTTGTCGCTTCGCTACATAATGGTGCTGTTGCAGTGGTTCCAGTGTTGCCAGTTGTCGATACTTTGCAAGAAGTAAGCGCTGACGGAAAAGTTCTTGCAGCAATTGATCGCACTCCACTTCGTCGCGTGCAGACACCGCAAGGATTTACCTATTCACTGCTCCAAGAGGTTCATCAGGGTGCACAGGAAGCAACCGATGATTCAACTTTGGCGCTTAACGCAGGCCATGACGTTGCCACTGTGGTTGGCGAAGAGCGCGCACTGAAGATCACCACTCCATCTGATTTAGCAACAGCGCTGACCTTCTTAGGTAGCGCTGCAACATTTAGTACGGGCGTTGGCGTTGATGCGCATGCCTTTGCCGAAGGTAGACAGCTCTGGCTGGCAGGTCTTCATTGGCCAGAAGAAGTAGGCGTTGCAGGACACTCTGATGGCGATGTGGCAGCTCATGCAATCTGTGATGCACTCTTTGCTGCAACCGGTTTAGGTGATCTGGGCAGTAACTTCGGTACATCTCGTCCTGAATATGCTGGCGCATCAGGTGTCACGCTTTTGCAAGAGACTTTGGCAGCCATTACTCAAGGTGGATATGAAATTTCACATGTATCGGTTCAGATCATCGGTAATCGCCCGCGTATTGGTGCGCGGCGAGCTGAAGCGATTGCAACGATTTCGGCGGCTCTTGGTGGCGCAGATGTTGCAATTCTTGCGACCACAACAGATGGCTTGGGACTTACCGGTGAAGGTAAGGGCATTGCAGCGATTGCATCTGCCTTAGTAATCAAGCGATAGAATTGCCTAATGAGTTCGCTCCATCTCTATGACACCCTGACGCGAACCACTTCAGAGTTTGTCCCCTTGAAAAAAGGCGAAGTAGGCATCTATCTATGTGGTGCAACGGTGCAAGCACCTCCACATATTGGCCATGTTCGCTCTGGAGTTAACTTCGATATTTTGCGACGTTGGTTAACAAAGAGCGGTTACAAAGTCACCTTTATCCGTAATGTGACTGATATCGATGACAAGATTTTGCATAAAGCGGTACATGAAGAAGCGCCTTGGTGGGCAGTTGCGATGAAATACGAGCGCGCATTTACCGAGGCTTATGCAGCGCTCAATGTTTTGCCACCAACTTATGAACCACGCGCTACTGGCCATGTCACACAGATGATTGAACTGATGCAGACTCTGATTGAACGTGGCGCGGCCTATGCACCTGGTAATGGCGATGTCTATCTCGAAGTTCGCAAATTATCTTCTTACTTAACGTTGTCACGACAGAAACTTGATGATTTGCAACCGGCGCAGGATGCAGATGAGACCTACAAGAAAGATCCGCGCGATTTTGCCTTGTGGAAAGCGGCAAAGCCCGGAGATCCATCGTGGCCAACTCCGTGGGGTCCAGGTCGTCCGGGCTGGCACCTGGAATGTTCTGCAATGGCGCATGCATATTTAGGTGAAGCTTTCGATATCCACGGTGGTGGACTTGATTTGATCTTCCCCCATCACGAGAATGAAATTGCACAATCAGAAGCTGCTGGCTATGCATTTGCACAGCGGTGGTTACATAACGCCTGGGTAACTGCATCTGGCGAAAAGATGTCAAAATCTCTCGGCAACTCGCTGCAAGTGCATGAACTTTTAAAGACTGTGCGCGGAATCGAGTTGCGCTGGTATTTAGGATCTGCGCATTACCGTTCCATGCTCGAGTTTTCTCATGAGGCTCTTGCTGAATCTGCAACAGCTTTCCGACGTATTGAAGGATTCCTCACTCGCTCTGTTGAAATATTGGGCACTGAGCCAACCCCAGTAATTAGCGCAGCCTTTGCCGATGCCATGAACGATGATTTAGCCGTGCCAACTGCGCTCGCCACAATCTCTGAAGCACTTAAAACAGGAAATAGCGCAATCACTGCCGGTGATAAAGCAGTAATTGCATCATGTGCCAATGAAATTCGTGGCGCGCTCGATGTTCTAGGTTGCGATCCATTTGATCCAGCGTTTGCTGCAGGTGGTGCAAGCGAAGATATGAGCACAGCACTTGATGGCGTTATTAAGTTGGCGCTGGCGCAACGTACGGCTGCCCGAGAGAGAAAAGATTTTGCGGCATCTGATGCCATTCGCGATGGCTTAGCTGCGCTCGGAATTACTATTGAAGACACTGCACAAGGGCCGCGTTGGTCTATTTCTAGAGATGGACAATAACCATGGCCGGTAATGCAAAACCAAGAGGCGCAGTGCGCAAATCAAAGAAGGGGCCAACTACTGGCTCTGGCGGAAACAATAAGCGTCGCTTAGCAGGAAAAGGCCCAACGCCTAAGGCAGAAGATCGCCCCTATCACGCAGCTGCAAAACGTAAGAAGTCTGCAGAGAAGGTGGCAGCCAAGAAGGTTGCGCCTCGTAAGTTTTCTAAAGGTGATGCACCGCGTGGTGAAATCGTGGCAGGTCGTAACGCAGTACTCGAGGCGCTACGCGAATCTGTTCCAGCAACCGAGTTATTAGTTGCGCGCAGTATCGATGTTGATGATCGCGTCGCCGAGAGTTTGCAGATTGCACTTAATCATGGGTTATCAATCCGCGAAGCACATCGCGCAGAGGTAGAAGGAATTTCACCTAATAGCCAAGGAATCATTCTGGCGATTAAGCCTTACCAATATTCATCCTTTGAAGAAATTACAGAGCGCGCAAAAGATCCGATGTTGTTAGTGGCACTCGATGGTGTGACAGATCCACGAAACTTGGGTGCGATCGTGCGTTCTGCAGCAGCCTTTGGCGCATCAGGAGTTTTGATGACTGAACGTCGTGCCGCTGGCATGACTGCCTCTGCCTGGAAATCTTCTGCTGGTGCAGCAGCTCGTCTGCCTATTGCGCAGGTGACAAATCTTGCGCGCACCATCGATGAGGCGAAGAAGATGGGCTGCTTTGTCGTGGGCCTTGATGGTGAATCTGATGTAAAGATTTCAGAGATGAAGGTCGCAACTGAGCCGCTGATGCTGATTGTGGGCTCTGAAGGCAAAGGGCTGGCTCGTCTGACTCGCGAAAAATGCGATCTAGTTGTATCGATTCCAATCAGCGCAACAACTGAATCTCTCAATGCATCCGTAGCAACTTCCATCGCGCTCTATGCAGTCGATGAGGCGCGTCGTAAAGGTTAAGTAGCATGGCGTTTCAACGATTTATTGTCTGTGGAGATTCCTATTCAGAAGGAATGTCTGACGAAATCATCGACGGCAAATATCGCGGTTGGGCAGATCGCGTTGCCGATGTCATGGCTACTGCGCATGCAGACTTTACCTATATGAATTTAGCGGTGCGGGGAAAGTTACTAGGCCAAGTTGTTGAAGATCAGGTTCCTACTGCGCTGGCATTTGTGACCGGTCCAGATACTTTAGTTTCTTTTCATGCTGGTGCTAACGACGCATTACGTCCTGGCTATCAAGCAGCTGTTGCAATTCCGCTCTATCAAGAGGCAGTTCGTCTGATTGCAAAATCTGGAGCGACCTTGATGCTCTTTACTGTTTTAGAGAAGACTGGCAATAAAGGGAAAGGTTCGGAAATTTGGGAGAAGCGATTTTCAGAATTTAATAAGGGCGTACGCCAAGTGGGTGCCGAAGTCGGCGCGATTGTTGTTGATGCCAATCAAGAGAGCTTCTTTAGCGATCGCAGATTCTTAGCCTTTGATCGACTTCATCTAAATGCAGAAGGACATAAGCGATGTGCTGATGCAGTATTAGAAAAGTTGGAGCTGCCTTTTGATCCAGCTTGGCGCACACCTCTGCCACCAGCGAAGAAAACCCCTTGGGTGATAGAAAAGCTAGTCACAGTTGCCTGGTTCTTTATCTTTGCGCTGCCGTGGATTTGGCGCAGAGTGCGCGGTAAATCTTCAGGCGATGGCAGAACCGCTAAATATCCGATTCCAACCAAGTGGCCGATTAGATAACGCGCAGGCTCCAGGTAAAGGTAAAAGTGCCGCCAGATACTAGGTATTGCGGCAAGGTATCGGGGCCGCAGGATGCTGTACCAAGCCCGCGATGTGCGGCATCGATATGAACCACGGTATTTCCGGAAGGTTGTAGCTCGACATCGTGCGTGGCATCGGCAAGTTCTGTAGCTCTAAATGGATTTACCGAAACTTGGCGCGGCTTATCCATATCGATGCGAATGCCGTGCCCTGAAGTATCAGTGAGCGCAAACCAACGCACACCTGCATGGCCGCCATTTTCTTGTGGGCGAACATATGGAATGTATTGCTCAAAGACAGATGAGGACCACTGTCCAACGCGACCAATTTTGCGATCCGGATATGTTTCGTGCGGACCGATTCCAAGGTATGTGTATTGCGATAACGCACCATCGATTTCGAAGTTAATTCCCACGCGAGCGATATCGTTCCATTGCTTTGGAGTAGTGATGGTCTCTTTAACGCTATAACCGTTGGCAATCGGTGTTACCAGTTGTACCTGTTTGATCTTGGCTCCGGTGCTGGTCTGCCAGATGCTAGAAATCTTCCAGGACTTAGCCGATTCAACAATGGTGCAGTCGATTCGTTCTAAATCACGGAGACCGTAGCTCTCCCATTTTTCGGCAAAGTGTGCGATGCGATCATTATCAGTTGGCGCGCGCCAAAGTGATGGTTGTGGTGCAACAGCTCCAAATGGCAGTTGAATTTCGCCTGCATCGTTGACTGCGCTCTCAAAGAGATCATGTGGCGCAGCTGCTGGAAGGCTCGCTTTACGAGAAGGTAGTGAAAATTGTTGCCAGGCGACTTCATGTCCTGCTGGCGCCCAGTCGGTGCGATGCACATTAAAGATTGCAAAGGTAATAAAACGCTCACCTGTTCCATCGATTTTGTTCAGGTGCTTCGATGAAATTCGAAACTTTGCACTCTTTTGCGGTGCAAGGTTGGGCAGCTTGAGAACTCCTTCATCAATTACTTGGCCATCACGAGTAATGGTCCACGCGCAGCCAAATTCAGCTACATTCTTGAAGAATTGGCGGTTGGTAATAGTGAAGTTTCCGCTTGCTGGCTTTGCTGAAGTGATGGCAACCGGTGCAGCAATCGCCTTAAATTCATGCATCGCTGGTTTTGGTGTGCGATCTGGAAAGACCATTCCGTCGCAGACAAAGTTTCCGTCATGGCGAACTTCGCCGAAATCTCCACCATAGGCAGAGCGCTTTGTGCCATCTGCCAGAGTCTGTTCAATACCGTGGTCCCAAAATTCCCAGATGAATCCACCTTGTAGACCAGGAAGTGAATGGATGGCATCCCAATACTCTTTGAGCGTTCCATTGGAGTTACCCATCGCATGCGAGTATTCGCACATAATCAGTGGGCGATCTTGTTTTCCAGATTTGGCATGGCTGACGATCGCTTTGATTGATGGATACATGGGGCAAATGACATCGGTTAAGGCGTGTCCACCACGCCAGTCGCCATTGATAGCGCCTTCGTAATGCAGTGGGCGAGAAGTATCAAGCGAACGGGCAAATGCGGCAGCGGCGTAATGATTGGTGCCGATTCCAGATTCATTTCCAAGTGACCAGAAGATGACTGATGGATGGTGCATATCGCGCTGCACCATTCGTCCAACGCGCTCTACAAATGCAGATGCATACCGTGGGTCGTTCGACATAGCATCGTAAAAAGCATGGGATTCGATATTGGCTTCGTCGATGACATAGAAACCAAGTTCGTCACAGAGTTCGAGGAAAGCTGCATCATTGGGATAGTGCGAGGTGCGCACCGCATTAAAATTCCAACGCTTCATTTCGAGTAGGTCTTGGCGCATATCTTCGCGCGTGAGAGCGCGACCAGTATGGCGATTGAAGTCGTGGCGATTTACGCCGTAGATAAAGATGCGCTTGCCATTAACGAGCAGGTCGCGCCCCTTTACAACAACGCTACGGAAACCGATCTTCTGCTGCGAAATTTCAATGACTTGTCCGGCTGGGTTAACCAGTTCGATGCGAAGTGTGTAGAGCGCAGGGGTTTCAGCGCTCCAAGCTGCCACCTTTGGAATCGTCGTTTCTAGAACGAGATGGCCTGGCCACGGTGATTGCAGAGGCTCGCGCATGCGCTTTGCTGACTCTGGCATAGAACCATCCCAGTATTCACCGGCAAAGTGCTTGCGGTTGGCTTCTTGTAGCTCTGCCGACATCTCGGTCCAGACAGGAGTGACGTGGTGCTTATAGGTCGCACTCAATTGCGCGCTCTTTACCTTGGGAAGTTCATCTATCGAAGTGCGTAGCGAGTAACCATCAACGCTCTTGCCATTGATCGACCCGATGACCGCATCAATTTTTAGAGTTCCGGTTGTGCCATCGCTTTTCAGACCGGCGGTAGTTGCAAACTTTTCGATATAGACATAGTCAGTTGCAAATAACTTTACCGAACGGGTAATTCCACCATGCCACCACTGATCTTGATCTTCGATATAGCTGGCATCAGACCATTTGGTAACGGTAATGCGAACTGTATTTTTGCCATGTTTGATAAAGGCGGTGATATCAAATTCAGCAGCGAGGCGAGAATCTTTAGTCAGACCAACTTCTGTGCCATTGACAGTAATTAGAGCGACAGATTCGTATCCACCAAGATGGAGCACTATGCGCTTGTCATCCCACGATTGGGGAATCTCAAAATCACGTTCGTAGATGCCGGTGGGATTTTCTGCAGGAACATCAGGAGCAACGTGATCCCAAGGCATCTGCACATTTGTATAGATGGGTTTATCAAAGAAAATTTCGCTAGTGGGCTGCATTGTCCAAAGGCCAGGGACAGGAATTGTTGTCCACTTTTTGCGGGGTTGTTCGCTCGGAGAATGAAGTAGTTGAAAGCGCCATGTGCCATCGAGTGAGATAGTTTCAAAGTGCTCAATATTGAGCATCGGCAAACGGTTGATTGAGTTTGTTTCTGGGCTCATCCAATAGTTTGGCAACATGGCCTGAATCCTGCCATAATTACGCCCGCAGTACGCCTCCCTAGCTCAGTGGTAGAGCAGCTCACTTGTAATGAGCAGGTCATCCGTTCAATCCGGATGGGGGGCTCCAGTTTTGCTCCAAGGATGAAGAAAAGGAGTATGCAATGGCCGAAAATTCTTTTCCTCATCAATCTTTTGATGATTTGTTGGCAGCAAATAGCGAATATCAAAAAACTTTTAAGTATTCAGAGTTAACTGGTTCTGCAGCGCGCGGACTGGCCATCGTTACCTGCATGGATTCACGTATCAATCCACTCTCTGTTGTGGGAATGAAATCGGGAGATGCCAAAATTCTGCGCAATGCCGGAGCCCGCGTCACAGAAGACGTTTTACGTACTCTTGTTCTTGCTACCTACCTTTTGAATGTCAATCGCATCCTGGTGATGCCACATACTGATTGCCGAATGGCTCAAGGCGAAGAAGCTGCTATACATAAATTGATTGATGAAAAATATGGCGTCAATACTTCAAGTTTGGAATTTAGAACAACTACAGATCAAAAAGGGGCGCTGGCGATTGACCTCAATCGCATCCGCTCATATCCACTCTTACGTGATGGAGTCTCTGTAGCTGGCGCAATCTATGATGTAAAGACTGGTGCCATCGAACCCTTTGAGGGCTAGCTCTGAGTTGGATTAGTTCGCCGTATCGGCATTTTGGTAATTGGATAGCTCAAATCTTCTAGAAATTCTCGCATTAACAATTGCGCGAGCGCTGGCTTTTCTTTAATAAATTGATGAGAAGCACCTGGCAGAATCGCTAGTTGACCAAGTGGAATATTTTCAAAGAGTTCGACGGTGTGGTTATGTGCAATCACATCATCATCGCCTGCCATAACTAGTACTGGACACTGAATATTTAAGAGGTCGGCTCGACTTAAATTTGGTTCGCTGCGCCAGATAGCGATCATGCGCGTAATTTTTTCAGCAAGGGTTTCGGGCGCATCGGGAGAAGTCTGGTTGTACTCAGCTTGATCTTCGGGCGAAATAACGCCATCAAAGTCAGGTAGTGGCAGCGTTCCGCTGTGATGAAAGTTTGCACCGAGCGTGATGACCGAGCGAACCAAATCCGGGCGAGCGATGGCAACAAGAAGGGCAATGATTCCACCATCGCTATAACCAATCAGATGCGCTGGTTCTTTCACGATTGTTTCAAGATAGGCAATCGCCTCTTGCGTTTGGTAGTCAAAGTGGAGGCTGCCCGAACGATCACCGGTAAAGCCATGAGCAGTGCGGTCATAAGCAAAGACGTGGAATTGATCTTCAACAGCCGGCAAGATGTTTTGATCCCAGTGAGATGTCTGACTTAATCCGCCATGTAAGAGAACCAACGCTTCGCCGTTGTTATCCCATTCGTAGCAGTAGAGCTGATGGCCGCCGACTTCGCGATATTCAGGCATTGCTTTAGAGCGAATCCATGATGTGGCGATTACCGCGATCGAAGGTGAGGTAGTTCCAGGTCCAGTCGGCCATGGTGCCAATCTTGTTGCGACCTCCTAAGAGATAGAACAAGTGGAGCCATAACCAGGCATACCAGGCTGGAATTCCAGCCATGCGAAACTTCTTTACTTCAACAACTGCTTTGTGGCGACCAATCGTTGCCATCGAGCCTTTATCTACATACTTAAAAGGTTGTAACGCTTGCCCGCGATGTGCGCGCATAATCTGTTTTGCAACAAAACGTCCTTGTTGCATGGCAACCGGTGCAACCATCGGCAAGAAGCGACCATCAGCTCCTTTGGCACCGGCAATATCGCCGACTGCCCAGACATGCGGATAGTGGTTGACGCGTAGTGATTCTTCAACATCAATGCGCGATCCAATAATTGGTAAGTTGAGAACGCCCGCAGTTGGTTCACCTTTAACACCGGCAGCCCAGACGGTAATCTCTGCGGGAATAGGTTCGCCTTCTTTAATAATAATTTTCCGTGATTGAACTTCGCGCACTGCGGTATTGGTACGCACGATGACACCGAGCTTTCGTAAATCAGATTCAGCCCTGGTTGAAAGTTTCTCGCTAAACATCGGCAGAATGCGGGGACCGGCTTCGATTAAGTAAATATCGATGTGCTTGGCTGCATGTGCCATATCGTTCTTTAAAGGTCCGCGCTTTAATTCAGCAAGAGCCCCTGCCATCTCCACCCCAGTAGGGCCGCCACCTACGACGGCGATTGATAGGCGGGTGTCATCTTCAAAGCGACATAAATCCTCAAAGCGACGCATGACCGCTGCGCGAATAGTGATTGCCTCATTAACGCTCTTCATACCCATGCCGTATTCAGCGACACCAGGCACGCCAAAATCGGCAGTAGATGAGCCAAGAGCTACAACGAGGTGATCGAATTCAAGAACTTCAGAAGAATCGAGCTTTACCGTTTTGTTTTTATGATCTACCGAAAGCGGAGAACCCATTCGAAACTTCACCCCTGATTTACGGAGCGCACCACGGATGGGATGGACGACGTGATCGGCGGCTAGTCCAGCGGTAGATACTTGATAGAGCAGCGGTAAGAATGTTTGAAAGTTGTGGCGGTCAACTAAGGTGACATCGGCTTCTTTAGCCATCGCCCGTGCAGCGGTGAGTCCGCCAAAGCCTGCGCCCAAGATAACGACGCGAGGTTTTGTCGCTGTTGAAGTAGAAGTCACCACTGGGTAAGTCTAGGCTCTTGACCATGGATACGCAGAATCAGCAACGTTTATACCTCGTTACCGGTGCATCTGGTTATGTGGGTGGGCGCTTAGTACGCGATCTTTTGAGCGATCAGAAACGAGTTCGCGTCTTGGTGCGCGATGCTAAGAAGATTCAAGGACAGAGCTGGGCGCGCGAAGTTGAAATTATTGAAGGTAATGCCAGCAACGCAGCTGATTTAGATCGCGCACTTACCGGTGTTCATACTGCCTATTACCTATTGCATTCGATTAATGCCGCTGCAGATTTTGGCGATATTGAAGCGGCGATGGCGCGTGGTTTTGCGCTCGCATCGGAACGGGCCCATGTTGCGCAGATTGTTTACTTAGGTGGAATCGCTAACGATGAAAATCGCAGTCGCCATCTGACTTCTCGAATGAATACTGGAACACATTTGGCATCTACTTCAGTTCCGGTGCTCGAACTGCGCGCTGGAATCATCATTGGATCAGGTTCGGCATCTTTTGAAATGTTGCGCCATCTGACCCACCGGCTTCCGATTATGACCACACCCAAGTGGGTCTCTAATCGCACCCAACCAATTGCGATTCGCGATGTCTTGTATTACCTGCGCAAAACAGCCAACTTAACAAAACCCGAAAATCGTATCTGCGATATTGGTGGCCCTGAAGTTGTTACCTATGCCGAGATGATGCAGAAGTTTGCTGCGCTATCGGGCTTACGTAAGCGAAAAATTATTCAAGTTCCGGTGCTGACTCCCAAACTTTCTAGTTTATGGATTGGTTTTGTTACACCGGTGCCGACTTCGCTTGCCCGTCCGCTCGTCGAATCTCTCATTAGTGAAGTTGTTGCAGATCCCAAAAAGAGCATCAGCGAAATTATTCCGCTACCACCCGAAGGTCTGCTGACAGTGTCACAAGCGATTCAATTGGCGCTTACCCGCACTGCCGAAAATTCAGTGGATACACGTTGGTCAGATGCTGCATATCCGACTGCACCGTGGCAGAAAGCGCAAGGTGATCCAGATTGGGCTGGTGAATTAACGCTAAAAGATCATCGCGAAATCACCACAGATGTAGCGCGCGAAAAAATTTGGGAACAGATCGAAGGTATCGGCGGAGAACGCGGTTGGTTTGGATCGGGTTGGCTCTGGTATCTGCGCGGATTAATTGACCGCATTGTCGGAGGTGTCGGGCTGCGCCGTGGTCGTCGCGATCCTTTGCATCTTCGTATCGGTGACACCGTTGATTTCTGGCGCGTTGAAGGTTTAGAACATGGAAAACATCTTCGACTCTATGCCGAAATGATTCTGCCTGGTAAGGCTTGGTTGGAATTTCATCTAGAAGAACGAGATGGCAAAGTAGTGGTCACACAAGATGCGCTCTTTGCACCGCGCGGATTAGGTGGCCAGCTCTATTGGTATCTAGTCTCACCATTTCACTTCTTCATCTTTCCGACGATGTTGCGCAATATTGAAAAGGCAGCAAGGCGCTCGTAAATCCCACAGTTACGCCAATTTCCAATCTAAGATTGGGATATGTCCGCGTTGGAAAATCCAGAGACTAAAGGCTCGACCTTGACCGATCTCGAAATTCGTATCCTTGAATTCGAGCGCAATTGGTGGCGCTTTGCTGGAGCTAAAGAGAGCGCAATCAAGGATCTCTTCGACCTGACCGCCCCTCGCTATTACCAACTGCTCAACGACCTGATCGACCGCGAGGATGCCCTTGAGGCCTCGCCGATGCTGGTCAAGCGCCTGCGCCGCCTGCGTGAAGCCCGCATGGCCGCTCGCACCTCAAAGTAACTCCCACCCCGCCCGGCCCCCTCGTTTTGCGCCCGGGAATAAGTACCTCTAGATTTGGCGTTAGCACTCGCAGGCCGAGAGTGATAACGGCGCCTCAAGCGATCCGTTAACTAAAACCCGGCTGACCCGATTAGGTAAAGACATAGGAGCTAACAACTA
>VFQS010002328.1_pt1 | contig 15758 bp, 16 predicted proteins | sample 3512361 | NCBI WGS metagenome assembly VFQS01 (sample SAMN10412375, study PRJNA504923) | tailings metagenome | isolation source: Relicate 1 Philex TSF3 active mining | place: Philippines
TGAATATTTTACAAATGTTTTCAATATGTTATTGAATCAATTTTTTTATTATTTTAATTATTTGGAACCTTTTTTAGTTGATTTTTTTGTTGATTTCTTTGTGACTTTTTTAGTACCTTTTTTACTGGATTTTTTAGATCCTTTTTTAGTTGGTTTTTTAGAGCCTTTCTTTTGTTTTTTAGGTTTGCCTCCTTTTTGTAAATCAGGATTAACCTTACCAGGAATAAAAATTGGCATCATGATATTGTATTATATTAGTTAATAAAATAATATTCATTTGGATATAATATTTAGTTGTCTAACTGTATGTAATTTAAATTTATTAAAAATATTATCCTTAATTATTAAATTATTTTTATTTTCAATTTGATTTAATAATTCAATTAGATTACAAATATCGTTTTTATTACCCAAATGTCTAACAGGTAAAAAGGCAAAAACAGTCCAACCAATTGGTTGAGACAAATAGTATTTTTTATCAATCCAAATTTGAGATAGTTCATAAGCTTTTTCAGTATATTCTTTTATATTTAAATTTCTAACAATTCTGTTAATATTTCTTGCAAATTGATCTAATAATATAATTGAGCTAACAAGTTCGTTAGGATTTTTATCCAAATAATTCTGACTATTAAAATCATTAAATGTTTGAAGCATTTGATCATAGTATATATCATATATTTGTTGATCTAGTTTCTCATTTGATTTAAACCACCATAGGTTATAATCATTATTTGGAAACCAAAATGTTAAAATTTGATTATTATTTTCCATAAATTTAATTTGGTAAATTAAAATAAAATAAATTTCAATATTTATTAAAATTATTAAAAAATTATTATAAATCCATTCCACAAATACTACAAATATATTCGGTATGTTCACTATAACAATTTCTGTCAATTTCTTTATTATGTTTACAATAAGTAATTAAAAATTCTTTTTTCTTTTCTATAATTTGTTTAATGTTTTTGATCTGGTCATCTAATCTATACATTACATTATACATTGAGTTTATTTCATTTTTAAGGGCAGTAATTTGTTCTAAAGTTAAGTTTGCGGCAGACATTAATTATTAATTAAAATCATTTTAACCTATTTTCCATAAATTTTTTTTTCATTTTTTTTGTTAATTTAGTTTATTAAGAGTTTAATAAAAAATGAATATAAAGTAATTTAAACCATTAACTTTATAGTAATTAATGACAACTAGTAAATCTAAAAAAACAGAAATTGGTGGTTTAACTAAATCAGATTCTCATGGAGCTAAACCACTTATTTTGGTTGATACATCATATACATCATTTTATAGATTTTTCGCAACTATTAGATGGTTTTCATTTGCTTTTCCTGAGGAATTTAAAGATTTAAAAACTGATAGCAAATATGATTGGTCGAAAAACAAAGTGTTTATGGAAAAATATGAAAAAATGTACCTGGATTCAATTATAAAGCTTGTAAAGAAAAAGGTTTTTGACAATTCTAATGTAATTTTTTGTATGGATTCTCCAAAAGAAACCCTATGGCGAACTCAATTACAATGTGATTATAAAGGGGATCGTGCAGATTTATCTCTTAAACATAATTTTAAACCTGTTTTTGAATATACTTATTCTACGATGATTCCTAATTTTATTTCAACTAATACAAACATTTATAGTTTAAGAATTGAAAAGATGGAAGCGGATGATTTAATTGCTATAATTAGTATGCATATGAAAGATAAAGATTCAACTCATCCAGTTTATTTGGTTTCAGGAGATGAAGATTTTTTACAATTGGGTCGAGATAATTTAACATTTATTAATTATAAAATTAAAAAACCATTTGTATTAACAGAAGAAGAAGCAGCAAATGCACTTAGAACAAAGTTCATTTTAGGAGATACATCAGATTGTATTCCAAGTATTTTTCCAAAAGGCATACGAGCAAAGAAAAAAGAAATTTTAGATTCTGATGAAAAATTAGAAGAATATTTAAATTCAAACCCTGAAGCTAAAAAACAATTTGAATTTAATAAAAAGATGATTGATTTTAGAAATATTCCAAAAACATACTCGAATAAAGTGATAAAAGAATTTGACAAATTATTTGAAAATGGTTTAGAAAAAGATAAAAATAAAAAGACAAAATCTAAAGCCACTAAAGTAAATAAAGAAATTGAGGTTTAAATTTTATAAGCTAAAGATATTATAATAATTTTGATAATTCTTCATTTATTTCATCTAGTTTTTTATTGATATCACCTCCGCCTTGCATTGAGATTGGTTTAGGTTGAGTTGTTTGTTGTTGTGGTTGTGGTTGCCAATTTTGAGGAGGCATTGTAGGGAACATTTGATAAGGGTATTGAGGTTGCATTTGGTAAGGATATTGAGGCATCATGAAGGGTTGAGGTGGCATTTGATAAGGAAATTGTGGCATTAAATATGGTTGAGGTTGTGGAGCCATTTGAAAATTTTGATAGGATTGAGTAGGTTGAGTAGATTGATTATATTGTATTGGTTGTGTAATAGGAACTGTATATTGAGTAGGAGTAGGAGTAGAAGCTATTTGTCTTGGTACTGATCCTTGTGTTTGTGTTTGTGCTAATAAATTAGCAGCTTGTGTCAAAATATTTTGTCCTGTAGATGGTTGTGTCAAATTATTGGTTTGAGTTGATGATTGTGTTGGTACCAAACTAATATTTTGAGTTGGTATTAAACTTGGATTTAAAACTACAGGTTCAGATATTTTTGCTATATTAGAAAGTTTGGATAAATTACCAACAGGAACTTCTGATTCAGTATTTATTAATTTATCTGTAGAAACATTGGTAGATTGTTCAGCTAAATTATTTAATTTTGAAAGATTAGCAAATATACTAGATTGAGTTGGTTGTATATTTTGTACAGGTTGTGATCTAGATTGAGTTGGTAATTCAAAATCTGATTCTGTATCAATAATCTTTTGTGTATTTCTAGTTTTAGGTTTTATAGTTTGAGTAGTTTGTTTACTTTGAAATCCAGTATCAAGGTTTTCATTTTCCAATAAATCTTCGGCGTCCTCAACATCCACTTTTGGTTTTTGTTTAGGTGATTGTGGTTTTTGTTTAGGAGATTTAGGAGATTTAGGAGACTTGGTTGCTTTAGGAGATTTAGGTGATTGAGGAGATTTAGGAGACTTGGTTGCTTTAGGTGATTTAGGTGATTTAGGAGACTTGGTTGATTTGGGTGATTTAGCTTTAGCCTTAACTTTTGGTCCTTTACCTTTTCCTCCTTCATATTCAGATGATGTATCAAAAATTTCTAATAAATCAACAGCATATTCTGAAGTATTGGAATCATTTAAATCATGTTCAACCATATTTTCTAGATTATTTATTTTAATAACATTGTTACCGCCATAAAGATTTATTAAATTGGCTAATTTAGTATTATTCATTATATATAAATATAATAGAATTTATGATAAACAAAAATAAATATTTTTTATAGATTATTTTTCAAAACCTCTAATTTTATCATTTGATACCAAACATCTTAATGGGTTATAACATGACATATCAAAATCAAAAACAACATATTGGGCTGTTGACTCTCTATAACCAGTATTATCTAAAGATAAATCATTATGCAAATAACCATTCATATGAAGTAATTCACGAGCATTACTAATTGAATCAAAAATCAAATCAAGTTGATCAGAAAATCTTGGTTTCACATGGATTCCATCAAAAGTTTTAATAGAAGTTAGTTTTTCACTTACAACACAAACAAAATTATAATCTGGGAAATTATATATTTGATAAATTCTTTCAAAACAATCATAATCTTTAAATTCTCCTTCTCTTGGTTTTGATAATATATCATAAAGGGATTCTAACTTTGAATAAGAATTCATACTCATAAATCTAATAACACAATTAGCCAATACAATAGTTAAACCAGAATTAGCTTTAACATAAAGCACGTGAGAATTAACTTTATTATACTTAATTAAAATATCTCTAAAAAGTAAATATATTGATTTTAAAAAATCTGGTGTTTTTAAATACATGTTTGCATATTGATCATAAACTTTTAACCAAGATAATTGATTACCAAAAAAATTATAATGTTCATCTGGTAAATTATCTTTGTCAAGTTCATAAGCAAGTGGTGAAATGTATCCAAAATCATAATTTCTTTGAAGGTTAATAAGTAATTTATTAACATGGTATTCTGGGTATTGATAGATATTTTGGACGAGTTGATTGATTAAATTAACTGATTCTTTAGAGTTAATTGAATTAATCATATTAATTTTATTTAAGTTGGATGTTTGATCCGCATATAAATTAGCTGTTTGATCCATTAATAAGGGAACATAAGTTAATATTAATAAAAAATTTCAATTTTAATTAAAATAATAATTTTATTCAACAAGTGAATATTTCATAACTTCTTCAAATGTTTCTACTGGAATAACTTTAAAGTTATCATCAAGTAATGATACATTTCTTTCTTTAATTTTATCAAGGTGCTTTACATTTTCTTTAGGAAAGAGCACAAGTTTAACACCAGCTCTTTTAGCACCTTCTAATTTTTCTTCAAGACCACCAATAGCAGTAACTTGACCTTCCAAATTAATTTCTCCAGTCATAGCAATATCATGTTTAATCTTTTTACCAGTAAGAAGAGAATAGAGAGCAATAGTTAATGCAGCACCAGCTGAAGGTCCATCTTTAGGAGTTGCACCATCAGGGCAATTAATATGGATACCAAGAGGTTTATCTTTACTTTCAGTCAAATACTTGGATTTGGTTTCTTCAGGTAAATAGTTCCAAGCTAAGCTAGTAGCAACTTCAGTACTTTCTTTAATGACTTTTTCTAAGTGTCCAGTTGCTTTCACAGATAAGAATGATGAAGATGGAACTAACATGGTTTCAATTGAAAGAACTCCACCGTTACCAAGTGAGTTAGCCCAAAGACCATTAACAATACCAGGTTTATCGTCTTTATGAATTTTATCATGATCAATTTCCATTCTATGTTTTAATAGAGTTTTGACATGATTAGATTCAACTACAAATGGAAATTTAACTTTATCACCATTGATTGAATCTTTAATAAGGTTTGCTAAGTTAAGTTCCCTGCAAATACTGTAAAGGGTAGATTTTAATTTACGAACACCACCTTCATAAGTATATTTATCAATGATTTCTCTAATAGTGTCTTCTCCAATTACAATATCTTCATTGTTTAAACCCATTTCTTTCATCATTTCAGGAAGTAAATAATTTTTAGCAATATGAAGTTTTTGACTAATCATTAAGTATTTGGTTTCAACATTAGTAATACGATCCATTAAAATAGGATTTACATTGGATGGATCGTTATAACTAAAGATGATAGTGGCTCTAGATAAGTCAATATCAACACCGTGAAAGTATTTATCTCTAAAGTGAGAGTTTTGTACAGGATCAGTCAAATGAACTAGTAAGTTAGCAATTTCATCACCTTTGTGAGTTTTAGAAATCTTGTCTAATTCATCAAAATAGATAATAGGATCCATGCATTTACTAGTAATCAAACCATTAACAATACGACCATAAATTGATCCTTCATAAGTGTAGCTATGACCTTCAAGAAAAGAAGCATCAGTAGCACCACCAAGAGAAATAAATACGAATGGTTTATCCATCGCTTTAGCAATACCTTCTTTAATTAATGTTGTTTTGCCATTTCCGGGAGGTCCCCAGATGCCTAACACATTGCCTTTTGATTTGGGATTTCTAATTTGTTGCCCCATCATTTGGATGATTTGACGTTTAGCTTCGTCGTGACCATAAACAGCTTGGTCCATAATACGTTGTAAATCATCTAAGAATTTTTTAACCTTCTTAGATTTAATGGAGTCAAGGCTAACTCCTTTGTATTTACCAAAAGGAATAGTCATTAAAGCATCAAACCAAGTTTTTAGCTTATTATCAGGATATCTGCTAGTAGCTAAAGTTGTATAGTTTTTAAGAATGTGATTCTTTTGACTAATTGGTAAGGGTAATTCCATAATTTGAAATAAGATAGGTTTATCACCAGCTTGATAAGCATTAATTTCTTTAATTTGTGTTAATGCTTGATTTCTTTCGTTATCAGATAATTTAGTATAATACTTTAAGATTTCTTCCTCATCATCTTCATCTTTGGATCTGAAAATTTGATGAACAAAGTCACGACCATCTTTTTTATTAAGAATAGATTTGTTAGATTTGAATTCTTCAGTTTCTTCTTCTTGGTCATCATCATCATCATCGTCATCATCATCATCTCCGTTACCATACATATCTTCTTCATCTGAAGTTTCAGCTTCAGAATCTTCTTCATAATCATCAAGTTCTTCATCATTTTCATCATCTTGATCTTGATTTAAATCTTCAACCCTAATAGTAATCATGTTACTAGCAGGATCTGGTTTAAATCTTTTAGTACCACTTGGTTTATTATTTTCTTTTTGAATTTTCTTTGATACAAAAGTCATGCATTCTGAAAATGTTTTAGATTTATTACTCATAGAATATTTGTAAATATCATCTAAAATATTAACACAGACAGAAAATTCGGCGACCAAGAAAAGTCTAATAAATTCAGGAACTTGTTTTTCAATTTGCTTGTCTTTTTTCAGACCATAAACAACTTGTTCAAAAGCTTCCTTCAAGTGTGTAATGTGTTTAGTTAATTCGCGACCACGTAATTTGAGATCTCGTGAACTTGCTTCACGAAGTCTTTCTAGAGCAGATAACTTGATATCTCCAATAATATCTTTTGAAGTAAGTTTGTCTCTATTTCTCTTAGGGCCTGCTTTTTGATTTGCGTTATTGATATAATTAACAAAATTTTCTACGTCGGCATTCATTACAATAATACTCATTCTACTTAATGATTAAGAATAACAATTTTTTTAATAGTTTTTGTTAAAAAAATCAATATTTTTAGGGTTTTTATATAAAGAATAAAGTAATATTTTAGGCTTTTAGTTGAATTATATATTAAATTAATTTATTTATAATTATAATCCATTTTTAATTTTAAGTGGTGAGATAATGTTAATGTTGATCCTACACTATATCCTAACACAAGTGAAATAAAAATCCAAGGATTTAATGTAGTCGCAATCAAAGCTAACATTATAAAAAGACAATAAAATGGAATCGCAGAAAAAAAATATCCAATTCCCAAACAAATTGTTGGTCTGGGAATACTCTTTTTAAAAACTAAATGGACCTTTTCTTCATTTGCTGTTTCGGCATTAGACGCTAGTGTATATAACATTTTATATTCAATAAATTTTAAAAGTAAACACATATAATTAAGTAAAATACAAGATAAAAATATTCCACAGCAACTTAATCCAAATTGAGTAGGTGTAGTAACATTCCAAAAAGTAAATAACAATTTCAATTGATATTCTTTCCAGGAATCAAATAAAACCGGATTTGCATTATTAACAATAGTACTATTAATTTTTGCTGATTTCTTTAATATATTAAATATCAAATCATAGAATACCTTGTTCAATTTTTTTATTAAAACTTTGATTCTAAAAGATTGCTTCTCGGTTGCTTTACTTAGACAAAAGAAAACTATTGATCCATGATAAAAACTCATTAATTTTAATAAATATATATTTTACTATAGTTTATATCTAATATCATATAATGGGAATTGAGAAGTTTTTCTCCACTGTAAACCGAAATTTTAATGTAACAACTAGTATTGATCTCGCAAATACTAACTCTCAAGATTTAATTCAAGCAAAATATTTATTAATCGACTTTAATTCTATTATTCATAATGTTTCAAGTAAATTAATTTCTGAATTAAATCAATCTCGCAGTAATTCAAAAAATTCTACAAAACTAGAGGATATTGATTTAATGATTATTAAAGAAGTTAATAATTTTATTATCACAATGCTAGAACAATTAGATTTAACAATATTAGAATATGTTTATGTTGCATTAGATGGTGTCCCAACTTTTGCTAAAATATTAGAACAAAAGAAAAGAAGATTTATAGGTGATTTTGTTGAAAAACTATTAGAAAAATATTCATTACCCTTTAATTGGAGCAAAAATAATATTAGTCCTGGAACTGTATTTATGGACAAAATAAATAAATATTTGCTTAATATCAGATATATTACTAAAAATAGATTAATCAGTAAAGAAGATCTTATATTAAAACCAAAAGACTATGAATTTTTTACAAAAATTAAAAAATTTTCATTTTCTGATACAAACTCTGAAGGCGAAGGAGAAATGAAAATATATGATTTAATTAACCAATTAGATATAAAACAAAAAGACACGGTGCTATTTTATAGTCCAGATTCTGACGTTATTTTATTAAGTATGATTTCTAAATACTCTGATAATATTAAAGTTGTAAGGTTTAATAATGAAAATCCAGATCCATCTCTTTCATTGATTGATATTAAATTATTAAAACAAGTTATTTATGATTATTGTGTAGAAAGAATTGATGGTGCAGGATTTGATGAATTAAATCAAAAAAAATTAATTAGAGATATTGTTTTTGTTTTTACTGTATTTGGTAATGATTTTTTACCAAGATGTGAATCAATTCAAACTAATCTTGACTTTTTATTTTTGATTGATATGTATTTAATTAATTTAATAAATTATGGTCATATGATATCAGAAAATGACATTGTAAGTTCTGTGTTTTTAAATTATTTAAATCTAATGAGGATTCATGAAAAAAGATTATTGTTTAGAAATAGTTATCAAAATGTTTATCAAAATTATAATTATGCAAATCAAAAAAATTTTTTAATTGATTTATTAAAATTAAAAAAAGTGGAAAATATTGATGATTTTGTAGTTAAAAAATTTGGCGATCCATTTTATAATTTTTATAACAACATATTATTTTATATTGATCCATTTAAAATAAAAGAGCTATTAATTAAAAACAAAGATCCAAAAATGAAACAATTTGGTTGTTTAAATTTTTATTTTATTGAAAGAAATAAAATGATTGGGATAATTAAAGAATCCTTAGAATCAGTATTAGCAATTAATAGTTTATTTATTGTAGACATCAATGAAGTTTCAGTTGAGTCTCAATATGAAAAATTAAGATATGTACAATTTCAATCAAAAATAAAAAAGCATATTATGAATATGAAAGATTTATCACCAAGAGATACTGAATTATATTTAATAAATAATAAATTAGATAAATATTATACATTGTTTAATCCAATTAATGAATTTTATGGAAATATCTTAAAAACAAGAAAAATAAATGAAACCTATTACTATCAAAAATATTTTAGTAATCATGATAGAAAAAATGTTGTAACTGCTTATTTAAAAGGTTTTAAATGGGTATTTCAATATTATTTTAATAGAAATAAAGCAGCCATAGATGAAACATGGTATTATCCATATTTTAAAGCACCATTATTTGAAACTATGGTAAGTAATTTTACACAAACAGTATTTGAACACTATCCAAAAGGAAAAAAATTAGATATTGATCCATTAGCTCAGTTATTATACATAACTCCTATAAGATTAAGTGATTTATCAAAACCAGATTTTTATAAACTGTTTGCGGAATTTAAATCGAATAAATTTGTAAATGAAGATTTTGTTAAAAAAATTAAGGGTTTTATTGAAAAGCACCCACAATTTTTTTACAATTTAGATGAAGTATATCGTGCAGTAAATACAGGAAGTTTGAAGAAAAATTTATTTGATTGTTCTCATTCAAGTTTTATATCAAAATGTCATTATGAAATTTTAAATTTTGTTGTAGATATAAATCAATTTGTAACAAAACTAAAACAAGTTAATTATCCTTAAACTTTTGATAGGCTTCATTTAATTTATTTAGTTTATGAATAACTTTATATTTAATGAGTCCATACTTGGTAACCAGTAATTCAATTAATTTTTCAGTTTCTGGTTTCTTTAATTTTAAAGAATCAGCATTTACCTCATTATGCGAAGAACTCATAAAATATTTCTTAGCATCTTGATAATCAAACTTTTCCGGAATAATATAATTTAGCTGCTTGAGCTCTTCTAATGTTTTTTCTATATTTTTATGTTTATTATATGTTTGGAACATAACACTATGTTTGACATCCGACAAATTAGGGCAATAATCACAACCAAATAAAATACATAATTCAATAAACTGTTCATAAGTAATTGACAAGTGTGATAAAACTTGATTCAACTCTATTTCAATTGGAGTCTTTTTACTTGATGATAAGTTTCTAATAATTCTAGGAGATCCAAATGTAAGAATATCCATGTCTTCAGTTAATACCGCATATACTAAATTAGATTTACAAAGATAAGATAATTCAGAATCTGCTTCTTCTGGAGCATCAACATAAGGAATACCCATTAAATTTAGTAATTCTCTACATTGATCCATTTGTTCTTTTGAAATCCAAACACTTCTTTTTAAATACTTAATTTTATCAGCTTCATTTTGTGCATCTGATAATTTTTCTAAAGCCTTTTTTCTAACTTGTTTTCTGGCATCTAGAATTTTTTGTTTAAGTTGTGGTGGCTTACCATCAAATACAAAAACGGGAATAATACCCTTTTCTAAAAAAGAAAGAGTTTTATTAAACAATCCTAAAATATGAGATGTAATTTCACCTTTATCATTTGTTAGATCAGAACCTGAATTTCTGATTGCAATAACAACTTGATACATCAGTATACTTATGTCAATTGCTATTTTTTTACCATAATATTGATCTGTTTCTTTCTCTTTAATTAATTCAGGATACTCGGAAAGAAATTTTAATAAATTTTTAATGCCCATGAAGGTATTTTTAATTAATTATAAAGTTATCTCTTTAATAATAAACTTATCAATTTTTATTGTTTAAGTATATTTATTAATCATTTAGTTGATTTCTTTGCTGATTTTTTTGATGATTTCTTTGCTGATTTTTTTGATGATTTTTTTGTTGATTTTTTTGTTGATTTCTTTGATGATTTTTTTGTTGATTTCTTTTTATTTGGTCCTTTACCTTTTTGAGCTAATAATTCTTGAATTTTTTCTATATCTGGTTTATCTTTATCTCTATTCATTTGTTTTTTCCATCTTAATAAAGTGTTTAAACTAAAAAATTGGTGACCGTTACTATCTTTTTCAAGTCCTTTTGTTTCTCTTAAATTTTTCAAAGAATAGGTTTCATCTGGGAAACCTTCTGTTGGTTTCTTTTGAAATGCTTCTAAAGAAAAATCATTTTCATTTTCTTTTGTTAATTTATTATATTCTTTTGTTAAATCATAAAACCATCTAATTTGACCATTATAAAATTCTAAATTACCCATGCCTTTTTTTGTAACATTTTCTAATTTATAAAATTCATCATGATCAAGGTTAATATCTAAATCACTAATAATTCTATGTTCTCTTAAACTAAAAGAACCTAATATATAATATTTATCTTGTGAAATTTTTGCAATATCAACAAATAAATATTTTAATATTGCTGATAATTTTTCATATTTTTTTAATTTACTAGTAATTATACGGTGTATTTCTTCGTTCATATTAGTATATACTATAATATATATTTTTTTAATTATGAATATTAAAATTACATACTATAATAATCAAAAAATATATTAAAATATTTATAAAAAATTTTAATATAGTTATATTTTTTTCCTAGCTATTATATAATGGAATTCAAAATAGTTTATCCCTTTGAATCTGTAATTTACGGAGACTCTTTCAAAGAAGCCATTAAAAATTTTATTAAGATTAATCATAATCTTCAAGTAACAAAAATGATAGTAACTGATCAATCAAGAAATGTTGAAGCACAAATCAAATATTATCAAGAAGACGGTCGTAATAAAGTTGGCATTAATATGTTTCCTGTAGGTTTTAACTATCCAGTACCAATTGTAACAAATGATACTTATGTTCCTCCTAGATACACAGACAGTATAATTGCTTCTGTTTTACCTATGAGTCCTGTATCTCCCATGGCTATTGGTCCTTTTATGCCAACTGTTATTAACATTCCAAATGTTTAAAATATTTATAAAACTTGAAAAATAGTTATAAAACTTTAATATAACCCTGATAAAATTCATTGTCAATTATTATAGGTCCATCGCCTTCATAATAATTATTAATAGTTGCTTCATATTCATTTTCTTTTTTAACAATATTATTTAAATACACTAACTTATTTTCACAATAACCAAATATATTAAATGGTAAGTCCTTATTTTTTTTATTTTCGATTAATTTATTATAAATAAATTTTATTTTATTAATTTGATTTACAGGTTTATTTGATAATACTCCATACCTTAATTTATTTTTTGTTTTTGATGGTTTTAAACATATAGTTAGCATAGATTGTGTATTTGCTTCCTTAATAGGTTCTGAACTAATATGAATAGAATTAATTTTACATTTTGTTGACCTTAAACCATTGGTTAATTTTGTTCTATTTGTTTCATACCAATTTATAGTTTTATTAAGTTCAATTTTACCACTTAATAAAAATCCAGACACTATAATACCAAGATCTGTATGAGGAAAAACACTTAAAATATTAAATACTGTTTTTGAATCACTTGTTTGATTTTTAAAATTAATCTTTTTTTGTATTTCAGCAAATAATTTGTTTTTATTTACAAGCTTTGTACAATTATAATCACTTGATTCATCAAATGTATTAATTAAAATACTTGGCAATCCAAAGTTTTTTACCATATTTAAATACTTATCGTTCTGTTTATTCTTTGAATTTGAAAATAGTAAACAAATATCAGGATGAGTACCAAGTAATATTTTATATTTGGTTCTTGTATATTCTCCATCTCCGGGAGCTTCCATAAACGTATATTTAATTCCATCCCATGTTTTATAATGACAATTAATTGATGATGTTTTTTTTGTTTCTAATTCATGTTTATGATTCATTAAATATAGTCTTGCTTCTGAACTAGAACTATCTACTTTGTTTAATAAAATATTTGACAAAAATGTAGTTTTTCCACATAAGGAATCACCAAGCAAAACAACTCTAACTTCTGGATAAATAAATGATTTTGTTCTGATTGTAATCTTAAAATAACTAGTTTTGCTAGGATTATTTGTTTTAATAACTTCAAAATTTACAATATGAGCATTATTTTTTTCCAACAGTAGTGTAAAGTTATTTAATGTTTCTTTTTTATGTTCATCTGATAAATTAAAAGGAGTACCATCATCATCTACACCTAAATAATAAATAGCCTCATTATTACCTTCAGCCAGTCTCCATTTCATTTGCGTTGATAATTGTTCCAATCTGTTTGCATCTAAATTTATTAAATATCTTTTATATTCAACATTTCCCTCTTCTATTTCAGGTGATAATGCCATAAAATTAGTCTTTATTTATAACAGGTTTTAAACCTTTAATAGCTTTTTGTAAATCTTTTACATTTGGTACCATATTTAAGGTAATTTGAGGAGGTAACAAAGTTGCAGGTTTACCAGCTAGTTTTAAAGATTTTAATGCAATTTCTTCAGGACTTAGTTGTTTGTTTTCTTCTCGTTCTTTTAATTGATTTATAAATGGTAATGGTGGAATAGGAGGTCCAACAGGTACAATATGTTTTTTCGGTTCTTCTGGATCAATAAAATTAATTTCTAATTGATCAGGTGGTGCAAAATATTTTAATTGGTACAATTGAGATGATAATCCCATTTTGTTATTTTTACACCATATATAACTTAGCTTAATTACAACATCAATTTGACCATTAATTTTAAAATCATTCAAAGTAATTTTTTTATTTTCAATGTCAGATGTAATTTTATAGTTCTCATAAACACTTGTTTTAATAAAGTTCAGCATATTTTTTTTATTAATTATACTAACCCATTCTTTATTAATTTTTTTACCAGAAAAGCATTCATTAATATCAGACTCTAATTTTTGAATAAACTTAATAAAATTATTTGTAAGTTCCCAATTTGGATAAATTGGAATATTTAATTGGTTGAATTTTTGGTTTGCTAAATTATATATAAGCCTCAGTCTTGGTAGTCTGATAAATATTTCTTTTGGAGTTTCATTTTGCTCTTTTTGATAATAAATATAATATTTAGAATTTTCTTGATCTGATTTGATTTTTCTCCCTATAATTAGATTATCGAAATTAAAATCAACTTTAGTTGATCCAAAGTCAATCAAATAGTAGCTCATTATATATGTATCGTATTATTTCTTTATTAAATAAATCAATTTTTTAAAAATTTATTAAATATAATTTTAAATATTATATAGTACATATATAATGGCTGGAGGCTTATTTCCAAATTATCCATTTGAATTAAATGCTAAATGTGTAATATTTAGTATTATTATAATAGGATTATTCTTTTATCAACCACCTGATATGAATATTTATTGGAAAGTTTTTGTATCATTTATATTATTTGTAATTTCATATGTTAGTATGGCTTGGTATGATTATAAATTTGATTGTCAAAAACTTGCACTTAAAAAAAGTACAAGCTCATTAGGTATAACTGGGCTATTAAAACCCGAAGCACATACTGAATCACAAACTGACAGATCAAAATTAACTAAAGAAGAAAAAGATTTAGATTGGGCATTAATTAATTTATATCACTTGCTTATTTTAACACCAAGTTTATTATATGTTGGAATAAATAAAAATGAATCTAATCAAACATCAATTGTTTTACTCATTGTAAATTTTGCATTTGCTATTGTTTATCATGGTGTAAGATTAGGAAGAAAATTTAATGTAATATCACTGGCACATGTATTAATTAGTATAATTGGAATATTTTATTCGTTAAAAACTTCAAGACCAGACTGGTTTTATCATGCGTTAATTGGAACTAGTATTTATACAGGATTAAAACATGGGTTGTATTTAACTCAAATATTTCATTGATTTTGATTATAAAATAAGTTATTAAACTCAAACTAAAATAAAAGCCAAGTCAATTTCTATCCAAAGATTTTAATTGAACAACAATAGATTTTCTAGATCCAAGACCAGTTACTGATTTTGGACGATGATTTAAATTTCCATTCATAAGTACTACCATTCGGTCATTGACATTTAGAAGTTTGGTTTCAGTTGAATAATAAGGAATTATACCTAAAAATTTATTCTTTTTAGTATTTAACTCGTATAATAATTCACCACCATCTAAGCCTTCGCTTTTGCCTACATAAAAAATACATGTTTCAACATTATATGGTAAAGCACCATAATCATCTTGATGAATTGTTAAGTTAACATTAACTTTTTTACCATTAGATGTATATTTCCAAAGTTCTACTAAACCATTAGTTCTATCAACATTAAAACCATTTGATTTAAGTAAATGATAAGCTTCATTTAATATTCTTTCAAATTCTATGTTAATTTTTTGTTCATTGTCAAATTCAAATTTTTTTGTAATTACTGGTTTATCATCTATACAATATCTATCAAAGATACTAAGAAAACTTTTATTAGTATTTTCGTCTATAAAACTTGACATTAGTTTTGGTGTCATATTATTGGTATGGTTTATAAAAACATTTTCATAACTTGATGTCATCATTAATCTATATAATATTCATGTCTAAAAAAAACAATTTCAATTTTTTGTATTGTCATAATATGCAAATTTATCAGTTTCAGTAAATATAAATTTTAAAAACTTTCTTTCACCGTGTGTTACTTTTGTTACTTCATGTTC
>VFQS010002330.1_pt1 | contig 15751 bp, 17 predicted proteins | sample 3512361 | NCBI WGS metagenome assembly VFQS01 (sample SAMN10412375, study PRJNA504923) | tailings metagenome | isolation source: Relicate 1 Philex TSF3 active mining | place: Philippines
ACCCAGCGCCTGGAACACACCGGCGCAGACGGTGCGCCCATTGAATTCGCAAAGATCGAACGAGTAGTCATCCGTGGCAAAGCAGACGCTGAAGATTCAAACGCCTGAATGGGCGCTGCCTCTGCTTGAACCCTCGCGCTACAAAGGCGCGTGGGGTGGCCGTGGCTCGGGCAAGTCTCACGCCTTTGCCGAGATGATGATCGAGGCCCACATCCTCGACCAGTCCGAAAGCTCGGTGTGCGTGCGTGAAATCCAGAAATCCCTCAACCAGTCGGTCAAGCGCCTGCTGGAGTTGAAGATTCAGGAGATGAACGCTGGCGCTTACTTCGAGGTGCAGGACGCAGTCATCAAGTCCAAGAAGGGCGACGGTCGCATCATCTTCCAGGGCATGCAAAACCACACCGCCGACTCGATCAAGTCGCTCGAAGGCTACTCCCGCGCCTGGGTCGAGGAAGCCCAGTCGCTCTCCCAGCGAAGCCTCGACCTGTTGCGCCCAACCCTGCGCAAGCCTGGCTCCGAGTTGTGGTTCACGTGGAACCCTCGAAGCTCTGACGACCCAGTCGACCTGCTGCTGCGTGGCGAGAACCCTCCGAGCAACGCCAAGGTCATTCGCGTGAACTACATGGACAACCCTTGGTTTCCTGACGTCCTGCGCGAAGAGATGGAATACGACCTGCGCCGAGACCCCGACAAATACGCGCACGTCTGGCTTGGCGAATACCTGCGCAACAGCGAGTCCCGAGTGTTCAAGAACTGGCGCATCGAGGAGTTCGAGGCCCCGCCCGACGCCACGCACCGCCTGGGCGCTGACTGGGGATTTGCCTCCGACCCGACTGTGCTGGTGCGCTGCCACATCATTGGCCGCACGCTCTACATCGACTTCGAGGCTTACCAGATCGGATGCGAGATCATGGACACGCCAGACCTGTTCATGACCGTCCCCGAGTCCGAGAAGTGGCCGCTTGTAGCCGACTCTGCACGACCCGAGACGATCAGCCACATGCGCAAGCACGGATTCCCCAAGATCATGGCCGCTGTCAAAGGCCCGAAGTCGGTCGAGGAAGGTGTGGAGTGGTTGAAGTCCTACGACATCGTGGTGCACCCGCGCTGCAAGCACACCATCGACGAACTGACGCTCTACTCCTACAAGACCGACCCGCTGACCAACCGAGTACTGCCGGTGCTGGAGGATAAGAAAAACCACGTGATCGACGCGCTGCGCTACGCATGCGAGGGTGTGCGCCGTGCAGTTGCATCAAAACCAACAAACGCCGCGCCTTTACCAATGGCCAACCGATGGTAGATAATGCGCACTAAAGTGAGGATTTGACATGGCCCGACAAACCAAAGAGCAGCGCCTGGCTGATATCCACGCAGAGGCAATGACCGAGTTCGACAAGATTCAGTCTGCCCTGCGCGACGAGCGCCTGCAGTGCCTGCAAGACCGCCGCTTCTACTCCATCGCTGGCTCGCAATGGGAGGGCCCACTCGGTGAGCAGTTCGAAAACAAGCCCAAGTTCGAGGTCAACAAGATTCACTTGGCCGTGCTGCGCATCTTCAACGAATACCGCAACAACCGCATCTCGGTGGACTTCGTGTCCAAGGATGGCTCCAAAAACGACAAGCTGGCCGACGTGTGCGACGGTCTCTACCGCGCCGATGAGCAGGACTCCGGTGCCGAGGAAGCCTACGACAACGCCTTCGAGGAGGCGGTCGGCGGTGGCTTCGGTGCTTGGCGCTTGCGTGCCGAATATGAGGACGACGAAGACCCAGAGGACGAGCGCCAGCGCATTCGCATCGAACCGATCTTTGACGCCGACTCGTCGGTGTTCTTCGACCTCAACGCCAAGCGCCAGGACAAGGCAGACGCCAAGCGCTGCTACGTTCTGACCGCGCTGACCCGCGATGCCTACGCTGCCGAGTATGGCGACGACCCCGCAAGCTGGCCCAAGGAGGTCTACCAGCACGAGTTCGACTGGCTCACGCCGGACGTGGTCTACGTGGCCGAGTATTACCGTGTCGAGGAAACCAACCAGACCGTGCACATCTTCGAGGGTCTGGACGGTCAGGAGGTGCGCTACACCGATGCCGAACTGATCGCTGACGAGACCATCGAGGAAACGCTGCTGGCCACTGGCTTCAAGGAAGTCCGTCAGAAGCGCGTCAAGCGCCGCCGTGTGCACAAGTACATCCTGAACGGTGCTCGCGTGCTCGACGATCTGGGCTACATCGCAGGCAAATGCATCCCCATCGTGCCGGTCTACGGAAAGCGCTGGTTCATCGATAACGTCGAGCGCTGCATGGGCCACGTGCGTCTGGCCAAGGACAGCCAGCGCCTGAAGAACATGCAACTGTCCAAGCTCGGGGAAATCTCCGCGCTGTCCTCCGTCGAGAAGCCCATCCTCACGCCTGAGCAGGTGGCTGGCCACCAGGTCATGTGGGCCGAGGACAACATCAAGAACTACCCCTACCTGCTGATCAACCCGATCACAGACGCCAATGGCCAAATGGCCATCTCTGGGCCGGTCGCCTACACCAAGCCGCCCGCCATCCCGCCAGCCATGGCCGCGCTGCTGCAGATCACCGAGCAGGACATGCAGGACATTCTGGGCAACCAGGAGGGCGCCGAGAAGATCGTCTCGAACATCTCCGGCAAGGCTGTGGAGTTAATTCAGAACAAGCTCGACATGCAGACCTTCATTTACATGAGCAACATGGCCAAGGCTGTGAAGCGCTCGGGTGAAATCTGGCTGTCCATGGCGCAGGACATCTTCGTCGAGTCCGGTCGCAAGATGAAGACCATCGGCACCCAAGGCGAGGTGGACTCGGTCGAACTGCTCAAGCCGACCGTTGACGAGGAAACTGGCGAGACGCTCTACGAGAACGACCTGTCGGACGCCAAGTTCGATGTGGCCGTGGACGTTGGCCCGTCATCGTCCAGCCGACGCTCGGCAACTGTCCGCGCCCTGACCGGCATGATGGCCATCACCCAAGACCCTGAAACCATGCAGGTGCTCGGTGCCATGGCCATGATGAACATGGAGGGCGAGGGCATCAGCGAGGTGCGCGACTTCTTCCGTCGCAAGCTCATCCTGCTTGGTGTGGTCAAGCCGACCAAGGCCGAGATGGAGGAGATGATGCAGGCCCAGGCCAACCGTCCGGAAGACCCGAACTCGATCTTCTTGCAGGCCGCTGCCGAGGAAGCTGTCGCCAAGGCAGCCAAGGCACGCGCCGACACCATCGAGACGGTGGCCGCAGCAGAGTTGAAACGCGCCCAGACAGTCGAGACCATGGCCAAAGTGTCTGGCGCAGAGCAAGACCAAGCAATCAAGGCGCTGCAGACTATGGGCAGCGCCGCCATCGCCGCGCAACAGTTGAGCATGGGAGAACCTGCACAACCGACCGCGCCGGTGGCACAATAGTGTTATGCGGTATCCACCCAGCCGCTTCAATGGGTGAGTTTGATGGGGTCAACCGATGAACGTGAAAAAGGCAGACGGAGAGCAGAACCAAGACGACAACACACTCGTGCTGGATGATGAGCAGAACCTGAACAACGAGGCCGACGAGAACAATGCCGAAGGCCAAGGCGATGATGGTGCTGCCAACGAAGGCAACAACGAGGGTGATGAAGACGAGGTTGTGGTCACCATTGGTGAGGAAGCGCCGCCCACCGAAGAAGAGAACCATGCGCCTGGTTGGGTGCGTGAGTTGCGTAAGAACTACCGCGAGGTGCAACGAGAGAAACGCGAACTTGAGGAAAAACTGAAGGCCGCAACGCAGACTGAGAACAAGCCGGTCGCGCTGGGCAAGAAGCCAACCCTCGAAGATCACGATTACGACTCGGATGCATACGAAGCCGCCCTGACTGCATGGTTCGAGAAAAAGCGCCAGGCAGACGAGGCAGAGGCAAGGGCCAAGGCAGAAGTTGAAAACCAACAGAAAGCCTGGCAGTCGAAGCTGGAGAACTACGGCAAGGCGAAAGCCGAACTGAAGGTCAAAGACTTTGACGATGCTGAGGAAACTGTGCAGGAGTCACTCTCCGTCACGCAACAAGGCATCGTGCTTCAAGGCTCCGAGAACCCCGCACTGGTGATTTACGCGCTCGGCAAGAATCCGACCAAAGCCAAGGAACTCGCAGGAATTACCGACCCCGTGAAGTTTGCCTTCGCGGTAGCGAAACTGGAGACGCAATTGAAAGTGACGAACCGTAAGGCAGCACCTCCGCCCGAGAAAACCATCCAAGGAAATGGACGGGTGTCTGGGACGGTGGACTCAACCCTCGAACGGCTGCGTGCCGACGCCGAGAAGACTGGTGACTTCACAAAGGTCATGCAGTACAAACGGCAGAAGCGCCAGTCCTCATGAACTTTTTTTAAGGACTCGATATCATGGCAAACGCCTTTTCCAAAGAAGAACGCGTAGCGTTCGAAGACATCCTGGAAGGTTTCCAGGACGCACTTGTGCTCTCCCGCAACGTTTCGGTCTACAACACCGACTCCGAGATGATGGAACGCGCCAACGACACCATCTGGCGTCCGCAACCCTACATCGCTCAGTCGTTCAGTGGCACCGACATGACGTCCAACTTCAAGGACTTCACCCAGTTGGCAGTGCCTGCGACCCTCGGCTACAGCAAGTCTGTGCCCTGGACGCTGACCGCCAAAGAACTGCGTGATGCCCTGCAAGAAGGTCGCCTGGGTGACGCAGCCAAGCAGAAGCTGGCCAGCGACATCAACGTGGCTCTGATGACCGTGGCTGCCCAGCAAGGCACCTTGGTGGTCAAGCGCACCTCCGCTGCCTCTGGCTTTGACGATGTGGCCCAAGCCGACGCGCTGATGAACGAACAAGGCGTCCAAGCCTTCGACCGTTACTTGGCTCTGTCGACCCGCGACTACAACGGCATGGCAAGCAACCTGGCCGCCCGTCAGACCCTGACTGGCAAGCCCCTGACCGCTTACGACAAAGCCTATGTTGGCATGGTCGCTGGCTTCGAGACCTACAAGCTCGACTACGCCACCCGACTGACCGCCGCCGCTGGCACGACCGTGACCGTCAACGGTGCGAACCAGTACTACACGCCCAAGGCCACCTCGACTGCTGCGACTGGCGAGACCTCGAACGTGGACAACCGCTACCAGAACCTGACCATTGCTGTGACCTCTGGCACTGTGAAGGTTGGCGACTGCTTCACCATCGCTGGCGTGAATGCTCTGCATCACATCACGAAGGAAGACACTGGTCAGCTCAAGACCTTCCGTATCACCGGCATCGTGTCCGGCTCGGGTGGCTCTGGTGTTGTCACGATCAGCCCTCCCATCATCTCCGCTGGCGGCTCGACCGACGCAGAACTGGAATACAAGAACGTGAGCGCAACGCCTGCCAACGGTGCTGCCATCACCTTCCTGAACACCGCTGCTGCCAACGTCAACCCCTTCTGGCAGAAAGATGCGCTGGAAATCCTGCCTGGCCGCTACGCTGTTCCGACCGACGCTGGCACCGCAGTCATGCGTGCCTCGACCGATCAGGGCATCGAGTTGGTGATGCAGAAGTTCTACGACATCAACACCATGAAGACCAAGTATCGTCTCGATACGCTCTTCGGTGTCGTGAACAAGCAGCCTGAAATGTCGGGCATCATCCTGTTCAGCCAGACCTAAGCTGAGTGAGTGAGGGGGCTTCGGCTCCCTCACTTTCATCAACCGACAGGAGACCACCATGCCACTCAAAAAGGGCTACAGCAAGAAAAGCATCTCGACCAACATCAAGGCTGAGATGAAGGCAGGCAAGCCTCAAAAGCAGGCCGTGGCCATCGCTTTGACCACCGCACGCAAAGCCGCTGAGAAGGCTGGCAAGCCTGCCAAAGCTCCGGCGAAACCTGCGACGAAAGGCAAGAAATGAAAAACCCGACCATGCTCTACAAGCACCCTGGTGCTCACGAAATGCACGATGACAAGTTCGACTACATCGTTGTGGACGAACAGGACGTTGACCAGGCAAAAAAGGACGGATGGCATCTGACCACCACCGAGGCCAAAGAAAAAACCAAAGCTCCGGCGAAACCTGCGCCTGCGCCAGCAGACGACAACGCACCGCCGACCCGCGAAGAATTGGAAACCAAAGCCACTGAACTGGGCATCAAGTTTGACGGTCGCACCAGCGATGCCAAGCTCAGCAGCCTGATCGCCAAGGCTCTGGAGGCTTGATCATGGGATGGACAAAGCGCCAATTTGTGCTCCAGGCATTCGAGGAAATCGGCCTGGCCTCCTACGTCTATGACCTGACGCCGGAGCAGTTGAACAGCGCTTTGTTCAAGCTCGACGCCATGATGGGCACGTGGAACGGCAAGGGCATCCGCATCGGATACCCGCTGCCGACCAGCCCGAACAACAGCACGCTCGACACCCAGACCAACGTGCCCGACTCGGCAAACGAGGCGATCTACACCAACCTGGCCACGCGCATCGCTGGCGGCTACGGAAAGACCGTCTCAGCCGACACCAAAGCGACCGCACGCGCAGGCTACGAGGTGTTGCTCTCGCGTGCCGCCATGCCCATGGAAATGCAGATGCCTGGCTCCATGCCAGCAGGTGCAGGCAACAAGCCGTGGGCTGTGGATAACCCATTCCTTGACCCGCCAGTCGACCCACTGTTGGCAGGCCAAGACAGCGCTATCGACTTCGACTAAGGAGAAACCCTAATGACCACCATCAACCAATTGTCGGCAGTCGATACCGTCTCGGCTGGCGACTTGGTGCCTGTTTTCAGCACCAACAACGGAGACGCACGCAAGGCCGCTATGTCGGTGCTGCAGGCGTTCATCCTCGACAACTTTGTGGCCGACATGACCCAGAGCACTGAGGCCATCACGGACGCTGATCTGTTCCCGATCTATGACGTAACGCAGGCAAACTCTGTCAAGGTGACCGCCGCGCTGGTGCGTGCCTACATTCAGGCGCAACTGTTTACCAGCATGGCCTCCGGCTCGGCTGTGACCGGCCTGGACAAGTTCGCCATCCTCGACGATGCCGACTCGACCACCAAGGCTGTCACTGGCGCGATGCTGCTGGCCTACATGCAGGCCAATCTGGTGTTTCCGAGCACGGCCAGCCTGTTCCCGAACTACGTCACGCAATACGCTGCGCCTTCCTCGGATGGCTTCACGGTGGCCGTGAACAACAACAGCAACAACACCTGGTTGATTCTGACACCGACCGCAGGCTTTGCGACCGGCACAATCACCCTTCCAGCGATTGCCAACGTTGTCGACAAGCAGGAAGTGCTGATCAACTGCACGCAGCAGATCAACGCGCTGACCATCAACGGCAACGGTGCAACCGCTGTCACTGGCGAACCGGCAGTTATTGCCGCTGACGACTTCTTCCGACTGCGCTTCGACTCGTCGACCAGCAGCTGGTATCGCGTAGGCTAACCCACAGGAGAAACGAACATGACCATCCGCGCACCTTTTGAACCCCGCCGTGGCGCAAACCTTGTCACCACGCCTGCCGCATCGTCGGCATCCGTCTCCATCGACCCAGAAGCCAAGTCCGTGCGACTGGTGAACGTTGGCTCCAACATCTGCCACGTCCGCATTGGCGAAGGTGCGCAGACCGCCACGACTGCCGATATGCCCGTCCGCGCAGGCAGCGAGATCGTCGTCCAGAAGGGCGAAGGCGAGAACACGCTGGCGCACATCTCCGCGCTTGGCACCACGCTGCACATTCAGACTGGCGAAGGCGGTCACTGATGGCCACCAAGCCGAAGGACACTCGGCTGGCCAAGGTTGGCGTTCAGGGCTACAACCAGCCCAAGCGCACGCCTAGCCACCCGACCAAGTCGCACGTGGTCGTCGCCAAGGAAGGCGACAAGATCAAGACGATTCGCTTCGGCCAACAAGGTGTGACCGGCTCACCAAAGAAGGAAGGCGAGTCCAAAGCAGACAAGGCTCGACGTGAATCTTTCAAGGCACGTCATGCTGACAACATTGCCAAGGGCAAAATGAGCGCAGCATATTGGGCCAACAAGGTGAAGTGGTAAGCCATGCAAATTCCAATCCTCAACGGCATCTACACAGACCAGTCGCCAGACTTTCGTGTTGCCTACCCGCGCAATCTGATGCCGGTGCCAAAGCAAAGCGGCATCTCGGCAGGCTACCTGCGCCCTGCTGATGGCATTGTGTCCAACGGCACAGGCCCAGGCGCAAGCCGTGGAGGTATCAACTGGAATGGCGTGTGCTATCGCGTCATGGGCACGAAGCTGGTGAGCATCGCCAGCGATGGCACAACGACCGTGCTCGGGGACGTTGGCGGCAGCACGCCTGTCACCTTCGACTACTCGTTCGACCGTCTGGCCATCGCCAGCAACGGCAACCTGTTCTACTGGAACGGCACGACGCTCCAGCAGGTCACAGACACCGACATTGGCACGGTGCTCGACGTGGCTTGGGTCGATGGCTACTTCATGACGACCGATGGCACCTACCTGATCGTCACCGAGTTAAACGACCCGTTCACGGTCAACCCGCTGAAATACGGCTCGTCTGAGGCCGACCCAGACCCTGTGAAAGCGCTGCTCAAGCTGCGCAACGAAATCTACGCACTCAACCGGAACACCATTGAGGTGTTCAACAACGTGGGTGGCGAGAACTTCCCGTTCGCTCGTGTTGAAGGTGGACAGATTCAGCGTGGTGTCATTGGAACGCATGCCTGCTGTGTGTTCTTGGAAAACATCGCCTTCATGGGCGGTGGCCGCAACGAAGCGCCTGCCGTGTGGCTTGGTGCCAACAGTCAGACCGTCAAGATCAGCACCAGCGACATTGACATGGTGCTGCTCAACTACACCGAGGCGCAACTGTCCGCTGTGGTCATGGAAGCTCGCGTGGACAAGGGCCACCAGTTGCTCTACATCCACCTGCCAGACCAGACGCTCGTCTACGATGGCGCAGCCAGCCAGGTGCTTGGCGAGGCGGTGTGGTTCACGCTGACCACCAGCCTGTTTGTGCTCGGCCAATACCGAGCACGCGATCTGGTCTGGTGCTATGACAAATGGCTCGTTGGCGACCCGACCAGCTCCAGTCACGGCTACTTGAGCGACACGGTGTCCTCGCACTATGGCAACCTAGTTGGCTGGGAGTTTGGCACGCTGATCGTCTACAACGAAGGCAAGGGCGCAATCTTCCACGAGTTAGAGTTGGTCTGCCTTACCGGACGCGCCGAGTTTGGCTCCGACCCGCTGATCTGGACGCAATACTCGCTTGACGGGATGACCTGGAGCATGGAGTTGAACACGCGCATCAAGGCTGGCACGCAGGGCGAACGTTTGAAGCGCATCGTCTGGCTGCAGCAGGGCAGCATGCGCAACTGGCGCATCCAGCGCTTCCGTGGAACAAGCGATGCGCAACTGTCCATCGCACGACTTGAGGCGCGGCTTGAACCGCTGGCGTTCTGATGGCAACCCAGAAGCCACTCACCCGCGACCAGCTTGCCAAGTTCCTGCCTGACCACGAGGCGATCAAGGCATTCGAGCGTCTGTTCCAGATCGTCGAGAACCTCAGCCCGTCCGACATTGCCATCCTGACGCGCCTTATTCAAGAGGCAGGCATCGAGGCTGGCGTGGCCGACAACAAGGGCGACAGGGCGATCAGCAATCTGGCGCAGGTCGATGCAGTCGAGTTCAACCAGAACGCAGTCGTCGCAGCACGCCCAGGCCAGGCCAAGTGGAACAAGACCGACCAGACGCTTGATGTGCGCATGGACTACGGTGTCACGCAGCAGGTCGGGCAGGAGTTCTATGCCAGGGTCGGCAACACCACAGGCGTGACCATCCCGAACGGGACTGTTGTCGGCTTTGCCGGTGCTACGTCCCAGGCGCTGCTCGTCGCTCCGTATCTGGCAGATGGCTCGTCCCCTTCGCTCTACATCTTGGGCGTGATGACGCACGACTTGCCCGACAGCGGACAGAAGGGCTACTGCACAACGTGGGGCTTTGTGCGCGACCTGGACACCAGTGCATTTGCCGTTGGCGACCTGCTTTATGCCAGCCCAACGGTGGCCGGTGGCCTGACCAACGTCAAGCCGACAGCGCCTGACAACGTCATCCCTTTGGCTGCCTGCATCGTGTCGGACGCATCGGCTGGCGTCATCTTCGTGCGCCCGACCATTCAGCAGATGCAGTACTACGGTGTGTTCGTCAAGAGCACAGACCAGTCGCCTGCAGCAGTCAACACCGAATACCTGCTCACTTTCGACAGCACCGAGATCAGCAATGGCGTGACCATTGGCTCGCCAACGTCTCGCATCATCGTGCCTGCCTCCGGCCTGTATCGTCTGGATGCCAACCTGCAACTGACCAGCGGAAGCTCGTCTGCAAAGAACATCTGGGTCTGGTTCAAGAAGAACGGCACGGCCATCCCAAACTCTGCGCGTCTGGTTACGTCCGATCTGAACAACGGCTACATCCCACTGGCCATGCAGGAACCCGTCTCGCTGGATGCCAACGACTACATCGAACTGGCCTTTGCCGCAGACAGCACAGCCGTGACCATCGACAACGTGGCAGCGACCGCATTTGCGCCTGCCGCGCCTGCCGTTATCCTGTCGGTAACCCAAGTCCAACAGTGAGGAAAGCATGACCGTCACAGTCAAGAACATCATCCCGCGCAAAGAGGCCGAAGGCGCTCAGACTGCGCAATACACAGCCGTTGGCTGCAAGACCATCATCGACAAGTTCACGGCAACCAACCACGCCGCTGTGGACGTGGAGTTCAGCGTCAACCTGGTCGCAGCCAGCGCCTTTGCAGGCGTGAACAACCAAGTCCTGCGCCAGCGCACCATTGCCCCAGGCGAGTGCTACCTGTGCCCCGAGTTGGTCGGGCAGACGCTGGAAGATGGCGGCTACATTTCAACCTTGGCAAGCTCGGCTGGTGCGATCACCATCAGCGCGTCTGGCCGCGAGATCACTTAAGGAGAAACCCTCATGCGCGACGCAGAAATGCCGATGCTGACCATTGCCGGTGGCATCCCCAAGGAAAAGCCGTTCATCACGGCAGCCGAGAACAAGAAGAACACCCAGACCGTCATCGACGACTGGATGCTCGGGCCTGAGAAGCCATCCAACGAACCGACCGCCAACAAGACCTACTGGGTGGCGCTTGGCAAGGCCATGCAGGTCGACGAGAAGGAAGCCCGTCGCCGCCGCTGCTCCAACTGCGAGTACTACAACAACACGCCGTTGATGCAGGCCAAGATGGACAAGATTCCGCGCAACGAGTGGGACACGGACGCAGGCTTCCGTGGCTACTGCCACAAGTTTGACTTCATTTGCCACGACATGCGCTCCTGCCAGGCGTGGGAGAGAGCACCTTTTTATGGCGATTGACGCTGTGGCGATTTGTGAGACAATGGCGGTGCTGAGTCGTCCAGGCCGCCAGCAGCCACAACCCTGAAAAGGAGTGATTGATGCTGGTGCAGGCCGAGAACCGACAAGTGCAGCAAGCCGAGCAAGTCTCACGGCTTGAGGAGCACATGCTCGCGTTGCCGCAGGCCGAATGCCCTGTCGTTCATCACTTTGGCCCTGGCATCTACGTCCGCGAGGTCACGCTTCCAGCAGGCACTCTCGCCATTGGTCACGCGCAGCGCTTTGAGCACCTGAACATCATGCTCACTGGCGCAGTGGCCATCCTCAAGGACGATGGCACAACCGAGGTGCTCCGCGCCCCCATGATCTTCGTCGGCAAGCCTGGCCGCAAGGTTGGCTTCGTGCTGGAGACTTGTGTCTGGCAAAACGTCTACGCCACCGATGAACGAGACATCGACAAGCTGGAGGCCATGTTCCTCGACAAGAGCGAGACTTGGCAGGCATACCATGCCACACAGCAGGCGCTTGAGCACCAGTCCCGACAGGCCGACCGCGACGACTTTGCAGACCTGATTGCCGAGGCTGGATTCGACGCCGAGACTGTCAGAAACCAGTCAGAAAACGAAGCCGACCAAATCTGCATGCCACCTGGCTACGCTGCCATAACGATTCGCGCATCTGCCATCGAGGGTCTTGGGGTTTTCCTCAGCTACCCTGTCGAGGCTGGCGCACTGATTGGCCCTGCTCGCATTGATGGTCTGCGCACGCCGCTTGGCCGCTACACCAACCATTCCAGCAACCCGAACGCGCAGTTTGTGCGCTCGGACAATGGCCACATCTACCTCGTGGCGCTGCGCCGCATCGCAGGATGCGAAGGTGGCAGCATGGGCGAGGAAGTGACTGTTGACTATCGCCAGGCTCTTTCGCTGTCTGGCATCTTTTTGAAACAAGGAGACCAGGCATGAGTGGAATTGCTACCGCCATCGTAGGCGGTTCCATCATCACTGGCATGATGGCCAGTGACGCGCAGACCTCCGCAGCAGAAACAGCAGCAGGCGCACAAACCGCATCAAGCGCAGCGAGCATCGCTGAGACGCGACGCCAGTTTGACATCGTGCAGAAACTGCTCGAACCGTATGTCGGCGCAGGCGCATCGGCTCTTGGTGCGCAGCAGGCATTGCTCGGGCTGGCAGGAACCGAAGAACAGCAGAAGGCCATCTCCGCGCTGGAGACTTCGCCGCAGTTTGAAGCTCTGGCCCGTCAGGGCGAGACCGCCATGCTGCAGCAGGCATCGGCCACTGGTGGCCTGCGAGGTGGCAACATCCAGGCTGCGCTGGCACAATACCGTCCGCAGCTTCTCAGCCAGATGATCGAGAACCAGTTTTCCAAGCTCGGCACCATCTCTGGCCTTGGCCAAGCATCTGCCGCAGGAACTGGCGCAGCAGCCCAGGCTGCAGGTGGCACGATTGCCAATCTGCTCCAGCAACAGGGCCAAGCCGCCGCAGGCGCTGCACTGGCCTCCGGTCAGGCGCAGGCCCAGATGTGGGGCAACGTTGGAAGCTCCATCGGTCAGGTGGCCACCCTCAAAGCACTCAAGGTGTTCTAAATGGCACAACCCTTCGACTACACATTCAAGCAAGCTGGCGACTCATTCGGCTCGACCATGAAGGGCGTGGAGACCGCGCTCGGCATGGCTACTTACGCAGCCAAGCAAAAAGAGGCTCTGGCCGCTGCTGCTCTCAAGGAAAACCAACTGCAGCAGGCCCAGGCCATGCAGGGCGAGTTGGCAACGCTGGCAAAGAACCCGAACGCGACCGCCACCGACTTCACGCAGTTGATGATCAAGTATCCGACACTCAGCGGAGAGTTGGAGAAGTCCTGGGGCGTGCTCAACGCGCAGCAAAAAGAGAACGAGATCGGCTATGGCTCGAAGGTGCTCTTCGCGCTTGAAGGTGGTCAGCCGCAGATTGCCAAAGACCTGGTGCAAGAGCGCATCACTGCGCTGCGCAACGCTGGCCGTGAGGACGAGGCAAAGAAGCAGGAAGTCCTGCTTGGCGTGATTGACACCAACCCCGATGTGGCAAAGGTCAGCACGAACTTGTCGCTGGTCGCTGCGCTTGGGCCTGAGAAATACCAAGACCTGCGCACCAAGATTGAGAACGAGAAGCGACTGGCTGCCGAGGAAGGCCGCAAGGTTGAACTGCATCCGTTTGCCGTTGGCAAGGCAAAGGCCGAGACCATCATCAAAGAGGCCGAGGCCAAGTTTGCCCCTGAGAAGTTTGGTGCTGAACTGAACCTCACCAATGCCCAGATCGAGGCATCCAAAGCCGCACGCCGCGCATCCGATGCAGCCGCCAAGAAGTCCGGTGCGGACGCTGCACGCGCCCAGGCAGAGGCCAACCAGATCGCCGCAGGCATCATCCCTGCCGAGAAGCGCCCAGAGGCCGAGGCCAAGTTTCGCAAGGAATACAGCGACCAGACCAAGGGCTACCAAGAGGTTAAGTCAGCCTATGGTCGCGTCAAGGCATCCGAGGACAGCGCCGTGGGCGACCTGTCGCTGATCTTCGGTTACATGAAGATGCTCGACCCTGGCTCTGTGGTGCGCGAGGGCGAATTCGCCACAGCGCAGAACGCCGCTGGCGTGCCTGAGCGCATCCAGAACATCTACAACAAGGTCATCAGCGGTGAGCGCCTGAACGCTGGCCAGCGTAAGGCATTCAAGGGACAGGCCGAAAAGCTCTACCAGACCGCAGCCGAGCAAGAAAAGGTTGTGCGATCTGGCCTCACCCGCATGGCAACTGGCTACGGTCTGAACACTGCCAACATCTTCTACGAAGCCGCCGAGACGCCGCCTGGACAGCCTCAGCCTGGCAGTAGCACTGCTGGCGCAGGCCGTGGAAACGTCAACCCGCCTGCTGCTGGCCAGCGAACTGTGACGGTGGACTACTGATATGCCTTACTCGATCACCACCAAGGATGGCATCACCATCAACAACATCCCAGACGATGTTGCGCCGGACTCGCCTGAACTGAAGGCGCGTGTGGCTGCCATTCGCTCTGGCGGTGGCCCTGCCGCGCTTGAGCAACCGGAGAAGCCTGGCTTCTTCGCCGGTCTGGTGGAGAGCGTCACAGGCAGCCAACGTGCCACGCCTGAGACGCAGACGCTGCCAGAGTGGACGTCCATGCCCGAGTTGAACCAGATGAGCGTGGCCAGCTTCAAGACCGCGCTTGGCACGCTGATCAGCAACCCCAAGGAGACGGTGCAGATTCTGCAGGCCAACTTCCCTGGCGTTCAGGTCAGCCAGGACGCCAAAGGCAACTTTCTGCTGCGCTCGTCAGTTGACGGTAAGCAATACGCCATCCCGCCAGGCTTCTCGATGGGCGACATTCCTCGCGCCATTGGTGGCTTGGCCGCATTCACCCCTGCCGGACGCGCCACAACGCTCACAGGCGCTGGTTTGGCTGGCGCTGGTACCCAAGCCGCAATCGAGGCCAGTCAAGCCGCTACGGGCGGCACGTTCGACACCAAGGAAGTCGCGCTGTCTGGCGTGACGGGCGCTGGTGGTCAGGCTGTGGCTCAGGTTTTGCCCAAGGTTGTGCAGGGTGTTAAGCAAGTCACCGGACGCGCACCGAAGCCTGCACCGGCTCCGGCTGCTGCACCTGCAGCCGCACCTGCTGTGGCACCGACGACAGCACCGGCCACGACCGTTGTGCAGGCAGCAGATCAGGCTGTTGTTCCACCAGTTGCCCCTGTAGCCGCGCCAGCCGCACAGACGACCACCGAGGCCGCTGTCGAGGTGGGCGACCTGGTGCGCAAGGCATCCGGCAGTGGCCTTGGCTCCAAGGCCGCACGCGACCGCCTGGCAGACCTGGCCGCAGTCAACCCAGAGGCCAAGGCCGCAGCCGACCGTCTGGGCATTGAGTTGCCTTTCGACGTGTTCAGCGACAACCCGCAGGTGCGTGCTGCCGTGGGCCTGACCCGTTCGGCTGCTGGCTCTGAGGCCGAGGCCGCATGGCGCACGACGGTCAGCAACGCCGTGGACAAGGCCGATGACGTCATCAAGCAATTCGACACCACGTTTGTCGAAGGCACGGTGGCCCCTGGCGTGGTGTCCCAGAAGGTGCGCGACTCGCTGGTCAACACGCGCAGCGAGTTGTCCAAGCAGGCTGGCGAGATTTACGACCGTGTGAATCAGGCCGTGCCCAAGCAGTCGATTGTGACCATGCCCAAGCTGCAGGGCACGCTCGACGACATCATCAGCGAGGTCGGTGAAGGTGGCCTGTCCGCGCAGGAGAAAAAGCTCCTTAAGATGCTGCAAGACGGTGATGTGACCTACGGTCGCCTCATCCGCGAAAAGAACCTGATCGGCCAAGCCGTGGCAGGCAAGGAATC
>VFQS010002333.1_pt1 | contig 15742 bp, 15 predicted proteins | sample 3512361 | NCBI WGS metagenome assembly VFQS01 (sample SAMN10412375, study PRJNA504923) | tailings metagenome | isolation source: Relicate 1 Philex TSF3 active mining | place: Philippines
GGTGGCGGCGTTGCTGGCACCGAAGCAGCAAGAGTTGCTCACGGAATGGGATCCGAGGTGGTGGTGATTGATCTATCACTTGCTCGCCTAAGAGAAATTGAGAATCTATTTTCTGGTCAGGTGCAAACCAGAGTTTCAACTTCTTACGAAATTTCAAATCAGTTACTAAACGCTGATTTAGTCATTGGTTCAGTTCTAATTCCAGGTGAAAAGGCTCCCAAGTTGGTGACTGACCAGATGGTTAAGTCGATGAAAGCTGGTGCTGTGTTGGTTGACATTGCAATCGATCAAGGTGGCTGCTTCGAGCACTCTAAGCCAACCACGCACGATGATCCGACCTATCAGGTCCACTCAACTATTTATTACTGCGTGGCAAATATGCCAGGCGCTGTCCCAGCAACCTCAACTGTTGCTCTGACCAATGCAACTCTTCCCTACGTATTAGCCATCGCAGGAAAGGGTTGGGTGCAGGCACTTCGAGATGATGCAGCACTGGCACTTGGTCTGAATGTTCACGCTGGAATGATTACCCACCCTGCGGTGCAGCATGCATTTGCAGATCTTCCCTACAAGCCAGCTGCTGAAGTCATTTCCGCTTCCTAAATATCCAGCTGAGGCTGGCGATGACAACTACTGCAATTAGCAGCCACAGGGCAATGGTTCTTTCCTGAGCAATTGCCTCGCAGGAGGTCCATCCTGTCTGCTGAGTATCTGGGGTGCAGGTGGTGGGGTCAAAGAAGCCGATCCACCAGGCAAGTATTCCAACCACGGCAATGGTGCCAAGCATTGCCAGGGAGTTGTTGCGCATTTAGTTTTCGGAAGATTCCTGCTTGGCGATTTCAGCCCGAACCTCGTCCATGTTTAGCTCACGGACTTTACCAATTAGATCATTGAGGGCAGGGGCGGGCAGAGCGCCAGCTTGATTGAACAGCAAGATGCCATCGCGGAAGATCATCAGAGTTGGAATCGAGGTGATGCCAGCCATGCCGCTGAGCTGCTGCTGAGCCTCAGTGTCAACCTTGCCGAATCGAATGTCTTCATTCTCATCTGAGGCCTTTTCAAAGATGGGACCAAACATGCGGCAGGGACCACACCACTCCGCCCAGAAGTCAACCAGTGTGATTCCCTCTTGGGCGATGGTGCTTTCAAAGTTCTCTAGTGTGAGTTCCATCGTTGCCATTTATTTGACCACCTTTTCCTTGCTTGTCTCTCTTGCGGTTTGAGCTAGCAAGATTCCAGCAATCACCACGATACTGCCTAGTAGCTGAGTGGTAGAAATCTCTTCACCAAGCCACAGCAGTGCAAAGAGGGCAGCGAGAACCGTCTCCGCTGTTGCCACCACACCAACCAAAGTTGCTGGCAAATTCTTCAAAGCCGCATAGGTCAGTGCCATGGGTAGAAAACTTCCAAAAATTCCCATAAAAGTTAGCGCTAGCCAAACGGGAACTTGAATCCCAGCAAGATTTCCCGATAGGTCAATCGGGGAAGATAGAAGTGATGCATCAAGAGATGTGATGTTTGCCAGCGGCAGAAAGAACAGCGTTGCTATTGTCATGCCGTAGGCGAGTGTGACATTAGTCGGCAAAGTCCTTTGAACTCTTTCGCCAAGAATCAGGTGAACCGTTAGAGCCGCTGCAGCGAGGAATGCAAAAAACACGCCGACTGGATTCAGCTGGCTGTCCCAGATTTGTGCAACAACTGCCAGGCCACCTAGCACCAGGGCAGCACCAATCCAAATCTGGCTCTTCACTCTCTCTTTGAAAAACAGCAGTGCAATGATTGGCACCCACAGAACGGCTGTGTATTCAAGAAGTAGTGCGATACCTATTGGCAGAAAGAAAACTGCCTGAGAGTAGCTCCACTGCAAAAGCCCAACTCCAACTATGCCTAGCAGTATCAGCCGAGGAATCATGCGAGCGGGGACCTTGAAGCCCCCTGGGTTAGTAGCCAACACCCAGGTGATTGCAATCAAGCCGGTGAAAAGGGAGCGAATAAACACCACCTGCTCAGCGGTGATGCCAGATCCGATGATGACCTTGGTGGTGGAGGCGTTTAGACCAAAGAGAATGGCGGCACTCATAGCAAACAGCACGCCCAGCGTGGGATTTTTTTTACTCAATTAGGCTGTGCCATACCTTTCAAAAAGCGGAAGAAACCGCCTAGAGAAGAAGTTTAGGTTGCTATGGAGAAATTTGTACTTGCCGGCGGCTGTTTCTGGTGCCTGGATTCCACCTATGTTCAATTCAAGGGAGTAACAGACGTCACCTGCGGTTACACCGGGGGTATTGTCCCAAATCCCACCTATGAGCAGGTCTGTGATGGTAATACCCAGCATGCCGAGGTGGTTTCTATTGAATTTGATCCGGCAGTAATTACCCAGGAGCAGATTCTGGATATCTTTTTCACTGTTCACGATCCAACCCAGCTCAATCGTCAGGGCAATGACATTGGCACCCAGTATCGCTCGGCTATGTATTACTCATCCAGTGAGCAAAAGGAAATGTTTCTTCAGGCCATCGAAAGAGCGAAATCAATCTGGGGAGATGGCATAGTGACCGAGGTCACCGAGCTGCCAGTGTTTTATGAAGCGGAGGAGTACCACCAAGACTTCTTTGCCAAGAATCCCAACCAGGGTTACTGCGTTGCAGTGGTAGCACCTAAGGTTTCTAAGGTCAGAAGCAAGTTCTCTCACCTGCTGAAATAGTTATCCACAGCTTTTTCTCACCCCCTTTTGCATTTTTCTTCCTGGTCGCAAACTATGCGCAACCAAACAGGAAGGAAGAAATGGCAGAGGTAACTGTCAGAGGATTAATCGCCACCACCCCCAGGCAAGTGGTCACCGAATCAGGTCTTTCAGTAATTAGCTTTCGCTTAGCCAGTAGCTACAGACGTTTCGATGAAAAGAGCAAAAGCTGGGTGACCGCAGACACCAACTGGTATACGGTCTCGGCATTCAAGAAGCTCGCCGACAACGCCGGCTCCTCTTTAGCCAAGGGAGATAGGGTGCTGGTAACGGGCAAGATAAAAATCCGCGACTGGGACAACGGTGAAAGAAGCGGGACCAGCGTCGAGATTGATGCAGATGCCATCGGTCACGATCTAACATTCGGCACCACCAGTTTTGAAAGAACTGGTCAGCCGCAGGAGGAAGATTCGGAGGCTGAGTTACAACCCGCCTAGCCATCCGATAGGGATCCTCGGCCCCCTAACCATCTGGATCCCAGCGCTCTCTTCGCCAGCTGTAGTTCGTATAACTCCAATACACCCCTGGGGATAAACTATCCCAAGCAGTTGGCGAAGAGAGCTTCTTCCATATCCTCAGGAATCGATTACAAGTGGCTGAATTCATTTATCAAATGATTAAGGCGCGTAAAGCGCATGGAGACAAGGTCATCCTGGATGACGTAACGCTGGCCTTTTATCCAGGAGCCAAGATTGGTGTCGTCGGTCCCAATGGTGCCGGTAAATCAACAGTTCTGAAAATCATGGCTGGTCTAGAGACCGCCTCCAATGGCGAAGCCAGACTTTCCGAGGGTTACACCGTCGGCATCCTGCTGCAAGAACCACCGCTCAATGAAGAAAAGACCGTTCTGGGAAATGTCGAGGAGGGAGTCGGGGAGCTAAAGGCCAAGATAGATCGCTTCAATGAAATCTCAGCGGCGCTCGCTGATCCTGAGGCTGATTACGATGCTCTGCTGGCTGAGATGGGATCTCTTCAGGAGCAGATTGATGCGGCTGATGGTTGGGATTTAGATAATCAACTTGAGCAGGCGATGGATGCGCTTCGCTGCCCACCTCCTGAAACACCGGTGAATGTTCTCTCCGGTGGTGAAAGAAGAAGGGTTGCGCTATGCAAGCTGCTTCTCCAAAAACCAGATCTGTTACTTCTTGATGAGCCCACCAACCATCTCGATGCCGAGAGCGTGCTTTGGCTAGAACAGCACCTCGCAAAATATCCGGGTGCCGTTTTGGCCGTGACTCACGACCGCTACTTCCTGGACAATGTGGCTGAGTGGATATTGGAACTTGACCGCGGTCGCGCCTACCCCTACGAGGGAAACTACTCAACCTATCTGGAGAAGAAGGCTGAGCGCCTGGAGGTTCAAGGCAAGAAGGATGCCAAGTTGCAGAAGCGACTGAAGGACGAGCTTGAGTGGGTTCGCTCCAGCCCTAAGGCAAAACAAACCAAGTCCAAGGCACGCCTTGCTCGCTATGAAGAAATGGCTGCGGAGGCAGACAAAACTAGAAAGCTTGACTTCGAAGAGATTCAAATTCCGCCTGGTCCTCGTCTTGGCGATGTTGTGATTGAGGCCAAAAAGATTGGCAAGGGTTTCGAAGGAAGAGCCCTATTTACCGACCTGTCCTTCTCACTGCCTCGCAATGGAATCGTTGGAGTAATAGGACCAAACGGAGTTGGTAAATCAACTTTGTTTAAGTGCATCACTGGCTTAGAGAAGTTGGATTCGGGTGAGCTGAAGATAGGCGAGACCGTCAAAGTTTCCTATGTTGATCAAAACCGGGCTGGCATAGATCCCGCCAAGTCACTCTGGGAGGTTGTCTCAGGCGGCCTCGATCACATTCAAGTTGGTCAGGTGGAGATGCCGTCTCGCGCATATGTGGCAGCTTTTGGTTTCAAGGGAAGCGATCAGCAGAAGAAAGCTGGAGTCCTATCGGGTGGCGAGCGAAACAGGTTGAACCTCGCTTTGACTCTGAAGCAGGGTGGAAACCTGCTGCTTCTAGATGAGCCAACCAATGACCTAGATGTTGAGACCTTGGCCTCTTTGGAAAATGCGCTGCTTGAGTTTCCAGGATGCGCAGTGGTAATCACTCACGATCGCTGGTTCCTTGACAGGGTCGCCACTCACATCCTCGCCTACGAGGGTGATGATGATACTCCCGATCGCTGGTATTGGTTTGAGGGAAACTTCGAAGCCTATGAGCAAAACAAGATTGAGCGCCTAGGCCCCGAAGCCGCTAAGCCTCACCGCTCGGCCTATCGAAGACTAACTCGCGACTAGCGATACTCGGGAACCCGCACCATACCCTCTTGGGCAATTGATGCGAGCAACTTTCCATCTTGGGAAAAGATAGATCCCATCGCTAGGCCTCTACCTGATTGCGCAGCAGGGGAGTGCTGAACATAGAGCATCCATTCATTCACGTTCGGTTTTTCATGGAACCAAATTGCGTGATCAAGACTTGCGGTATTGAGACCTGGGTGAGCCCAGCTGAGTCCGTGTTTTTTCAGCACTGACTCCAAGATGGTGTAATCAGAGGCATATGCCAGTGCCGCCGTTTGAATTCTCTCCTCTAGCGGCAGCGGAGAAATTGCTCTGAACCAAATCAGTTGATTTGCTATCTGCTCTTTTGCAGGCCTTAGGTAGACGGGTTCAGTGACGTGCCTGAGATCAAAAGGCCTAGCCTTCGACCAGTAGTTGGTTGCTGGATGATCGAATTTTGAAAGCAGATCACTTGCCGATGGAAGCGACATTGGATCTGGAAGGTTTTCGGGCATTTGTTCTTGGTGTGCAACACCTTTAGCTGGTTCTTGGAAAGAGCAGCTCAGCACAAAGATGGGCAGGTCATCCTGAATTGCTTTTACTCTGCGGGCACTGAAGCTCATGCCGTCTCTGAGATTTTCGACCTCAAAAGTAATTTCCTTACTGATGTCTCCTGGCCTTAGAAAGTAGCTGTGAAGAGAGTGGACTGATCTTCCTACTGGCACGGAATCTATTGCGGCAATTAGTGACTGAGATAAGACTTGACCGCCGAAGACGCGGCCATGCGGCATCCACTGAGTTCTGCCCACGTAGGTGGTTTCGCTAAGTTGTCTTAGGTTTAGGACATCAACCAGATCGGCGATGGGATCGGCTGGAATAATAGGCTCGAGCATGAAGCTCCTTAGTTTCCCCACTAGTTTAGTTTTCAAATGCAATCACTTAGTTTTCTAGCACAAACAGACCTGGCTGACCTCAGGTCCTATTTGCTGCGCGCCAAGCGCCTAGATGATGATGGGCTTGTGAAGTTTCGGGCATTTGGTGATGTCCTGGCATCGTATGTTTCGCCGATTTATTCAGGTTCCCTGCTCAGTGATGGACCGACAGTCTTAGGGCTGAGAACCATGCGACTAGCCAAAGAGGTCGAGCTCGATTCATCATTTTCAATCAGCGAGATTGTTGATCGAATTAGTGAGGAAGATTTGAACCTGCTGCTACCAAATCAAACTTCCCGAGCAGCCTGGACTGGCGTAACACCTCCTAGACAAGGTTGGGAAGAAATTGGGCTAATCCCGCAGTCTCAAATAACGCGTTGGGCTCAGGATGGGATTGATGAGGTAGCGAGAACCCTGCCATCGAGCGTTGGAAGTGCGATTGCGGCAAGAGTGCGACTTGGTATCTGGGGCAAGACAGTGAGTCTTGAGTTCAATCTTCCAGGCGCATCAGCATTTGCAATGGCTGGACTTGGTTTTATGCAAAAAGATGAGGACATTAGAGTTTTCAGAACCAACGGTTGGGTCAGGCTGACATCAAGCTACGGTCATGCTCTGTCAAAGCAGAGCTTTAAGGTTGCCTAGTTCTCAAACGTATTGAGCATGGCATGCGCTGCACGCTCAAGATAATCCCACAGCTCTGCCTCATCGGCTGGTGGAAGATCTAGAGTGTCGACTGCTTTTTTCATGTTTGCAAGCCAGGCTGCTCTTGCTTTGGGTCCGATTTTGAATGGTGCGTGACGCATCCGAAGTCTCGGATGACCTCGCTCCTTTTGATAGGTGTCAGGACCACCCCAGTATTGCTCCAAGAACATTCGTAATCTTCGCTCAGCTGGTTCAAGATCCTCTTCCGGATACATTGGCTTCAGCAGCGGATCTTGGCTCACACCCTGGTAGAAAACTTTGGCGAGTTTCTCGAAGGTTTTGGCTCCACCGACTCTTTCGTAGAAGCTTTGCACTACTTGGTTTTACTCCGAGCCTTACGTTTCTTTTCTTGAGAGAAGTTTCCGACTTTCAAAATTTCACCATTTCTTAGAAACCAAAGAACTGCATTTTCATCTCTAACTTCAGTTACTCGGAGGCCTACTCTCTCAACTATGCCTGTGACTCCATCGAGTTGCACCTTGTCGCCAACTCCGTATTGATCTTCAAAGACGATGAACAGGCCGCTGATTAGGTCTTTGACTAAGGTCTGTGCTCCAAATCCAATTGCAGCGCCAATAACCGTGGAGACTGCAATCAGTGCACCAACATTCACACCTAGCTCGCTTAAGACCATCACGATTGCGGTGATTGTGATTGCCCAGGTTGCAAAGTTATCCAGAACGCTGGCGATTGTTTTTGTGCGTTGAGCAAGCCTCTGTTCTGCCAGAACAGTGTCAACATCAGTTCTTTGGACTTTGCTGACACCACCGATGATGGTGCGCACGGCTCTTCTTGTTGCAAAGCGAAGCAACATCTTGGCAACAATGGCAATAACCAGAATTACCGTGATGTTGATCAGGAGCGACCACTCTGAGAGAAATTGATCAAATTGCATTAGTTATCAGCCTTCTGAGCTTTCAGACCTCTCTCTAGACCAGCGAGGTTCTCAACCAGGATTCTCCGAAGTGCGGGCTTCTCTTTGAATTCACTGGTATTAATGAGCGCCCTGGTCGTGTCAGCGAGCTCGGAGTTTGCAAGCTGTATTGGGTAGAGGTTGGTTAGCAAATATGCTGCGATGTGATACGTCCTGGTGTTCCAGATCTTTAGCGCGACATCGTGATATCTCTTGGCATACGGAGCCAGCAGACTCAAGTCATTTACACGGCCAAATGCAAGTGAAGCACTGTTAACCAAAGTGTTGCTGTAGTCCTCGGTTTCAGTGAGGATTCTCCAAGCCTCTGCCTTGGCTTCCGGGGCTGGTATTGCAGCTCTTGCAGCCGCAGCAAACTTTTGACCATTGGCAGTGTTATCCCTGACAAGCTCGGCAGCAATCTCGATCTCGCCTGCTTTGCCGCCAATTACTAGGCCAGTCAGCAATTCCCAGCGGAGATCCTGATCAACTTTCAGACCTGCAATTTCCTTGCTTCCGCTCAGCAGTGAGTCGAGCCAGCTTAGTTGCTGGTCGGTGCGGGCGAATTGCGGAACGAATTTCGCAAACTGCAGCTGGTTGTCACTTCCCGGTTTGGCCGATTCGGTCAGAGCAATCAGGCCATCTGCAATTTCAATCAGGGTTGCTTCGCGAGCCTCTGGCGAGACGTAAAGGGTTCCGGTTGTAATCAGCTGCCTGAGCAAGGTGGTAACAGTGGTGGACTCAGTTTCTTTAGCGATGTGACCGAGAATCAACTTCACAAAGTCTCGTGCAGGCGCTTCACCATCACGTGTGGCATCCCAGGCTGCTGTCCAAACCAGAGTCCTGGCGAGAGAGTCTTCGATGCCGGAGAGATTTGCTAGCGCAACCTGACGAGATTTTTCATCAAGCCTGATTTTTGCATAAGCCAAATCTCCATCATTGAGAAGAACTAGATCAGGCCTTCTCTTACCAACTAAAGCAGCAACAGAAGTCTCTTTGCCATCAACATCCAGCTCGATGTATTCACTTCGAACTAACTTGCCGGCATTGAGGTTGAACAGACCGACACCCATGCGGTGTGGACGAAGGTAATCGTGGCCCTCCTGGGGGGTTTGTTCAATAACAAAGGAGCTGATGACGCCATCGTTTTCTTCAATCCGTGGTTTCAGTGTGTTCACGCCCGCTGTTTCCAGCCAAAGCTTTGACCAGCTGGATAGGTCGCGACCACTTTCTTTTTCAAGCTCAGTCAGCAGATCATTTAGCTCGGTGTTCTGCCACTGATGCTTCTTGAAGTAACTGGCAACTCCTCTGAAGAACTCATCTCTACCTACCCAGGCAACGAGTTGCTTCAAAACCGATGCTCCCTTGGCGTAGGTAATGCCATCAAAGTTGACCTGAACATCTTCAAGATCATTGATGGTTGCCACGATTGGGTGAGTTGATGGAAGCTGATCTTGACGATATGCCCAGTTTTTCTCCAGGGCAGCAAATGTTGTCCAGGCTTCTTCCCACTCGCTTGTCTCTGCCGTTGCGAGGGTTGAAACATATTCGGCGAATGACTCGTTCAGCCACAAATCGTTCCACCAGCGCATCGTGACCAGGTCACCAAACCACATGTGGGCAAGCTCATGCAGGATTGTGACAACCCTGCGCTCTCTGGTGGCATCTGTCACAGCAGAGCGGAAGACATAGTTCTCTGTGAAGGTGACAGCACCTGCATTCTCCATAGCGCCAGCATTAAAGTCTGGAACCCAGAGCTGATCGTATTTTTCAAATGGATACGGGTAGTCAAAGAGCTTTTCAAAAAAGTCAAAACCTGCCTTGGTCTTTTCAAATATGTAGTCAGCATCCATGTATTGGGCGAGCGAGCTTCTGCAGAAAACTCCAAGCGGAATTTTTCTGCCATCAGTTGAGGTCAACTCGTCTTGCCAGAGGGTGTAGGGACCGGCAATCAAAGCGGTTATGTAGCTGGACATCCTTTGAGTTGGAGCAAACTTCCAAAGTGATTTTCCTGAACCGAGATCCTCAGGTTTTGGGGTAGGGGAGTTGGAAATTACCTGCCAAGACGATGGTGCAGTGATGTGAAATTCATAAGTTGCCTTTAGGTCGGGTTGTTCAAAAACAGGAAACATGCGGCGCGAGTCGGGAACCTCAAACTGCGTATATAGATATGCTTCACCGTCGACTGGATCGACAAAGCGGTGCAGGCCCTCGCCAGAGTTGGAGTACTTGCCACGCGCCTCGATGATTAGGACATTGGCTGCCTGTAGCTGAGGAAGTTGAATCCGCACTCCATCTGAGTGGGTGGCTGGGTCTAACTCTTGGCCATTTAGGTTTATCTTCGAGACGGAGTCGGTTATCGCATCAATAAAGGTTGAGAAACCTGGAGTGGCTGTGAAATTGACAACCGTCCTGGAGGCAAAAGTCTTGTCATCGTCAGTTAGGTCAAGTGCTACCTGGTAGCTCTGAACTGAGAGATTCTTGGCTCTCTCCTGGGCTTCGACTCTGGTTAGGTTCTCACCTGGCATTTTGGTCACTTTCCTCTTTTGTTTTGCCGCTCTAGCCTATGGGAGGCCGGTGGCTGACTATCACGCGGTAGACCGCGGTATTCTGGTCAAAAAAGGGGAGCCATTGCGAATTCACATTGCTACAGACCACGCTGGAATGGAGCTGAGTGCTTTCCTGGTAGCTGAGCTAACTGCCCTTGGACATGAGCTGATTGACCACGGCCCAAAAGTCTATGACGCACTAGATGACTACCCAGGTTTTTGCATCGCGGCGGCTCAGGCTGTGATTAGCGATCAGGAAAGTGGCATTGAAGCTCTTGGGATTGTGCTTGGTGGCAGTGGCAACGGGGAGCAGATCGCTGCGAACAAAGTCAAAGGCATTCGGGCCGCTCTGATCTGGAATAGCGAAACAGCTGCCTTGGCTCGGGATCACAACAGTGCGAATGTGGCGGCCGTTGGAGCAAGACAGCACTCCCATGAAGAGGTGCTAGAGCTTATAAAGATTTTTATCGGTACTGGTTTTTCAAATGATGAAAGACACGTGCGCCGAATCGGCAAGATTTCTCACTTTGAAAAAACTGGCGAGGTTCTCTACTAGCCATGCCCGAGGGCCATACCGTCCACCGAATTTCTAAAAGATTCTCAAAAGACTTTAGTGACAAGCGAGTCAAAGTCTTATCACCACAAGGCCGCTTTACTGATGCATCAGTTGTTAGTGGGAAAAAACTGACTGATTCTCAAGCATTTGGGAAGCAGCTCTTTTTGTTTTTTGGAAAAGACATCATTCGCATTCATCTTGGAATCTATGGCAAGTGGAGTTTCCAGACCATCGAAGATCAAATTCCTGAACCCAAAGGCCAGGTGAGAGCACGCTTCATGGTTCCAGAGCTTCTAGCTGATCTAAGGGGACCAACTGCCTGCGAGGTAATAGGAGAGGAAGGGTATTTTCAGAGCCTAAAGAAACTTGGACCTGATCCCATTCGAAATGAGCCGGATGGGTCTGAGATCTTTGTTGAAAGGATTCTTGGAAGTAATCGCACAATCGCCGAGCTGCTAATGGATCAGTCGGTCGTGGCGGGTATTGGAAACGTATATCGGGCGGAACTTCTTTTTCGAGCAAAGCTCAACCCATTAGTTCCTGGTAAGAAAGTGCCGAAAGAACTTCTTGAATCAATCTGGACGGATGCCACAAAACTAATGCCCATCGGAGTGAGAACCGGACTGATGCTTACAAGGGATGGTTTTCTGAAGGGGAAACCAAACCTAGATGAGCGCTACTACGTGTATAAGAGATCAGGTGAAAGCTGCCGAGAGTGTGGGGGAAAGATTTCTATGCAACCTCTTGCCGGCAGGAAACTTTACTGGTGTAGGAGGTGTCAAAAATGAGTTTCTCCATGCGCATCGTTTGGCTTTACTTTTTGCTTAGAAAAAAACTTGGACTCGCGAAGATTGGTCAACCACCGAGGGCTCCCGCAAGGCCAACAGCTCGACAACTTAGAGGACTGAGGCTTGGTTCAAGAAAAGTAAATGACTTTGATGTATTCACTGTTGAACCGCCAGTAACGAAACGAACAGTGGTTTATCTGCACGGCGGAGGTTACGTTCAACCCATTGCCACTCAGCACTGGCAACTGATCACGCATTTGGCTAGAGAAACAGAGTCAACTTTTATTGTTCCTTGCTATGGGCTTTCACCCACCTACAAAGTTGATGCTGCACTGGACTTAATGAGGCAGCTAAGAGCTGAACTTGGACCCGCAAGGGAACTGATTTTGATGGGGGACTCTGCTGGAGGGGGATTGGCTCTTTCACTTGCCCAAAACAACTGGAGGTCAGTAAAAAAGCTGCTTCTTATTTCTCCCTGGGTTGACTCAGAATTCGGTGAGGAGAGCAAGACATATGAAGAGCGCGATCCGTGGCTAAATTCGCAGTCGCTTCGCTACATTGCGACTGTTTGGTCGGGGGTTGGAGACTTTCGAAGATTAGAGGTAAGTCCTCTCCGAGGCGACATGACTGGTTTACCGCCAACTGTCATTTACGCGGGTGACTATGAACTTTTCTATCCGGACCTGGTTCTCTTGAGGGAAAAAATGCAGGCGAGCGGGGTAGAGGTTGATTTTTATTACCAGCCAGGAGGCTTGCACGTTTTCCCTCTGATTCCATCAAGCGAGGGACAAAGAGCTCAACTGGCAATTGCCAATCAGCTCAGAAGTGTCTAAACCCAGCTAATCACAAGGTTCAGTAGATACCCGCAAACTAGACTTCCCTTAGCGAGTAGGGATAAATGCAAAAACTCACATTCAATTCAATCTCGAAGATTCTGCCTCGAAATCAACGACGGAAGCTGCTTCTGCTTGCCATAGCTCGCATTCTGGCAAACGGCCTAGACATTCTTGGGCTTGCCGGCATCGCACTTTTGGCAACTGCTTTCGGAGCTCTCGCCTCTGGAACAGCTAGACAAAGCCCGCTTAATTTGCCCATAGTTGGGGAAGTGCTTATCTCAGAGACTGAAGCAGTCTTTATCGCAATGGTGGTTGTTTCAACTTTCCTATTGAAATCATTCTTTTCAATTTGGCTCAATCTTCGAACATCGCTAACAGTTGCGAAGTTGGAATCAGATTTTGCGGAGCAGCTAACCAGAAACTACTTTTCGAACGAACCAACTTTCGAGGGAACACTCAGCGAAACTGTCTCGCGTTTTCAGAATTCAATTCTTGTATCTACCCAATCAATCGGTGGCTTCTTAAATGGGCGTATGACCTTTATTGCCGAAGCAGCACTCCTTGGGGCGCTTGTGATGATATTTTTTCTGGTGAATGCAATCGCGACTGTTGCGATTCTTTTCTACTTGGGAATTGTTGTGTACGCGATGAATCGACTTGTTAATTTTCGTCTGCGCAGAAATTCCGTCAATTTAGTCCAAGGGTCTGAGACCGCCTTGGCTAAATCAAGGGAGCTTTTCGGTGTCCGCAGAGAAGTGCAAGCCGCTGGCAGCACAGAGAAGTGGCTGGAATCTATCGTTAGTGGCAAAAGACAAGCTGCCACTGGCGTTGGTTTGAATTACACGCTCAACAGTCTCCCCAGATATGTAATTGAGACCTCTCTCATCATTGGAATTTTTGCATTCCTAGCAGGTGTAGTTGTGTTCAGCGATCTGAGCAGTCAATCAGTAACCATTGGCGTGTTCATGGCGGGAGGATTGCGACTGATTGCTTCAATCTTGCCTCTGCAGGCTGCGTATTTACAGATGGTCGCTGCTAGTTCTCAGGCCCAAATAGCTTTTCAAAACCTAGTCGCAATCCACAAACAAAAATCCCCGGAAGCGGATTCTGCTAGGTCTGCCGAAATCTCAATCGATCAGGCCAACTTAGTTTTTGAAAATGTGGATTTTGAGTTTCCTGGCAATGAATCTCCCACTTTGAAAGACGTCACATTTTCAGTAAATCCAAAAAGCAAGGTTGCCATTGTTGGACCTTCGGGGGCGGGCAAAACCACTACTTTCGAAATTGCTACGGGCTTCAGGCTTCCTTCTTCGGGGAAGGTCTCGATTTCAGGGTTTAGTCCACGAGAAATACTTGAGTCTGCACCAGGAGTAATTGGGATTGTCCCGCAAAGACCTCACCTTGTTTCTGGAACTCTGGCTGAGAACGTTTCGCTAGTCGATGTTGTTTCCACTGATTTGGAGAGAGTCACACTTGCATTAGAACTCTCAGGACTTGGGCATTTCCTTGACCCAAATCGCTTCGGACTTTTGGGTCACATAACCCCTGACTCAGGTGAGCTATCTGGGGGAGAAATCCAACGTTTAGGTCTTGCGAGAGCGATATACAGAGACCCAAAGATCCTTTTCTTAGATGAAGCCACCAGCGCACTAGATGCCGAGACCGAGTCCAAAGTGAATCAAACTTTAGATAAGTTGCGCGGCAACATGACGATTGTGCTGATTGCTCATCGACTTTCAACCGTGATGAACGCCGACAACATCATCTACCTTGATAAAGGGAGAGTGGTTGCTCAGGGCACCTTCCAAGAGCTCAAGGCCAAGGTTCCAGATTTTGCTAAGGCAGTGGAACTGATGGATCTGAGGGACTAGTTGGAGCGAGTGACGGGAATCGAACCCGCGTAATCAGTTTGGAAGACTGAGGCTCTACCATTGAGCTACACTCGCGTGCGTTAGACGCCACCCCATTCTATGGGATAGAGTGTTCAGGCTCGCGACCAGCTGGTTGGCGGGAATCTCCGGGATGTAGCGCAACTTGGTAGCGCACCTGTTTTGGGTACAGGGGGTTGCAGGTTCAAATCCTGTCATCCCGACCAGCTGTAAACCTATAAGGCGGAGCATTGAAAACTGAACTTAAGCGACTGAACCCTACCCGCGTCAAACTGACAATCACGGTGGATGAAAAGAGCTTCAAGCCCGCCCTCGATCGTGCCTATCAAACCGTCGCCCAGCAGGTAAACATTCCTGGCTTTCGCAAGGGCAAAGTTCCAGCAGTCGTCCTAGATCAGCGCGTTGGTAAAGACGCCATCATCGGCCAGGCAATTAACGACGGTCTCGATGTTTTCTATCGCGATGCTCTTCGGGAAAAAGATCTGCGTCCACTTGATACCCCGCAGGCAGATATCAAATCAGCACCAAGTTCAGAGGAGCCAACCAAAGAGCTAGTCGTTGAGCTTGAGGTCGAGGTCGAGCCAGATTTTGAAATGCCGAGCTACAAAGGAGTCAAGGTTTCAGTCGAGCCAACCAAGGTGGCTCAGATGGACATTGAAACCGAACTTGATGCACTGCGCGCAAGGTTTGGAACTCTCAAGACAGTTGATCGCCCTGCTAAGTCTGGCGACTTCACCACCATTGACCTAAGTGCATCCATTGACGGAAAGCAGATTGACACTGCAGCTGATATTTCTTATGAGATTGGGTCTAACCAACTGCTGGATGGAATCGATGAGGCTCTTGACACTCTCACCGCTGGTGAATCAACGACCTTCCGATCCAAGTTGGTGGGTGGAGAGTTCGCAGGCAAAGAAGCCGAGGTTGCAGTTACTCTCAAGGCCGTCAAAGAACGTGAGCTACCAGAACTAAACGATGAGTTTGCTCAGCTGGCCTCTGAATTTGACACCCTGGAAGAGCTAAAGGCTGATCTTGAGAAGAGAATCGAGAAGCAGCTAGCCCGCAAACAGATTCTTCAGGCCAGAGACAAAATTGTTGAAGAACTAGTCAAACTTGCCAAGATTCCAACTTCGAAGGTTGCGGTGGACCGCGAGGTTCACTCTCATCTGGAAGGGGAGGGACGACTTGAGGATATTGAACACCGCAAGGAAGTCACCGAAGAGGCAGAGCGCAACTTCCAGACCAGACTGATTTTGGATGCGGTGGTTAAGGCCGAGAACATCAAGGTTCAAGACAAAGAACTAATCGACTATCTGGCTCTGATGGCATCAAGCTATGGCATGGACCCTAATGACTTCATCAAGCAGCTATCTAACGCTGGGCAAATTCCCGCCTATGTCTCCGAGCTGGCTCGACGCAAGGCAATTGACTTCCTGGTTGCCAACGCCGAAATCACCGACACTGCAGGTAAAAAGGTCGAATACCAGGCCTAACGCCTAAGGCGAACACGGCAGGTCAAACTCCCTTCCGCTGATTAGGGTTATTTGCGTTAGCTAAGGAGTATGAATGTCAGTTCCAGC
>VFQS010002336.1_pt1 | contig 15717 bp, 12 predicted proteins | sample 3512361 | NCBI WGS metagenome assembly VFQS01 (sample SAMN10412375, study PRJNA504923) | tailings metagenome | isolation source: Relicate 1 Philex TSF3 active mining | place: Philippines
GGTTCGGTCCGAATGGTGACCTGTAGTCATAAATTTCAAAAGCGAAAGATCTAGCCTTTTGTTTTCTCGCGAGTCGCATCGACTCGACAACCAAATTTCTAGGACCGCAAACTACGACGTGAGAATTGGACGCAACATATTTTTTCAAAGCAGACTTGTCCCTAGCGCTCTTGGTTGTGTCTATCTCTTCCAGTGTGAGTAATTCGCTCGCAGCTAGGTGGCGCAAGTAGGCTAGCCCGAATGCCGAATCTTCACCTCTGAAGAAATATATGAGTTTAGGTTTTATAGTCAGCGACTTTAGGTAAGACTCATTCTGCAGAAACGGAGTAACTCCCGATCCTCCCGCAACCCACACTGGCTGATTTGTGCCTGCTGTCAGACGCAGGTGACCATAGGACTTTGACACCTTTACAGAGTGTCCAACGCCGACCTGTGTCAATTCGTTTGAAGTCCAGTCTCCAGCTGTTCTAATCATCACCGTGATTAGGTCGTCTCTGTTATCCAATCGAACGATTGAAAATGGATGAGCTTCACTCCAAAAACCTCCAACCCTGACAAAGATAAAACGCCCCGGTTGCGCTTTCTTCCAACCACTTCGTGATCTAGCTTTGAGGTCAAGTTGAACGCCTGCTTCAGAGCGAGTAGCTGATTCAACAATCGCTCGTATATCAAAGAAACCCGAATCAACCACCAAGACTCGATAACCAAAAGCCACGATTCCAAGGATTGACCAACCCCATAACCACCAGCCAGTTAGATCAAATAATCCACTGGGTCGCACCGCTGTCAGCGCGTGCCAGGCAGAAAACACAAAAGGCAGAAACAACCCGATGTGTGAAAAGCGCCAAATTCTGTAAGGAAGCACTCGCAACATCGAAATGATGACAAGGGTAACCAGGGCTGTTTGCGCCGGTGAAGCCATCACCAATCCCGCTTCCTCAGCAGCGATGCCAAATGGTCTGGAGCCTTGGTCAACTTCATTTTCCGACATTGTGTGTAGGTAAAGGAACACCAGTGAGGCAATTCCTGCCCAGCGATGCCAAACGTGAAGACGATCAAAACCGCCAAAAAACAGCTCTAGGACCTTTAGCCTGCTAGCAAGAAAAAGCGCCCAAGCCATGAAGACAATTGCCGCTGTTCCATAAAACAGCCCGGTCGAGTCCACTCCAGACTCTTCCGGAAAAAGAATCCAAGTTACGTAACCGGATAGGACCATTAATCCTGGAGCAAAAAAATAAAAGCCGGACTTTGCAACCTGCGCAATAGCTAGCCGCTCTTCAATTGGCTCAAATTCTTTCCATGTGATCTTCCGACTAAAAGCCTTTATCTGAGAGAGCATGCCCTGATAGCGGTTGGAAAAGGATTTTGGCTTTGTCATTAAAACTCCCAAAGATTCAGGGAGCGTGCTTGCCGGATAACCCCCACTCGGTCAAGCCTAACTTTTGAACCATCGGTGGGAGGGGGCTTTGAACATACTCCCAGGTATCTTGTGGATAACTTGCAGCCTTTAAGTTTGATTCCACTCAACTCTAAAAATGAATAGTCTCCACCGATAAGGTGGCGGAGACTCCCTGGAGCGGAGAATGGGGGATTCGAACAGCCCATACCTCTTGTACCTAAAAAGAATTTAGGCGAATCTGTGGCAATTTTGAACCGTTCTTCTTTCCTATTTGCACAACACTTGCACATCAATGGGTTTCTTGGACCATTAGAGTCCGCACACTGACTTGCACACCAGATAGAGAGTAGCTCCGCTCCTAACGCCTTGGGCGAACACTGCTTTACTAGCAACCTTTTCGTCGCCATAATGGAACCTGCCTTAAACAAGGTCCCATATAACTAAGGAAAGGTTCAAAATGACGGCTTTACACAATGAATACCCAGCACTATCCCTGGAAACACTCTTAGGTATCACAACTAAGAGCTTTTTTGTATTTCCTGTGCACGGAATCACGGAGGGAAGGTGCACTTGCGGAGATGCACACGAAAACGACAACAGCGCTGGCAAGCACCCTGTCACCAACAACGGCATGGATGCTGCCACGCAGGATGCAGAGGTTATCTCTGAGTGGTACTCCAAATTCCCAAATTGCAACTGGGCTGTGAATCTGAAGTTATCAGGCCTGATGGTTTTTGATATTGATCCAAGAAATGGTGGCGATGCCAGCTGGGATTTGTTTGAAACTTGGTTGACGGAGCCTCTCGGCCAGTCTTGGGCGGCAATCACAGGAGCTCAGGTGGTCGATGGTCGCTCCACCAGGGGAATGCACCTCTATTACAGAGTTCCTGAGGGGATAACGCTGCGTGGGAGCCTAGGTGTAGATTCGCCAGGCATTGACATCAAGCACAATGGCTACGTTCTGCTTCCTGGATCTCGGCACGTATCGGGTGTTTGTTACGAGTGGCTGGTTGATCGGTCACCTTTTGAGAAAGAACCCTTGGAGTTGAATTCTCAGGTACTAGAGCTTGTTAGCTCATCTAGGTCCGGGAGCCCATCGGCAGGACTTCCTCTTGATGACATGGAACTGTATTGCGATCCGATCACCTCCTACGGACTGTCCGCTCTTGAAGGTGAGGTTGAGGCAGTTTTGTCGAGTCGAGAGGGCTCCAGAAATAGCACCCTGTTCAAGAGTGGCTTGAAAATCGGCTCACTGATATCGGGTGGAGAAATTCCGTTTGAAGAAGGGGTGACTGCCCTTGTGGATGCTGCTTTGAGAATTGGGCTGACAGAGGAGGAAGCAGTCAACACGCTAATCCGTCGCAGTGGGGGAGGGGCAATCCAGCTCGGGGCGGCAACACCCAGAGGGCCGAAGTTTGAAGCGGTGGAATACCCATTGACTGGCGATTCTCAGTCCTCAGCCGTATCAAGCCCACCAGAGCCTGCGGCGGTGCATCTCAATATCGTGGATTGGGAAAGTGCTTTTGCCGACGAATCCGATGAGATATGGCTGGTGCCTGGCCTTATTTGTGATGAGCGCTCACACGCCATATACGCCGAAGCCGGACTGGGCAAAAGCCTAGTTGTGCTGGAAATTTGTGCGGCGCTCGCAAGCGGAAAATCAGCTTTGGGACTTCCACCTTTGGAGCCGATGAAGGTTCTTTATTTTGACCACGAAAACACGGTAAAGGGCGATGTAGTACCCAGATTAAGAAACATGGGGTATGAAGCTAAAGACATCGGGAACCTTGTTTACTCCTCCTTTCCAGAGATGGATCCCCTAGACACTGCTAAAGGTGGACGGCAGCTAGTGGAGATCATTGAGCGAGTAAAGCCCCGCCTGGTGATCATGGACACGGTTTCACGCACCATTAGTGGAGATGAAAACTCAAATTCAACTTGGCTTGAGTTCTACATCCACGCCGGAAAGGCTCTAAAGTCGCGCGGAATCGCCTACATTCGCATTGATCACACCGGCAAAAACGCTGACGCGGGAATGCGAGGCGGTTCAGCGAAGAAGGGCGACGTAGACCTAGTGTGGAGCCTTACCGGGAAACCCGATGACCCGAAGCTTGCGCTCTCGTGCGAAAAAAGCAGGGTTCCATTGCCGTCGAAAAAGCTCGAACTAGTCAGGCACACTTCACCCATGCTTCGCCACACCCTCCATGACCGAAGCAAGGATATCAACTGGGCTGAATTGATAGCTCGGAATGAAAGATTTACAAAAGCACTAGAACTAATCAGGGCCGACGAGTTAGAGCAGGGTGTCTTAAAGGGACAGAAGAATGTCTGGAACAGAGTCTCCCGAGACGCAAAAAAGTCTGGAATAGCATTCGAACTTTTTGCTGTGGCTCACCGGACAATCAAAGCCGGGGTTCTCGATGAGTACTCCGGGTCCATGGAAATTGACTCGGAAGACTAGAACGTCCGGAATGTCAAAAATCGTCATTTTTTGACGTTGTGACAATTGGCCGATCAGTAGGTAGACGTCGTCAACGTTCCCCAAACCTATGGTTTGGGACGTTACGACGGCTGTCTAAGTTAGGCGACCTCAGTACCTTAACTTCAAAGATTGTTACTGTATAAGGACGAGTAGCAAAATGTACATAACCGGCTCTCGCCGCTCACTGTTTTTGGGTGCGGATTTGTCTTGCGGAAGCAGACTCCCTCGAAGCCGGCAACTCGATCACCTGGGAGATTTGTTTTAGGTGAAAGTTTGTGTTGTTTCTAGACCAACCCATAAAGTCCATAATTACCTGTCGAGGCGCACCCCAGGAGAGGTGATGAAACCAGTACAGCTGAGCAATCCGCGAATATTGCTCTGGTTTCCCATGCGGTGGGAACTGCTCAAACTTTTCCCTGGACCTCCAAAGCTCTGAGTTTGGCACGGCATCCGCAGCAACGGCATTGACCAGATCGGGGAGTTTGACCCGAATCAGATGGGTAGCATTTAGGCCGCTGTCGAGATCCATAGAGAGATGGGTGACGCGAAGCCTATCGCCATCCCATTTCCCCCCAATTTCCAAAGCCGGGAGATCCTCGATCTTGACGCTGTAAGAAAAGTCCGACGGTACTTCAAGGGGTCTGATTACGCCCGATGTGGGCCCGACAGCTCGATACTTCGCTGGTTCAAGCAGTCTCGTCACAACTATTTTTTTCTCCGACATAACTCAATCATCGCACTATTTTTGAAAAAGGCACCATAAAACCCCAAAAGTCGTGCTAGAATGGTACTTAATTTAAAACAAGTGCGAGTGAGGAACAATGACACTAGATGAGCTTCGGGCATACCCCAAGGCTGTTTTGACAATTCAAGAGGTTGCAGCAATCCTTCGCGTCGATCGAAAAACTGTTGGAAAAGCGTTGAAGGAAAGGCGACTGCCGGTTTTGCCATTAGGCGGCCGCAAGAAGTTAATCCTCAAGGACGCGCTGATTCAGCTTTTAGACATTCAGGTAAAGGCTAATCAGGATGACTAAGCGCCTTCAAGGTAAGGGTACGGTTTTTAGTTACAAGGCACCTGACGGAAGAATTCTTCACCGGTGGCAGGCGACCGTCCCTGCTGACCCTGAGATGCCTAATGGCCCCCTAAAGCGAATTTCAAAGAGCGGATACGCGTCCAAAAGAATGGCAGAGCAAGACCTAGCCACGGCACTTGCCAGAACCACCATGGGAGTCTCAGCGGTTGAGGCAAACACTCGCTTCTCTGCTTTCGCTGAGGAATGGCTTGCGGATCTTGATGTGGCCGGGTCGACTCTGATGGGTTACAGGAAGATTGTGCGCACTCACCTCAAACCATTCTTCGGAAATCGCGTTATGTCTGAGATTCAACCTTCCGAGATCAGACTCCTGTACTCGAAGTTGCGCTCGTCCGGTCGCAAGGATGTGAAAGCATTCGGCTCGGCTCTTTCAGAGACGACTGTTTCCAAAATCCACCTTGTACTTGCAGCAATCTTTGAATCTGCAAAAGATCTGGGCCTAATCTTCAATAACCCAGCGAAGCACCGCACGGTCAAGGCTCCGAAACAGGGGAGGCGTACCCGATCCCTGACTGCTTCTGAAGAGGTTCTGACCAAGGAACAACTGAACGACCTTCTCACCTGGATTCACTCTGAGGCCGATGATGACCTCTATCCCATGTGGCTCCTAATCGCTATGACCGGTATGCGCAGGAGCGAAGCGGTTGCACTTAGGTGGTCGGACCTAAACTTCTCAACTTCAACACTTGCTATTCGTCGAGCGGCGGACGTCTCGGCATCTCGTGCAGTGAAGTCAACGAAAACTTACAAGGCAAGATCAGTGATGATCGATGCCAAGACTTTGGAAGTTCTGTCCGAATACCAAAAGGTGAGAGCGCTCTTGGGGCCAGAGTTCGTTGCCAATGACGCATTCATGTTCGCAACCCTAAATAATGAGCTAAGGATTCCAAACGATGTCACTGCTAGATGGGCAAGGCTAATAGTCAAAGCTCAAGCCAATATTGGTGATCTACCTTCTATCACGCTAAAGGGCCTTCGGCACACTCACGCAACTTTGCTTTTGCAATCCGGCGTGAACCCGAAGATTGTCCAGGAGAGGCTGGGGCACTCTGACATCAGCACGACTCTGAATATCTACACGCACGTGACTCCGACAATACAGTCCGAGGCATTGCAACGCTTCACAGAATGGTTTAGCTAGTTGGCTGATCAATTGTCTGAAATCACTAAAGTTGCGAGAGAGCCAGAGGGCTCTGCGGTTAAGGCTGTACTTCCAAAGACTGCTTTGCGTTCAATCGATGAGATCGAGATCATCTTGTCCCAAACACCCCGGATCCAAGTCTCTAGGGGTATTCAATACTCGAATTTGAAACTCAAAAATCCAAAAAACGAAGACAGTGCGCGTATGCGCATCTTTCAGCAAAGTAAAGGCACGCTTTTGGTGGTTGATTCTCCGGCCACTGGGGCTAATGATCCAGGTCACGTGAATGTCATTTTGAAAACCCTCGGTTGGCAACCAATCGGCTCGGCTGGCAATTCGTTTTTTAGATGGCTTTCAACTGGAGAGCAGCGAAGAGTAGCTGAGCAGATTTCTCTCGTAACAGGGGCGCTTGATTTGGAACCTTAGGTGTGTTCTACCAAACCCAATTTGGGCATGCACGCAATGCAGCCTGCTTTTCTGGAGAGAGCTTGTCAAAATTCAACCTCTGAGTTCTGAGCCAGGCTCCAATTCCAATACCGTCTATAACAATTGTTCTGCCTTCGCGACCTGCAAACGAAATATCTGGATTGCTTGAAAAAACGCGAAACGCGTTTTGCCAATCATCTTCTTTTGGATCCCAACTCCAGCCGGGCAGGCTTTCCAGTGCTTTAACCTTGGATTCCCCAAGCTCCTGCTTGTGTTTCCTTTGGTAGCTAACCCACGTCCCAAGCGGCTGACCTTTGTGAATTACACCTTGAGCAACTCTCGCATGCCCACTCTCCTTGCAGAAGTCCTTGAGGGCTTCGAACTTCTCTAGCCATCGAGATTCCAGTGGGTCCCACGTCCATCCGGGTAAACCTTCGAGCTGGGACAACTGGGCCGGATCAAGCCCCTCGCGCTTAGATCTAATGTATTTGACCCACATTCCTAGTTCGAAGTCCCCAACCATTTCACTTTTGGGAATGCTTGAAGTGCCGTGTTTTTGGACGTACTTCTCCAAAATCGAGAACTTGCTGTCCCACTCGGTTTTTTTCCGAGCTTCTGCCACTGATGCCATGCCACGCAGAGTAGTGCCCTGCAAATTTATTTCTCTGCTTGTGCTGGAGAGAACTTCCCATCCAGGCAGTTCAGATAGGAGCTTCTTTTTTCTGTCATCGAGATCAGAGAATCGCCGGCGCTGCCGATCCAGCCAGGTCCCCAATGCCACCTGCTTGTATCGCGAAGAAAGCGTAGGCAAGTTTCCGGAGGACGCCTCAAGGTATTCTAAGAGAAGTTCGTAGTTAGACTCCCAGGGGTCGGACTTGTCCCACTCCCAATTGGCTAGGGACTCCAGGCGTTCAATACGGCTCTTTTCTAACGATAGGCGTCTCTTTTTCTGGCGGATTTGCCAATCTCCCAATCTTTTGCCTTCGAAAACAAGACTTGATGTAACAGGTGTATGCGGATGTGCAGCTGCCCAGCGCTGAAGCGCGTCGAAATTTTCATCCCAGTCGTCATCGAGTGGAGACCAGGTCCAATCAGGAAGCGACTCTAAATCGGAGATTTTACTGTCCTCAAGTGACTCTCGTTTAGCCCTGAGTTGCGACACCCAGGCACCAAGTCTCACTCCCTCAAAGCTGGCTTGTGCTGGCACTCTTGAGGTGCCAAATTTCTGCACATAAGTCTGCAAAAGCGCAAACTTCTTTTCCCACCGTTTGTCCAATGGCGCCCAGGTCCAGCCATTCAGGCTCTCAAGTTTCCTTCTTTGCTCATCGTCCAGTCGACTGAAACGATGCTTCCGCTGATAAGTAAGCCACTCGCGCAATTGCGAACGCTGAGGTTCTGCTAAAGATTTGAACGTGAAATTGTTATCAGTGGAGACTATGTCACGCAACTGTTCAAACTTAGAATCCCACTGATCTTGAAAAGGATTCCATCGCCATCCCGGCAGAGCCTCAAGCTGCTCTTTTCTCTCTTTAGAAAGTCGATAGCTCTTATTTCGATGAAGGCGCATCCAATTGAACAGGTTGACGCCGTCAAACGTGAAGTTCCTTGGGACGGTAGTGGAACCACCATTGGCGAGGTGCTTTCTTAATGCCGCTAAACCCGTCTCCCATGCTGAATCGAACGGTTCCCATGTCCACCCTCGAAGTGCTTCGAGGCGTGTCCGTCTGTCCTCTCTAATCAAGGTTTTTGCATGCAAGGCACGTTGAGCTGACATCCAAGAATAAAGTGATGCAAGTTCTGCATCATCGGAATCGCTAGGGACCCTTAGGTGCCCATTAAGTTCCAGGAAGTCTTGGAGTCGCCCATACTTTTCCTCCCAGCTTTGGCTGGAACTTCTGATGAGGAAGGCTTGAATTCTCTCAGCAAACTCAACCGGAACTTCAGATGGTATGTCGAGGACAATCCGGTCCGGCAGTCCAGGCTCTGAACGCTGAATGGCACCTAGCTGTCGCCTTGCTGAGTCCAGCTCTATGACTAGACCTTCGTCATGAGCCCTGAGTGCATTGATGACTTCGATGGCGGCCTTAAATCGACCTGCAGGAATTTCACCCGAACGGATCTCGTTTTCATCGACAAAGATCGGGACAATTAGGTAACCGATCTTTTTGTTTCTAGTACCTTTTCTAATAGCCCTACCCACTGCTTGGACGATGTCGATTTGGCTAGATTTTGGGTCGATGAAAGCAATCGCATCTAAGTTTGGGACATCAACACCCTCAGTTAGGCATCTGGCATTGCTAACGAGACCAAATTCCTTAGTTTGGATATTCCCCAATTTTGAAAGTATTTGCTTTCTTCGCGCCGACGGATCGGATCCGGTGAGGCAAGTTGAAAGAACAAGATTGCCCTCCTGAAACTGGTCAGGGTACTCGCTATATAGCTGTGAGTGAAGAGCAACAAAGTCTTTTGCTCTGGAAACCCTGGAGTGGAAACTTATTACGCTTTGTATTGAGTAGTCCCGCATTGCCTTCGCTAAACCGAAATGAGATGCAAGGAGCTCCCCATCGATAACGGAATCCGAGATGGCGTATAACTTGCGCTCGCGAATCGCATTTAGCACCTGTGAATCTGTGACTGCAGCAATTATCAAGCGATAGTCCGCGAGCCTGCCATCCCTAATTGCTGACGCAAAACTATAGGAGAATGAAACTTCACCAAAAAGCTCTGCGTCTGACATTGACACAACTTCGCTGGTGTCAATATCATCCGAATTTGCCTTTTTGGACACAAAGTACTTTGGAGTTGCCGTCATGAATAGATAGCGACTTTTTTCCAGAGCTGCGTCGCGAAGAACTTTGCCAAACTTACTGTCTTTGCTGCCAGCCAACCGATGGGCTTCGTCACAGATAACCAAATCTACTTTGTTGTCATTTTCATGAAGAGCCTGCGACACTGCGTCAAAGGATTGATAGGTCGAGAAGACAACTTTTCTGCCTTGTTGCTTCAGAAAATCTAAAATCTCGTTGCTATCCGTTGTTACGGGGAATGGGAGCTCCAGGGTCCTCTGGGTCGGTTGATCAGCCACTACAGACTCATCGGAACAGACTGCCAACGATTGAAAGTCTTTTATCTTATCCTGCAACCAACCAAGACGTGTCTGTTGAAGAAGAAGGAGGGAAGGGACCAGTACCAATGTGCAGTGGGAGTCTAAGGTTTCGGCAATTCTTTGTGCCGTTAGAGTCTTGCCCGATCCACAGGCCATTACCAGCTGCGTTCTTATCGCGCCTTTAGCGAAGGCGCTAGTGACGTGCTCAATCGCATCAGATTGATGAGGGAGGGCATTCTTGGCCTGAAGCTTCAGTGGACTTTGTCGCTCTAAAAAGCCACCCCAGATTTCTGACTGCCTTAATCCCTCAAGATCCACAATCACTACAGGCTTCTCTTGACTTTCTATGGCCCTTATAGCGTTTGGGGACATTGATGTTGTGGTCGTGATCAGCAATCGCTTTTGAAAAACAGCAGTGTTCGAGGTAGCGAGGAATTTATCAATCTCTGACTTCGGGAGACTGCGCTCTTGACTCCAGTTTTTCACCTGGATAGCCCATACGTTTCCCAGCCGGTCACGAGCGGTCAGATCTATGCCGATGTCAACTCCGTCTCTAAAATCTGACCGTTCCCACATGGCAACACTCTGCGGTTCGAATAGTGAACCCCAGTAGACGTCGTTGGTTAGCCACCACTCAACTGCTTCTTCAAAGGCTTTCCCTTTGCCATGAGCGCTTTGGTTGAGATGAATCAAGAAGTCATCAAAAGTCATCTGACACCCCCCACTTTTGTCTCCCCATCGGCATTATCAAGAGTCTAAAGCGAGGGTCGGACGTTTTTGAAATAACGTTGGCAGTGGAGAGTCAGCTGCAAAACAACGCTTGGGGGGACATGAGACGCATCGTGGTTGTTGCCGGCAATGGTCTAAGTGTTGCGGCAAATCATAAATTGGAGCTATCGAGCCTTACGGAAGAGATCCTCCTGAGATTACAAAGTCGTCTTTCAATAGGTCCAGAATATGCCGATGCCCTGCGGGCCATAGCAAAGCGGCATACGGAATTTTTCGACACTAACTTTGAAGAACTGGTTGGCGCTCTGCACCATCAAAATGCAACACTAGCAACATTGGACAATTTGGCCCTAGTCGCAAAATCGGGCGATTTGGACCTCAGAGACGCCATAGCCAAAACCAACTCCTTCGTGAGTCGGATGAGCGACATAGGGATCGCAGTCATTTTACAAACGATAGACGAGCTTGCATCTGAAGTTAGCCCAGGAAACTCGGTTATCGGCTCATTTATCGGGGCACTGATGGACACAGATTTTGACAAGGTCGATATCGCAAATCTGAACTATGACTCGATTCTCTTAACTTCTCTTGTTGCGACCTTGAAGAATCAGCTGCTCGATATGGGTGATGGTAGGTCATCTTCAGTGAGGAAAATAAGGCTAGGCAAGCACAACATCAACGCTATAACTCTGAGAAAAAACTGGGCCGATGTTCCAGCCAGGAGGTTCAGGCTTCTCCACCTGCACGGTTCAACTCTTTTTTGGAGGGACCCTGGCGAATTGGAGACAGTCAAGATTCGCAATTCTGATCTGCGCGACCATGCACTATTCAACCGGATATTGCGCAAGACCATACCTCTGAGGCCAGTTGTAGTTCTCACAAACACCTCAGATAAAGGGCAAATTATCAAAGAAGAGCCCTTTAGGTTCGCGTATCAATCTTTTCAAAAATCGCTTGAATCAGCGAATCATCTCCTAATTGTTGGGTACTCATTCAGAGATAACGAATTAAATCGAAAACTTGCCCTTGAAATCTTCAGCCGGGGAGCAGATCTGAAAATTCTTGTAGTCAGTAAAGGTAAACAGGTTAATCGCAGTTTTATCATCAAGACTCTCTCTGAGTCTTTGGACAAGAAGGTAGATCTCGATTTCAACCTTTCCGTTTTCGGTAGGGGTATCGAAGCCTTAGATAAGTCTCAGGCATGGGTCGCCTTCAAGACCACAAATTAGTTCGCGCTGTCCAGGCTGGGGGCTTCGCCTACGACATGCCAAAGAGGCGATTTCTATTCGCCCGCGGTAGGAGGTATGACCAGCAAGGTGCCTTCTCCATTTGCCTCCATAGAACCCTTGAGCGGGTAAATGTTCCAAACTTCCTCGCCAATCGCGGTACGTGTCGGTCTTCGAAGAGACCCAAATTCTAGTCTCAACGAAGTCACTGTCAGTTCGGTAAAACCTGGGTGGAGTCTTGAAGCGTATCCCAGCTTTTACTCAGGCAAACCGTGGTATTTTTGAACAATGCTTACCAAGCAAATTTTCAGCAAGTACCTAACTCTTGCACTTGCAAGCTTGCTGATAGGCTTTGCTCCCGTTTTTCATGCGGTATGTCTGGGGCCCCTACACAATTCAATTGACACGCATGTCATGCCAGACGGCTCACTTATGACTCTCGTCCATGAGCCTGAAACATACCTGGAACAGCACGTTGGGTCTCCCAAAGATGCAGTTGTGATTAGTCCCATTTCGGGAGTATTCAACAACATTGCAGAAAGTCCGGACGATCCAGTATCTATCTTGTTGACGGTCCTACCGGCTGTGGTTTTTCTCTTCGTTTTGGTTTATACCCTTCGCCAGCAAAAGAGTTTTGCCCCGACCGCGGCCTTGCTACCTTCGTATCGGAAAAGAGAGCATCAAAAGACCAAGAACGACTCCATAACTAGTGTCAACCTGCTTTCGCTCGGAGTCCTTAGAACATAAATTCCTATGACGGCGGCGGAGCGCCGCGAACTCAAATCATTAGGAATTTACGAAATATTTAAGGATAACGAAATGAACAAAAAATTAGTTAAGTCAGCTGTCTTAATGGGAGCCAGTGCTCTCATGGGCATCTCGTTGGTAGGTTGCACGATTAATTTTGGTAGTGACGACTCAATGCCCACTTCAGGCATGATGGGAGGTTCGGAGACTTCTGAGGAATCATCAGCCAACACCTCTTTTGATGGGATGGAGATAATGTTTGCCCAGATGATGATTCCTCATCATCAGCAGGCAGTCGACATGGGAGAATTGGCCGAAACTCGTGCCAGCGATCCACGAGTGCGCGAGATAGCATCACGAATCTTGAACGAACAAGCTCCCGAGATTGAGCAGATGAAGGGCTGGCTGGATTATGCCGGTGCACCTATGGAAATGGGCCACGAAATGGGCATGGATGGGATGCTGAGCGAAAAGGAAATGCTTGAACTAGAAAAGGCGACAGGGGCTGTTTTTGACAAGCTTTATGTCGAAGGCATGATTGAGCACCATAAAGGGGCAATTCTGATGGCTGAGATGATTACCAACTCTAAAAATGCTGAGGCGCGAGCACTCGCAGAGGCAATAGTTACCTCCCAAACTGCACAAATTAAAGAGTTGACTCAGATTCTTCTCGATTTGGGTTAGCCCCAGGGGCCCCGGAGTGCGAATGCCGGGGCCCTTCACTTCAAACTTGGACGAGATCGAAGCCCTGTTAACCCGGGGGGTATTGAGATCCCTTGTCTGTGCTTTAGAGGCAAGAATTCTTAGGCTTGAACTCAGGTACTCACAGCTACCTAATCCAAACAACAAGCATCAGATGATGCTGAAACCTTCGAGGCGCATAACTTGCAAACTAGAAAGTCTATTACCTCGTCTAATCTGTTCGCTCAGCAAAAGCGACTACCCACCACAAAAGGAAAAAATGAGCAAGATAGAAATCGCAATCAGTGGCATGACTTGTGGCCACTGTGCAATGACCGTAACGAAGAATCTAGTCACTGTCGAAGGTGTAACCAATGTTCAAGTTGACCACGCAGGCGGCAAGGCCACAGTCGAGGTTGATGGAGTTAGCAATGAGCAGCTCTCCGATGCAGTTACCGAAGCTGGTTATGTGGCAACTGGCTTCACAACGATAAATGAGTAGGAAACTCATTGAGCTTGAGATCGAGGGCATGACTTGTACAGCATGCGCTCGACGGGTCGAACGTAACCTGAACAAGCTGGAGGGCGTTACAGCCTATGTCGATTTTGCAACGGAAAAGGCGCACGTTCAATTTGACGGCGAGACTGCGGTACTGGAGTCTGCAGTTGAAGCTGCCGGATACAAAGTTGGCAAAGGCAAACCTGAGCTTGCGCTACTTAGACCAAGGTTGTTTGTTGGCGGATTGCTGTCCGCGTTAGCGGTTGCCTTCTCGATGGTGCCGGAGCTTATGTTTGGCGGTCGCCAGTGGCTGGTGTTTGCACTGGCGACACCAGTGTTTTTCTATGTGGCGTTTCCGTTTCACTATGCTGCACTAAAAAACCTTCGCCATGGCTCTTCGACCATGGACACCCTGGTTTCACTGGGTAGTTCGGTTGCCTACTTCTACAGCGTCTATCTGGTTTTTGCAGGTGAGCTGCACACCTATTTCGAGGTTGCAGCTGTCGTGCCGACCGTGGTCCTCTTGGGCCGATTCGTAGAGGTTCGGGCTCGGCGCAGCGCCACTGACTCTGTTCGAGCACTCCTCAGTGCTATCCCCCAGCAGGCAACCCTGGAGCGAGATGGTCAGCGGGTGAGTGTAAACACCGCTGAGATTCGACCTGGGGATTTGGTTTTGGTTGCAGCTGGGGAGCGCATTCCGGTGGACGGTGAGCTGCAGTCTGCGCACGCCTCGATTGATAGCTCAACCCTCACCGGTGAATCGCTTCCGCAGGAGCTGACCGAGGGAGCACTGCTTACCGCCGGCTCAACATCGCTATCCGGCGAAATTCGAGTGCTTGCAACCGGCACCAGCGCAACCTCTCGGCTGAGTCAAATTGCAGATTTGGTTCGTGAGGCAACCGCACAGAAGACAAAGCTAGCCTCGCTAACAGACCGCATCTCAAGTGTGTTTGTGCCGGCGGTTATTATTTTCGCGATTTTGACCTTTGCCGTTTGGACCTTGCTTGGCGATAGCACCAAAGGGCTTGAGGCAGCGATTGCGGTTTTGGTTATTGCCTGCCCCTGCGCCCTTGGCATTGCGGTTCCAATGAGCCTTGTGGTCGCAACAAGCTTGGGAGCGAAGCGGTCGGTGGTAATTAGAAACCCTGACACCCTGCGCAATCTAAGCCAGGTCAAGACCGTGATCTTTGATAAGACCGGAACTCTAACCGACGGAGAGCTAAGGGTGGTTAGAGCAACTGGTCTTGGTGGAGTAGGTAGCGAAACAATGCTTCGCTACGCAAGTGCCGTAGAGGCAGGATCCAAACACCCGGTAGCAAAAGCAGTAAACCTAGTCCCGACCGACTTGATTGCGACTGACATCAAAGAGATTTCCGGTGTTGGGCTCAGCGGATTGATTAAAGGCCAACTTGTTTCAGTGGGGAAGCCCGCCAAGTATCAGAATCAAGAAGAGCTTGACCATGCGATCAGAGAAGCGGGACCTAACACCTTGGTCGTTGTATCTTGGGACAGTCGGGCTCACGGTCTGATTGAACTAAGCGACAACATTAGACCTGGTGCAAAAGAAGCTATTGCCAATCTAAGGAGCGTGGGAATTAAAAGCTTCTTACTCAGTGGTGATAACCCAGATCGAGTTTTTCAAGTTGCCAAAGAGCTCGGCATTGAGGGGTTTGAGGGTGGGGTGACTCCCGAAGGGAAGTTGGAGCGCGTTCGAAACATTCCTCACGCTGCCATGGTTGGTGATGGTATCAATGATGTCGCCGCCCTGAGCGCGGCAGAAGTCTCGATAGCCATGGGTTCCGGTGCTCATGCTGCGCAGGCGGCATCGAGCGTTACAGTCCTAGATGACAATCCAGGGGCTATTTCATACGCACTCGGACTTGCAAAGCAAACCCACCGAAACATTTGGCAAAACCTAGGTTGGGCTTTCGGTTATAACGTTTTGCTAATTCCTGTAGCAGCTCTGGGACTTTTGAATCCTATGCTGGCAGGTGCTGCGATGGCGTTTTCCTCCGTCTCTGTCGTCTTAAACGCACTGAGGCTAAAGATCGGAAAATTATCACACTAGATTTTTGGAATCCAGGGACATGAACTTGCACACACACTTGCACAACCAAACAAAAACTCCCTCGCAGAAGTGCCAATTGAGCCTCTAAATCAAGGGAGTTGCTGGCGGAGAATGGGGGA
>VFQS010002337.1_pt1 | contig 15707 bp, 25 predicted proteins | sample 3512361 | NCBI WGS metagenome assembly VFQS01 (sample SAMN10412375, study PRJNA504923) | tailings metagenome | isolation source: Relicate 1 Philex TSF3 active mining | place: Philippines
TGTCTGACCCCAACGCCTCGACGATGGCTCAGCGGGTTGTGCAGTATCAAGCTGCGTTGCAGTTGGCTCAGGGTGCGCCTCAGTTATATGACATGCCTCGCCTTCATAGGCAGATGTTGGATGTGCTGGGTATTCCTAACGCCGACAAACTAGTACCCCTGCCTGATGACCAGAAGCCCAAAGATCCCATAACCGAGAACATGAATGTGCTCAAGGGCACCCCACTAAAAGCGTTCATCTATCAGGATCATCAAGCGCACATCACAGCGCATATGACCTTCTTGCAAGACCCAAGCATCATGCAGACCATAGGTCAGAATCCAATGGCGCAAACCATGCAAGCTGCAATGATGGCTCACGTTGCCGAGCATTTAGGGTTTAGATACCGCCAAGAAATCGAACAACGTGTGGGTGCGCCGTTGCCCGGACCTGAGCAGGAGGTGTCTGAAGCTGAAGAGTTGGCGATGGCTAAGTACGTTGCTGAAGCGGCCCAGCAAGTCCTACAGATACACCAAGCTCAAGCTGCACAACAGCAAGCACAACAGATGGCGCAAGACCCGCTAGTTCAGATGCAGCAGCAAGAGCTTCAGATTAAGGGTATGGAGCAGCAACGCAAAGCTGCTAAGGATCAGGCTGATATTGCATTGGCTCAGGGCAGACTACAAAACGAGCGTGAGCGGATCGCTCTTGAAGCCCAGAAGGAAAACATCCGACTGCAAAGCCAAGATAAGCGTGAGGATAAAAAGATCCAAGCTGACATCCTTAAATCTGTAATGAAACGAGGTGGTTAATGACTCATGAGCGGCAAATGCTGGATCATTTATTTAACAAACTCAAAGAACGAGAGCGAGAAGTAAGTGACGCAATGGCTGAAGGAAACTGTAAAGACTTTGCTGAATATAAGAATTTGTGCGGCGTAATCCAAGGTCTGCGCCGTGCAAGGATGGAAGTACAAGACCTTGTGCAACGTTATGAGGAATTTGAAAATGACTGATGCAGCTCAAGCTGTGATTGAAGATGTTCAGCAAAAAGCCAAGCAATTGCCGATTGTTAAGGGGTACAAGATTCTTTGCACCTTACCTAACATCGAAAATAAGTTTGATAGCGGGATTATTAAGGCAGACGCTACCGTCAAGTTTGAAGAGTTACTGAGTAACGTGCTCTTTGTTGTAGCACTTGGTGATATGGCGTATGCCGATCAGAACCGATTCCCCACGGGACCGTGGTGTAAACCAGGGGACTTTATTATTACCCGTGCCAACACCGGCACTCGCATCAAGATTCACGACCGCGAGTTTCGGATTATTAACGATGATTCCGTTGAAGCGGTGGTCGAAGATCCCCGTGGCATTCAACGTGCGTGAGGTGACATATGGCAGATTTTGAAAAGGTGGAATATAAATTCCCAGACGAACGTGAGCCTGAAAAGAAGGTAAAAGACGATGTTGAGTTTGAAATAGAAGTTGTTGACGATACGCCTGATCCTGATAAAGGACGTAAACCGCTTGAAGAGCCTGTTAATGAAGTAACCGACGACGAGCTTTCTAAATACGACGAGGGCGTGCAGAAACGTATTAAAAAACTGTCGCATGGATACCACGACGAACGTAGAGCTAAAGAAGCAGCTTTGCGGGAACGTGAAGAGGCGTTGAAGTTTGCTCAGCAGATTATTCATGAGAATAACAACCTTAAGAAAAATCTAGGCGATCACACAACACTTCTTGTCGGTACAGCTAGACAGAATGCAGAAATGGCGCTTGCTCAAGCACGAGCTAAATATAAAACCGCCTATGATGCAGGGGATGCCGATCAGATTGTTGCAGCTCAAGAAGAATTAACTCAAGCTAAATTACGGCTTGATAAAGTTGAGAACTTTAAAGCACCCCCTTTACAAGAACGTGAAGTTCCTGTAAATATGCAACCACAATCCGCTCCAGAATCAAAAGCCGACCCCAAAGCACTTGCATGGCGTAATGAAAATCAGTGGTTTGGGAAAAATAGGCTAATGACCGCCTTCACTCTGGGGCTGCATGAGCAATTAGTCGAAGAAGGCGTTGATCCAACCTCGGAGAATTATTACGAGACGATCAATAAGACTTTACGTAGCAAGTTCCCCGAAAACTTTTCTGATGAGCAGATGAAGTCAGAGGAGAAACCAAAACGGACGAGCAGTAATGTTGTAGCCCCAGCTAGCAGAAACGTTGCCCCAAAGAAAATCACGTTGACGCAAACTCAGGTTGCACTAGCTAAGAAGTTACGTATCCCTCTTGAAGCATATGCCCGAAAAGTGGCGGAAGGAATGACACAAAATGGTTGATACCAAAACAGTTGAGAGTCGCGTAAACCGCGAATTAGATACCCGCGCTAAGGATGAGCGTCCTCGTAGCTGGGCACCGCCCACGTTACTGCCTGACCCTGCACCTGAAGCTGGATATACTTATCGCTGGATTCGTGTCAGTACCCTGGGTCAAGCTGACCCACGCAATGTGTCATCCAAAATCCGCGAAGGTTGGGAGCCTGTTCGCGCAGTAGACCATCCCGAAATCTCGATGTATCTTGATAATGACAACGCTCGTTTCAAAGATAATGTTGTGGTGGGTGGGTTGTTACTGTGCAAAACGCCAACAGAAATGGTTGATCAACGGAATGCTTATTATCAACAGCAAGCCGAAGCTCAAATCAAATCTGTTGACAATCACTTCATGCGCGAGAATGATCCACGGATGCCTCTGTTTTCAGAGCGTAAAACCACGGTTTCATTCGGGCGTAGTAATCAACAATCGTAGGAGTTAATCCAAAATGGCTTACCCGACTGTTTCAGCCCCCTACGGGCTAAAGCCAATCAATTTGATTGGCGGTCAGGTGTTCGCCGGGGCAACTCGTCAGCGTCGTATCGCATCCGGTGCTTCTAGCATTGGTTTCGGTGACCCTGTCAAGTTTGTTAACGACGGCACCATTGCAGTAACCACGGAAACAACGACTGGCCCCGCTACTGGCTTTGCTGGTGTGTTCTTAGGCTGTCAGTTTGTTTCTTCCATTACAGGTCAACCGACTTGGTCACAATCGTGGATTAGCGGCACTTCGGTAAAGGCAAACACCTTTATCTATGCTTATGTCTGCGAAGATCCTGATCAGTTGTTCCAAGTTGCTGTAGTGACAGGTACAACGGTTGTTTCGACGACCACGGGCCTAACCTACACCAATATCAACAATAACGTGGCTTTGGTGGCTAACACCCTCAATACCATATCTGGCGATTCACAACAGGCTATTTTGTTGAGTTCCGCTGCTGTAACGGCAACTTTGCCTTTGCGGATTGTTGACTTGGTGCCGGATACGGCGTTTGATTATAGTGGTACGACTTATTACCCAGAAGCTATTGTTAAGTTCAATGCACCGAACGTAACAGGATCTGTCGTGGATGGTGGTCATGCCTACTACAACCCAACCGGACTGTAATAGGGGAAATTAAATGGCTATTTCACGCGCACAACTACTGAAAGAGCTTCTCCCCGGCCTGAACGCATTGTTCGGTCTGGAGTATGCAAAGTATGGCGAAGAGCACAAAGAGATCTACGAAACGGAGACCTCTGAGCGTTCTTTCGAGGAAGAAACCAAGCTGTCAGGATTTAGTGCAGCCCCTGTCAAAAACGAGGGTTCTGCAATAAGTTATGACAACGCGCAGGAAGCTTGGACTGCTCGCTATACGCACGAAACCATTGCACTTGGGTTCTCGATCACTGAAGAAGCGATTGAGGATAACTTGTACGACAGCTTGTCTGCTCGTTACACCAAGGCACTTGCTCGTGCGATGTACTACACCAAAGAGGTGAAGGCAGCAGCAGTTCTGAACAATGGCTTTAGTTCAAGCGTTACCTATGGTGACGGTCAGCCTTTGTTCTCGACTTCGCATCCGCTGGTTTCTGGTGGTGTTAACAGCAACCGTCCCGCAACTAACTCGGATCTCAACGAAACTTCGTTGGAAAATGCAGTGATTCAAATTGCTGCGTGGACTGATGAACGTGGGTTGCTGATCGCTGCAAAGCCCCGCAAGTTGGTTGTTCCTCCGAACCTCATGTTTACGGCAACTCGTTTGTTACAAACTGAGCTTCGTGTGGCTACGGCTGACAACGACGTTAACGCACTGAAGATGATGGGTTCCATCCCCGAAGGCTATACGGTCAACCACTATTTGACCGATACCAACGCATGGTTCCTGACTACCGATGTGCCTAACGGCCTGAAGCACTTTGTTCGCACACCGATGCAGAACTCAATGGATGGCGATTTCGATACCGGGAACGTTCGCTACAAAGCTCGTGAACGTTATTCGTTCGGAGTGAGCGATCCTTTAGGTATCTTTGGTTCGCCTGGAGCCTAATAAAATCAAGCATTTAGCTTGGTTTGGAAGAGCCACCGCAAGGTGGCTTTTCTTTTTTGTAGGGCGTATGCTATTATTCTCTGTATCGTAATTAAGGAGACTAAATGGATACCACAAACCTACCCAAAACTCGTAAGGAAGCTCAAGATTCAGGAGCTAAGTATTACTTCACAGGCGAACCCTGCAAGCATGGGCACATAGCCCCTCGTAAAACAAAAGGCGCTTGTGTCGAGTGTTTGAAAGTTGAGTGGCAGCAGGCAGCAGAAAAACGTGCTGATTACTTCCGCGAGTACAACAAGTCAGAAGCGGGGCAGCAAGCTAAGCGCAAGTATTACGAAGCAAATAAAGAAAACGTCATTGCGAGGGCACAGGCAAGACCAGATGAGGATAAGCGTAGATATAAAAAAACTCATAAGGTGAACAACCCTGACATGTATAAAGAAATGACTAGCCTACGTCGTAGGAGGTTTAGGGATGCCACGCCTAAATGGTTAACCGAAAACCAAAAAATGGAAATACGGCTTAAGTACAGACTAGCTATTGAGCTTAGTCGCGCTACTGGTGAACGACATGCGGTAGACCATATCATCCCTCTTCACGGTGAAAGTGTTTGCGGGCTTCATGTGCCTTGGAACTTGCAAGTTTTAACCCAAAAAGATAATTTGACTAAATACAATCGAATGATTGACACGCCCCCCACAACCTGATACAACACTGTTATTCCGGGGTTAGCCCGGTGTATTAGACAGTCCCGGCTGACAACATGCAGACTAATACACCGACATCGCATGTGAGGACAATATGGCTCGCACCACGTTCCAAGGACCGATCCGCTCTCTTGGCGGTATCTACCAGCAGGGTCCGTCTACTATCGTAGAAATTACTTCTAGCACCACGCTTACTCCCGTAGATCACGGCGGCAGAATTATTTCTGTTGGTGGTTCTCTTGCTGCTGACGTAACGCTTACGCTGCCCACTATTAATACTTCGGCAAACTCTTCTTCGTCTGGCCCCGGTAATGACCCCAACACGGCTAACAACGAAGGTGTGGTTTACACCATTTGGGTTCCAACTACCATCTCTACGTCATCGCTAAAGATTGCTACTGATGGCACAGATCGTTTCGTTGGTTCAGTATTGTCAATTGACACCGATACTTCGGGTGCGGCTGTTGGGTTTACTGCTGGCGCAAACGACGATTTCATTAACTTTAATGGCACAACCACAGGTGGTGTTGCAGGCACTTGGGTGCAGATTGTTGCAGTTGCCGCATTGAAGTATATGGTTACTGGAACAGTAAACGGTTCAGGTACAGTAGCTACACCGTTTGCAACGTCTTAATTAGAGGTGCACCATGCAATATGATGTATGGTCGGTCAAGATAAAGTCGAGTGCCAACTTTTATGTGACTTCGGTTACACCGAGTGGTGCTGGTGCACTTACGCTTGCTGCTACAACGCCGGGGATCAATGGGTACGGCTACAAAGTATCCATTACCGGCACGGGTAACGAAACGGGTAAAAACTTTACCATCACAGGCACAACCGTAGGTGGTGTGGTTGTTACTGAGGTAGTTGCTGGGCCAAACAACAATACGGTTTACAGCACTAACTACTTCGCTTCCGTTTCAAGTATCACAGTAAGTGCAGCGACCGCAGCGGCAATCACAGTTGGGTATGGTGGTGATCTAGCTTTACCGATGACCCGGATCAAAGGTTTATATTACTTGGCAAGTGCTTCTGCGGGTACGGTCATTGTTACTCGTGCAAGCGATTCAACGTTGTTGCTTGAGATTGATACCCCCGGTGCGGATACGCAGGTTAATAGCTTGTATATGGCAGCAGAAGGTATCCGTACAACGTACAAAACTAATGATCTTGCAACCGTGGCGGTCACAAATGTCACTGCGGTTACATTGATATGCGGGTGATGTCATGGCAAAAACCCCAGCTTGGCAGCGCAAGGAAGGCAAAAACCCTAAAGGTGGTTTAAACGCCAAGGGTCGAGCATCGTATAACGCTGCCAATCCGGGGAAGCCCGGACTCAAAGCCCCGCAGCCAGAGGGTGGCCCTCGTAAAAAATCGTTCTGTGCCAGAATGGAAGGCATGAAAAAGAAGCTTACGAGTTCTAAAACGGCCAACGACCCAAACAGCCGTATCAACAAATCCTTAAGAGCTTGGAAGTGCTGATATGACTCAAGATAAGCATGAGTTGGTAAAGAACGCCGCAGACATCGTATCTGTGGTTGCCACAATCGGATCGTTTCTCCAAGTGATTACGCCTTTGTTTGGTTTGATTGGTGCTGTCTGGACGCTTATGCGTATTGCCGAGATGGTTACGGGTAAACCGTTTGATCAAATTATCCGCCGCAAAAAGGATTCTAATGATGAAAAAGTCGATTAAATTTGGTGGTCGTAAGCGTTACGAGGAAGGTGGAGAGGTTGAAGAAGGCGAACGTGCGAAAGAGTATGTAGCTTCTAAAGCTGAAACCGCACCATCTACATTCCGTGAGGCTTTTGCTCAAGCTCGTAAAGCGGGGCAAGAGCGGTTTACTTTTAACGGTAAGTCCTATACGACGGAGCTAGCAAAACCCAAATCTGCTGCACCAAAAGTTGGTGGGCGTGAAACCGCAGAAGAGAATCTATCTAAGCGTCGTCCTACTGATTTAGCGTCTAGTAAAGCTAGACACGAAGGTATGAAGATTGCTGAGGAAAGATCGCAGCGCGAATCCGATGCTGAAAAAGCTCGTGAAAGCCGTCTTGGTTCTTCTATTCTTGCCCGTGATCGATTGGGTAGTGAACCCGATGCTTATATCGTAAACCGTCGTCGCAGAGCTGCGGAAGAGGCAGCTAAAGAAACATCAACTCCATCGCGTACTTTTGGCGCGGGTGCTATGTCGGCTAAAGGTCTTGGTGGTATGAGTGGGTTTGCTAAAGGCGGCAAAGTAGGTTCTGCTTCTAAACGTGCTGATGGTATTGCAATGCGCGGTAAAACCCGTGGAAAGATGGTCTAATGCCAGCAGTTAGCGCAAAGCAAGAGAAGTTCATGCAAGCCGTAGCGCATAACCCGAAGTTTGCAAAGAAAGTTGGTGTCCCTCAATCTGTAGGAAAGGAATTTACGATGAAAAAGATGAGTATGGGTGGTGGCGTAGCCCCATCAAAAATGGGTGCAGTAAAGACCGCAGCTCCTAGCCGTGATGGTGTTGCAAGTAAAGGCAAGACCAAAGGTACACAAATCAAAATGGCTGGCAATAAAGGTATGAAGGCTGGCGGCTATTGCTACGGTGGAAAAACCAAAAAATGATGCCCTCTCGCGGGATGGGGGCGATTTCGCCCTCAAAAATGCCGACTGCCAAGCGTAAAGCTAGGCGGGATAACACTGATTTTGATCAGTACGCTGAAGGCGGCAAGGTATCTCGCGTGAACGAAGCTGGCAATTACACCCAACCGGGGATGCGTAAAGCATTGTTCAACAGCATCAAAGCTGGTGGTAAAGGTGGTGCGCCGGGGCAGTGGTCCGCCCGAAAAAGTCAGTTATTAGCTATGAAATATAAGGCTCGTGGTGGTGGATATCGAGATTAAGCGGTGTTCGATGTGTGGGGAAGAAAAGCCTTTAACTTCTTTTAGAAATAGAGGCGGGTCGCAAACACACTTACTAAAAAGCCGTTGTAATACTTGCTTATTCAAAGAGCATCGTCGTTGGACAGAAAATAACCCAGAACGTGTTAGGGAGTACAGAGCTAAAGATAGTTGGACTTTGGCTAAACGGTGCGCCAGAAGGGGTATAACACCAGAAGAATTGGTTGATAGGTATGAACGTCAGGAAGAATGCTGTGCAATTTGCAAAACAGAAATTGAACTGATCGACAGCGCCATAGATCACAACCATGAAACAGGTGAGTTCAGGGGCGTTTTGTGTAAGCAATGCAATAGAGCACTTGGGATGTTTAAAGATAGTGTATCCACGCTTAAAAACGCCGTAGAATATTTAGAAGCTTTCGGGAGTTATGGTGATGGCTCTTAAAGCCCCGCAGCAAAGTCTAAAAAATTGGACTGACCAGAAGTGGAGGACACGCAGTGGCAAACCTAGCACACAGGGTTCAAAAGCAACTGGCGAACGATACCTCCCGGAGGCGGCAATTAAATCTCTTACACCTGCTGAATACGCTGCGACTACAAGAGCTAAACGGGCTGGAAAGAGCGCAGGTAAGCAGTTCGTCAAACAACCGGCAAAAATTGCCGCAAAGACTGCGAGATTTAGATGACCACTAGTGGCTCAACCGACTTTAATCTTGAATTTACTGACATAGCCGAAGAAGCCTATGAAAGGGCTGGTCGGGAGATGCGCTCTGGTTACGACCTGCGTACTGCACGTCGTTCGATGAACCTACTGACGATTGAGTGGGCAAATCGTGGCATCAATATGTGGACGATTGAGCAGGGCACGAAGAATTTGGTACAGGGCACTGCGACGTACGATTTACCGAACGACACCATTGACTTGCTTGAGCACGTTATAAGAACGGGAGCTGGGAATGCCTCTACGCAAGCTGACCTCACACTTACACGGATTAGTGTCTCCACCTACGCCACAATCCCAAACAAACTTTCTCAAGCAAGACCGATACAAATTTACATCAGCCGCAACTCTGGAGCCACGTACCCCGCCACCAGCAGTTATTCTCCATCTGCAACCGCCTACCCCCAATTCACAGTTTGGCCCGTACCTGACCAAGGTACCGAAGCCTCGCCGTACTATCAAGTAATTTACTGGCGTATGCGCCGAGTGCAGAACGCTGGAGATGGTATCCAGACTCCTGATATGCCGTTTAGGTTTCTTCCTTGTATTACAGCAGGGCTAGCGTATTACATCGCCCAGAAGATTCCTGAAGGGCAGGAGCGGCTTCAGATGCTCAAAGCAGAATACGAAGAACAGTGGAATTACGCCGCTGGCGAAGATCGTGAAAAAGCTGCGGTTCGTTTTGTCCCACGTCGGATGTATCTGGGTAACACCGGGAGCTTCTAATGCCCAATCAGTTTGCAGCGGGTAAATATGCCATCGCGCAATGCGATAGGTGTAACTTTCGCTTTAAATTGAAACAACTTAAATCCCTCGTCATCAAAACCAAGAACGTCAATATTCTTGTCTGCCCTGAGTGTTGGGAACCAGATCAGCCGCAACTCCAGCTTGGTATGTATCCGGTTTATGACCCGCAAGCCATACGCAACCCACGAGTAGATTCTAATTCTTATAGGCAAGCTGGACTTAATGGTTTGCGTGTTGAGCCTGTGAATGATGACTCTAGCCTTGATGAGCTAGGTACGATTACAATGGGTAGTCGAATTATTCAGTGGGGTTTTAATCCTGTGGGGGGTTCAAGATCTTTTGATGCAGCATTAACGCCAAACGATCTTATAGCTCCGGGGCTTGTTAATTCAGTAACTGTTTCTTAGGAGTAAATGATGGATAAGAAAGACTTAGCGCAGGACAAAAAGATGATTGCTGGTGCAGTGCACAAGCACGAGAAAGCCAAGCACAAAGGTCAACCCCTGACTAAACTTGCCAAGGGTGGCAAAACTAACGCTGATATGTTGAAGATGGGGCGCAACCTTGCCAAGATTGCTAACCAGAAAAAGTCTTCGTTTACCTACAAAAACTCTGGTAGGGGGCGGTAATGAAACAAGTTAAACCCTTCAACCAACCTAAACCCGCGCCGACTCCAAAGTCTACGGACGCAAAACCCAAGACTTCTGGTATCAAGATTCGCGGCACGGGCTGTGCAACCAAAGGCGTAATGGCTAGGGGGCCGATGGCGTGAACTATACGGAGTTAAAGAAAGCAATCCGAGGGTATGTAGAGAACGACTTCCCGACGATTACTTTTGCTGATTCGGCTACGACTTTTACGTCGGACGAGCAGCTTGCTGTTTTTGTTAAGCAGGCTGAGCAGCGCATTTATAACTCTATGCAGTTTCCGTCTATCCGCAAGAATGTGACGGGTGTAACAGCGGCAAATAATAGATACCTTGAATGCCCTCCTGATTTTTTATCGTCTTATAGTTTGGCTGTTATTGATGCTGATGGGCGGTACCATTATTTGCTTAATAAAGACGTTAACTTTATTAGAGAGGCTTATCCTATACCGACAGGTTCAGGTAACACAGGTCGCCCACGGCACTACGCTATTTTTGGCCCAACAGTAACAGGTGGAGTTGTTAGTAACGAGTTAAGTTTTATTCTTGGGCCAACGCCTGATGCAATTTATAACGTAGAGCTTCATTATTATTACTACCCAGAATCTATCGTGACTGCTGGAACATCTTGGCTTGGTGATAATTTTGATTCGGTTTTATTTTATGGTGCTTTACAAGAAGGCTATACATTTATTAAAGCTGAACCTGACATGCTTGGCAGAATAGACGCGCAATATAAAGAAGCACTTAGTCTTGCCAAACGTTTGGCAGATGGTCTGGAGCGTCAAGACGCTTATCGTTCCGGTCAAGTACGGTATCCGGTGAAGTAGTATGGCAATCTACCAAACCATGTGTACAAGCTTTAAGGCGGAGGTTGCCCAAGGCTTGCACAACTTTACAAGGACTACGGGAAATGTATTTAAGCTCGCCTTGTACGTCGCAACTGCCAACCTCGGTGCAGATACTACCGTCTATACAACCTCTGGTGAAGCCAGTGGAACCAATTATTCGGCTGGGGGGATTGCACTCACAAACATCACGCCCCTTTCTTCAGGTACTACAGGCTACTGGTCGTTTGATGATGCAACGTTTACCAACGTAACGCTTTCCTGTGCAGGGGCGCTGATCTACAATTCAACCAACGGCAATCGTGCGGTGTGTGTTTTAAGTTTTGGAAATACCATTACTAAATCAGCTTCAAATCTAGTTATTACTTTCCCGCCGATGGGTGCAACTGACTCTGTTTTGAGGATTACATAATGAAGCTTACAGCTAAAGCAACAGACACAGCCGCTTGCGGTCTGATTACCAACCCCGGATCGTCGGAAGGATTAAAGGCCACAGGCCGGTTTTTGATTGAGTGCTACGACAAAGACGGTAATCTCAAGTGGGCAGATGAGTCCAAGAACCTTGTGGTCAATGTCGGGCTTCAATACATGGCTGGCAGCGCACTGACAAGTACGGCGCAGATTACGACTTGGTATCTTGGGTTATACGGTGCAGCGTCAAGCAACAACCCCGCTGCCGGAGATACAATGTCTTCTCATGCAGGGTGGACCGAAGTAACTGATTACAGTGAAGCAGATCGTCCGACGGCAACTTTTGCCTCTGCAACCAATGCTAACCCGTCGGTTGTGACTAATTCTGCAAGTAAAGCTCAGTTCACCATGAACGCTACAACAACCGTCGGCGGTGCGTTTTTAACAAGTAACAACACCAAAGGCGGTACAACAGGGACACTGTTTTCAGCCAAGGATTTTGATTCCCCCGGTGATCGTTCAGTAGTCTCAGGTGACGTAGTGCTTGTGACTTATACCTTTAGCTTGTCTGCGTAATGGCTTTTGTTCTTGCTGATCGTGTACAGGAAACTACGACAACCACAGGCACCGGCACAGTAACATTAGCCGGTGCGGTTACGGGTTTCCAATCATTTGCTGCTATAGGTAACGGCAACACGACCTTTTACACGATTGCTGAACAATCAGGTTCTGATTGGGAAGTAGGCATAGGTACTTATACCTCTTCGGGTACAACGCTATCCAGAGACACGATCTTAGCTTCCAGCAACTCCGGCAGTGCAGTGAACTTTGGTGCAGGGACTAAGAATGTCTTTGTGACCTATCCCGCAGAACGTGCTGCTTATGGGCTAACAGCAGGATCAAATATCACACTGACTCCTGGAAACGGAACTATTACGATTGCCGCAAGCAGTGGCGGTGGCGGTCTAACGTGGCAATCCGTCCAAACAGGCAACTTCACAGCTTCTGCTGGCAATGCTTATCCTGTCAACACAACGTCAGCAGCGATCACGGTCACGCTGCCTGCTTCGCCGAGTGCGGGCGATTCTATAACGCTAACGGATTATGCGGGGACGTTTGCGACTAATAATATGACGGTTTCTCCAAATGGAAACAAGATAAATAGCAGTATCGCCGCAGCGAGTTTTGCAATCAATCAATCATCGGTTCAGCTTGTTTATGTTGATTCGACACAGGGATGGAAAGCCTATTCTTATTCGGTAAACGGGCTGATTCAAAATATACCCATTGATTACGTTTTAATTGCTGGTGGCGGTGCCGGTGGATTTGACCGTGGCGGTGGTGGTGGTGCAGGTGGGTATCTTTCAGGGTCTTCAGTCAATTTAACTACAGCGACCGCATACACAGTAACGATTGGCGCTGGAGCGGCAGCGCGTACAAGTCAAGGCGCTCCGGTGCAAGGGTCAAATTCGGTTTTAGCTTCGTTTACGTCAACAGGCGGTGGCGGTGGTCAGGGGGCTGACCAAGCTGCAAATTCATTGCAAAATGGTGGCTCCGGTGGTGGCGGTGCGGGGTCACTAAAATTGACGGGCGGTACCGCAGTCAGTGGGCAAGGTAATGCTGGAGGAACGGCAACGTATGCAGCTCCGTATTACGGTGGCGGTGGCGGTGGCGGAGCTAGTAGTGTCGGGGGAAATGGGACAAGCACTGTTGGCGGAAACGGTGGAACGGGTACAGCATCATCAATCACGGGTACAAGCGTTAGCAGAGCAGGCGGTGGCGGCGCTGGAACTTACGGTGGCGGAACAGCAGGAACCGCATCGTCTGGTGGGGGCAACGGCGCAACAAATGGCGCAGGAACTTCTGGAACAGCTAACACTGGAGGTGGTGGCGGTGGTGGCGGCATAGGGGCGCAAGGCGGGTCAGGTGGCTCCGGCGTAGTCATCATTGCTTACCCCGACACATATCCAGCCCTTGCATCCATCGGCGCAGGTCTAACTTACAACCAACCTACACGCTCAGGCTATCGTGTGTACAGATTCACCGCTGGCACCGGCACAATTTCCTGGTAAGGAATTGACATGGCACATTACGCACTGCTAGACAAAAACAACACAGTCGTCCAAGTCATCGTCGGCAAAGACGAGAACGAAGGCATTTACGATTGGGAAGAGTTCTACGCTGCTGAGACGAGGCTGAGATGCAAACGAACCAGCTACAACACGCAAGGCGGTGTACACACGCAAGGCGGTACACCGTTTAGGAAGAACTACGCAGGCATTGGCTACACCTACGACCCACAACGTGATGCTTTTATCCCACCAAAGCCCTACCCTTCTTGGATACTGAACGAACAAACATGCCTTTGGGAGTCACCTGTAGCGATGCCTGATGACGGGAAGCTGTATAGCTGGGATGAAGCAACAACAAGCTGGGTGGAGCTATGACAACCAAGATTACTGGCGCAAACGTCAACACACTATCTCTAGGTGTTGTAAGTGGTGTTATTTAAACAACCAGATCAATTTTCCAACCTCACGACTGCACAGCTATAAGGTAAAAATGTGTTCGGCTTCTCAGCATTTGGTGGCGCAGCATTTGGTGCGACAGGCAGTAGTGGGTCTCCTCCCATTACCGAAGGCTGGGGGTTTGGTGATTGGGGGTCGGGAACTTGGGGTAATAGTGGCTTTGCAACATATGATGCAACCATCAGTGAGACAGCTACAGCAACAGACGCTATTAACGGGTCACTTCAACTTGATGGGGTTGTGTCGGAAACAGCCACAGGGTCAGACGCTATTGCCGCGCTTGTGCAATTCAACACTGCCGTATCAGAAACCAGTACAGCTACAGACGCAATCTCAGCACTTACTAAGTTTTTATCAAGCATTACAGAATCAGCGACAGGGACTGACGCAACATCCAGTCTTGTTACGTTTGGGACGATTGTTTCAGAGTCTGCTTCTGGGGCAGACATCATCAGCGCAACACCGAAGTACAACACCGCAGTGTCAGAATCCGCAACAGGGGCAGACGCTATTAGCGCGGCGGCACAGTTTGTATCCGTGGTCTCAGAATCAGGTACGGCAACTGATGAAACCATGTCGCAAAACGCCTTCGTCACAAGCATTACGGAAACAGCGACAGGTGCTGATGCCATTAGTACAACGGTTACCTTTTACGGGGCTGTCACAGAATCAGCGTCTGGGTTGGATGTTAATAGTGCGTCCGTTAAGTTTGCATCGTCTATTACAGAAAGCTCGACGGGGGCTGATGCTGTTGCGACAGGCGCAATATTGGGTTCCGTCATTACAGAGTCAGCTACAGGTGCTGACAGTATTCAAGGAAGAAAGCTCTGGGAAGAGATTGATGACTCTCAGACAGCAAACTGGCAAAATATCAGCAGCAATCAAACGCCTAGTTGGAGCAACATCAATACAGCGCAGACTCCCAACTGGACACCGATTTCGACTTGAGGTGAATCATGACTGTTAACCGCACAACCCTTTTAGATCTTCCCCTCCCGGTCACGGGTACGGAGTCGGGTACTTGGGGCGATACGACCAACAATGGTTTGACGCAGTATCTTGATATTGCGATTGCGGGAACGCTAGTCTTAAGCACCGATGCAGATGTTACTCTGACATCAACGGAGGGTGATTCGTCAGCGACAAATATTGGCGCAACGACAGCACAGTACGCTATCTTGAGATGGACAGCAACGGGGTCAACAACACGAAACATCACCGCACTTGCTCAAAGTAAAACGTATGTCGTTATTAATGCTACGGGTGGTACGCAATCAATTGTTTTGCGTGGCGCAGGACCGACGACAGGCGTTACCATCATTTCGGGTGAGAAAGCTCTTTGCGTTTGGAACGGCTCTGACTTTGTAAAGGTCTCATCGTCTGCTGCGGCTGGCGGCTCAAACACACAGGTTCAATACAACAGTTCGGGTGTATTGGCTGGTTCGTCAAACCTTACGTTTGATGGTACGTCATTGACGCTTGGTGGCAACCCCACCCTTTCAGCGGGAACCGCCAACGGCGTCCTGTACCTCAACGGCTCCAAGGTGGCGACAAGCGGAAGTGCGCTGACGTTTGATGGGACAGTGCTTTCTGTCAACGGTGGAGCAAACGGCTCTCGCTTTGCTGTAAAAGGAACAGGTGCGTTTGGTGGGTTTGATACTGGCTCGGCCAATGACGGTCGCATTGAATACGCCTACAACGGCTCGAATATCTTTTACACCGGGATCGACAGCGCATCGTTGATGACGTTGATGGCTCGTTCTGGTGTGTCGTTGGCCTTTGGCGCTAATGGCTCCGAACAAATGCGCCTCACCAGCACAGGGCTGGGGATTGGGACGAGTTCGCCT
>VFQS010002339.1_pt1 | contig 15698 bp, 10 predicted proteins | sample 3512361 | NCBI WGS metagenome assembly VFQS01 (sample SAMN10412375, study PRJNA504923) | tailings metagenome | isolation source: Relicate 1 Philex TSF3 active mining | place: Philippines
TGCCGCTCACCAGCAGCAACGGCCTGCCCAGCGGTCTGATCGACGCCTCGCGCTTCCAGCTCAGCGCCTCCGCCGATCCCTTCGCTCCCGTCGTCGATCTCGACGACGCCCCAGCGGCCAACCTCAGCTTCAACCAGATCGCCACCGCGTCCGCCTTTGCCGGTGGCCGGCCCAGCACCACCAACATCGGTTCCGCTGCCCTGCTCGATCCCAGCCTTGAGCGGACCCAGGTGCTCGGCATCAGTGGCAACCCCAGCGCCGGCCACAGCGTGAGCGCCGGCGCCGAGGCCAGCGTGATCGCCGCCGCCCGGGCCAATCTCGACAGCCGGGCGATCAACGTGGCCGCCCCCGCCACCGCCGGCGCCGCCGCCAGCGTGACCGGCATCGATGGGGTGATGATCGCCGCCGCTGCTGACGGCAGCGTGCGCGCCAGCGCCAGCGCCGAGGGCCTGGTGTCTGCCGGCACCACCGGCAGCTCCACCAACACCGACTTCGCCCTCGCCAACACGCTGGTGGATGTGATCGGCATCCGCAGCCGCGGGCCGGCCGACACCGCCCGCATCGCCGCCGACGGCAGCATCAGCGCCGAGGCCCGCATCGGCAGCGGCACCAGCGCCAGCACCGTGGTGGGCAACAGCGATGCCCTGGCGATCCTCAACGCCACCGCCATCTCGATGGCCAATGCCGACGCCTCCTCCAGCATCGGCGGTACAGGTTCAATCACCGCCCGCGCCGACCTCGGCAGCCTGGCGGCGCCGATCCTGGTGTCCGCCCGCAGCAGCGCCAACGGCGTGGCCCGCGCCAACCTCGCCGGCGATGTGATCGGCATCTTCGGGGCGGCCAACGGCAGCGATCAGCCCCTGCTGCGGGCAGGTGCGGCCGGCGGTGATCTCAGTGCCAGCGCGCTCAACAGCGCCCGTATCAGCGCCCTCGGGGTCGGTGGCGGCGCCGAGGCCTTCCTCGCCGATGGCGCCAACCGCAGCATGCCCGCCCTGGTGATCGGCATCCAGGACACCGCCCTCGCCTTCGGTGCCGGCAGCAACACGCTCAGCGCCACCAGCAACGGTGTGGTGAACCTTGATGCCAGCAGCACCGACGCCAATGCCAGCGCCGGCGCCATCACCACCAGCATCGGCCTGTTCGGCTCCAATGCCGCGACTCCCGTCTCGATCGACTTCGACCAGTCGGGCCGCATCGCCCTGGCCGCCAGCCAGCGCTCCGTTGCCCAGGCGATCAGCGTGAGCGGCAGCAGCGATGCCAGCCTGGTGAGTCAGGTTGTGGGCATCGAATCCCAGATCATCAGTGCCGCTGATACGCTGCGGATCAGTGGCAGTGCCAACGCTTACCAGTTCGCCAGCGCTCGCGCGGCTGACGGCGCGGCGAGCGCCAATGTGCGCATCTGATTTCCATGCACGATCTGGTCACGCCATCGTTCAGCCTTGATGAAGCTGACTTCCTGCTTCAGCTCGGCAACAGCGTGCGCAGCGCAGCCGCTCTGCCCTTGGAGGTGTTGCTTGAACAGGAGGGCATCCTCAAGCGCCTCGCCCGCGAAGCGGCCCTGGCGGCCATGGTCAGCGGCGTTGTGTTCACGCCCGAGGAAACTCCTGCCGTGATCGCCCAGCTCTGGCAGGGGGTGCAGACGGAGCCACCCACCGATCTTCATGGTGACTGGCTCGCCCTGGTGCCGTCCGAGCAGCAGCAGCAGCTTCGCCAGCGCTGGCGTGAGCTGCGCCTGCAGAAATGCATGGATGTGCTCTATAGCCATCGTATCGATTCCTACTTCCTGGAGCGTCGCGCTGAGCTCGAGCGGGTTGTTTATGGCATGATCCGCGTGCGCAACCAGGGCGCCGCCGAGGAGCTCTATCTGCGCCTGATTGATGATGCCGTCGATTTCTCCACCCTGGCTAGTGCCTACTCCCTTGGTGATGAGCGCTACACCCATGGTCTGGTTGGACCGATGCCGATCGCTCAGCCCCACCCGTCGATCCGTCAGGCGCTCACGCCACTGGCGGTGGGCGAGATCGCTGCGCCGCTGCGCATCGACGACTGGGTGTTGATCCTGCGCATGGAACACCGCGAACCCGCCCGGCTTACCGAGGCCACCCGGCAGCAGCTCACCACTGAGCTGTTCGAGGCCGATCTCACCGCCTTCCTGGCCGGGCAGGATCTCGCCGCCGCCGCTGCGGCGCAGCTGCGGTCTCCTGCAATGCCCATCAGCACCGCTACGGCGGCCCCTGATGCGCCGATCGTCGACATCACCCACACCTCCGAGCCCGGTGATCTGATGCTTCCTGCCGGCAGCGAGGCCTGAGCGCTATGGCCGATGTTGCCCAGCTGCAGCTTCTGCTGCGCTCGTTTCCCTTCCTCTCCGACCAGCCTGAGGAACTGATTGCCCTGCTGGCCTCCCGCGCCCAGCTGGTGCGCTATGCCTTCGGGCAGCCGATCGCCCGCACCGATCGCACCACCGCCCAGGTGTTCTTCCTGCTGCAGGGCAGCGTGCGCTCGGTGGTGATCGCCGACCGCTTCCCCCGCCGCGTCGCCACCCTGCAGCGCCATGAGGTGGGTGCGGTGCTCTGCTGGAGCGCCCTCAGCAGCGGCCGCAACTGGGAAACGCTGCTGGCCTCCACCAACACGGTGCTGCTCGCCGTTCCCTACGACACCTTCAACGAGGGTCTGCAGCGCTTCCCCGCCCTGGCCTCCCGGGTGAGCGGCAGCGTCAACCCCGCCGAGCTGTTCGCCGTTCTCGATCGCTACCTCAGCGACTACCCCCGCCTGCTGACCGACGAGCTGCTGCAGGCCGCCGTTGCCCTGGCCGATGGCACCCCCGCCGTCACCGTGACCCAGGCCAGCCTCGGCGGCCTGCCCCGCGATCCCAACCGGCTCTGGCTGGTGGCCGCCGGCCCCCTGGCCCTCGGTCGGGCGATCCGCGGCGATGAGCTTGTGGATGGCGATCCCAGCACGCCCGTGCGGCTGCTGGCCCTCGACAACCTGGCCCTGCAGGCCATCATCGCGCCGGCTGTTCCTGCTGAAGCTGCTCCTGCTGAGGCTGCTGCGGCCGAGGCGGCTGCTGAAGCGGCTGAGTCCCAGGCGCCTGCGCCCGACTGGCAGCAGCAGCTGCTCAGCACCTGGCAGCAGCAGCAGGAGAATCTCGATCCCGACGCCATCCCACCGGGTCAGGTGCTGGCCGAGGTGGAGCTTCCCGAGGAGGCCTCCGACAACCGGCCGCCGGCCGCCTACCCCTACTTCCGCGGCGACAAGCCGGTGGATTCGGCGATCGCCGCCTTCCGGATGATCTGCGATCACCTCAACCTGCCCTTCCGGCGTGAACTGTTCCGGCGGGTGTTCACCGATCACGCCAGCCGCCAGGAGGGGATCTCCCTGGCCCTGTCCGGCGCCGTGGCCGAGTCGATCGGTCTGCAGACCCAGCTGCTCAACATCCAGGTCGACACCATCCCCCGGCTCGAAACACCGCTGCTGGTGCGTTGGGGCCATGGCCTGGCCGTGCTCTACCGCGTGAGCACCACCGCCGTGGTGATCGGCGTGCCGGCCGGTGGCGCCGGCAACCGTGAGATCTCCTTCGACAGCTTCCGCGAGAGCTGGGGGGCGGAGGGCGAGGTGCTCACCCTGGCGGCCACCAGCCTCACGCCCACCCGCAAGTTCGGCTTCAGCTGGTTCCTGCCGGCCATCCGCCGCCATCGCACGGTGCTGATCGAGGTGCTGCTGGCCAGCTTCTTCGCGCAGCTGTTCGGCCTGGTGAACCCGCTGCTGATTCAGCAGGTGATCGACAAGGCGATCATCAACTCCAGCCCCGATGCCCTGGGCCTGCTCGGCACGATGCTGGTGCTGTTCGCCCTGTTCGAGGGCCTGCTGCTCACCCTGCGCACCTTCCTGTTCGTCGACACCACCAACCGCATCGACCTCTCGCTCGGCACCGCGGTGATCGACCACCTGCTGCGCCTGCCGATCAGCTACTTCGATCGCCGTCCGGTGGGTGAGGTGAGCAGCCGCATCGCCGAGCTGGAGAAGGTGCGCGGCTTCCTCACCGGTACGGCGCTCACCACCATCCTCGATGCCAGCTTCGCGCTGCTCTACCTGGTGGTGATGCTGATCTACAGCTGGAAGCTCACCATTCTCACCCTGGCGGTGATCCCGGTACTGGTGGTGCTGGTGTTATCGGTCTCGCCGATCATCCGTCAGCAGATTCAACAGCGGGCTGTGGCCAATGCCCGCACCCAGTCGCACCTGGTGGAAGTGCTGAACAGCATGATGACGGTGAAGGCCCAGAACATCGAGCTGCGCACCCGCTGGCGCTGGCAGGAGCTCTACACCGACTTCGTGGCCGAGGGCTTCGACAACACCCTCACCAGCACGATCGCCGGCAACATCAGCGGTTTTCTCAACACCCTCTCCAGCCTGCTGGTGATCTGGGGCGGTGCCTATCTGGTGCTGGGCGGGGAACTCAGCCTGGGGGAGCTGATTGCCTTCCGCATCATCTCCGGCAACGTGACCGGGCCGCTGCTGCGCATGACCTCGATCTGGCAGAGCGTTCAGGAGGTGTCGCTCTCGCTGGAGCGTCTCAGCGATGTGATCGACACCCCCCAGGAGGCTGATCAGGACAACTACCGGCGGATGCTGATGCCGGCGATCAAGGGTGATGTGGTGTTCCAGAACATCGAATTCCGCTACAAGCCCTCATCACCGCTGCAGCTCAAGGGCGTGAATCTCCACATTGAGCCGGGCAGTTTTGTGGCGCTCGTGGGCACCAGCGGTTCCGGCAAGAGCACGCTCACCAAGCTCGTTGCCCGTTTGTATCAGCCGGAGAACGGCCGCGTGCTGGTGGATGGCATCGATATCTCCAAGGTGGAGCTCTATTCGCTGCGCCGGCAGCTGGGCATCGTGCCGCAGGACACCGTGCTGTTCGATGGCTCCGTGGAAGAGAACATCGCGCTCACCAATCCGGATGCCACCACCGAGGAGATCATCCAGGCCGCCACGATCGCCGCCGCCCACGACTTCATCATGGATCTGCCCGCCGGCTATGCCACCCAGGTGGGTGAACGGGGCTCGGGGCTCTCCGGCGGTCAGCGCCAGCGCATCGCCATCGCCCGCACGATCCTGCAGCGGCCCAACATGCTGATCATGGACGAGGCCACCTCCGCCCTCGACTACCAGACCGAGCGGGTGGTGAGCGAAAACCTGATGGAGGCGCTGCGCGGTTCCACCGTGCTGTTCATCACCCACCGGCTGAGCTCGATCACCAATGCCGACCTGATCATCTGCATGGGCCAGGGCACGGTGCTGGAAACCGGCACGCACGCCGAACTGATGGCTGCCAACGGGCCCTATTCCGTGCTGTTCCGCCAGCAGGGCCGCTACAGCAGCAGCTCCAGTTCCAGCAGCAGCAGTTCCAGCAGTTCCAGTTACCGCTCCTCCTCCTCCCCGGGCGGGCTGCGCAGCCGCACACCGGTGATGCGCTCGCCCAGCCGCGGCATCGGCCCCGTCTGAGGCAGCCCTGATACCATGCCCAGCCGTCGTTCCCGCAGTTCCTCCAGGCCCCGCAACCCCTTCCGGGCGGCAGCGCCTGTGCCGCCTCCGGCACCGCCGCCGCCGCCGGCGGTGGCCCTCGACCCCCAGAATCCGCTGGTCTTTGACGACGGCGTCTCCCCCCCCGGTGGGATGCCGCCCGGGATGGGTGGGACGCCCCCCGGTGGGACGCCCCCCGGTGGGACGCCCCCCGGTGCCGGTGAGCCAGCATCCACCGGCGAGCCGGGCGACGGCCCCGCTGTAGCCAGTCCGTTCAGCCGGCGGCGGGTCACCCTGCCCCGCTCCACACGCGTGTGGAGCCGGGCGATCGTCTGGAGCCTGATCGCGATCACCACCGGCGGCACCGTGTACGGCTTCACGGCAAGGATTGAATCCTCGGTGGCCGCTCCCGGCCGTATCCGCCCGATCGGCGGGGTCGTGGAACTGGCGCCGCCGATCAACGGGCTGGTGCAGCAGGTGCTGGTGAAGAACGGTGAGCAGGTGCGCAAGGGCCAGCCGCTGCTGCGCCTGCGCGACGATTCAGGTCCGCCGATCCTGCGCAATCTGGAGCGCATCCAGCAGCTGTGGATGTCGGAGGTGCGGGTGCTCGCCCGTCAACTCAATCTCGGGCCGTTACCCGACGACCCCGATGGGCTCGCCCAGCTGCTGGCCGACGAACGCGAACTGCAGCTGCGCGAACAGGCCTCACAGCGGGAGCTCATCCGCTCCAGGCTGCAGGCCAGCCAGCAGCTGAGTGACCTGCAGGGCCTGAGAAGCCAGTTGCGCACCAATCAGGACATCACCAACCGCATGCGCCGGCTGGTGCAGCAGGGTGCGATGTCGAGGCTGGAGCTGGATCGCCAGTTGGAGCGTCAGATGCAGATCGCCACCTCGCTGCGGCGCACGGAGCGGGAATGGCAGTCAGCTCAGGAGCGCGTCGAGGAAACCCGCCTCAAGACGCTGCAGATCCCGGCAGCTGAACGTCGCCAGGTGTTCACCCGCTTCAACAACGCCAGACAGCAATTGATCGAGGCGAACAGCAAGATCTCCGATCAGAAACAGCGCCTCGCCTTCCAGCTGGTGCGTGCTCCGATCGCAGGCAAGGTGACCGATCTCAAAGCCCGCGTGGGTGAACTGGCCAGCCCCAATGAAACGGCCGTGCGCATTGTGCCCAATGCCTTGATGGAGGCGCGCCTCAATGTGAGCAATCGCGATATCGGCTTCCTGCGCAAGGGCATGAAGGTGGATGTGCGCATCGACTCCTTCCCATCCACGGAATATGGATCGCTCAAGGGCTGGATCACCACCATCAGCGATGACGCCCTGCCTCCCGATGAGAACAGCCAGACGGAGTACTTCAGCGTGACTGTGAAGCTCGACAAGCAGCAGCTGGAGCGCCGCGGCGTCAACTACAGCCTGCGCCCCGGCATGAGCCTCTCCGGCCTGATCATCCTGGACACCCGTCCGGCGATTTCGCTGATCACCGATCGCTTCAGCCGCTTCTTTGAAGCCAGCCGCACGATCCGCTGACCTGTCAGGTTCCTGATTGCTCAGGTTAGGCCAGGCCTGTTGTGCTGCTGCTGGATGCGGACCGGCTGGGCGTGAACACACCCAGCACAGACGCCGGCAGCTGGGCCACGGCGTGGTACCCCTCCGGTCGGGAGGAGCCCAGCAAGATCAACTCCGCCGCGCTGCCGCCCGGTAGCAGCAGCGGTGACGTGTTCACCGCCAGCTGGGTGGTCATGCCGCCGGCAGTCATGCCGCTGAGCAGCTGCTCCAGCGGCGCGATCGGCAGCAGGTTCACATCGCCCACGCCCTCGGGGCCACTGGGAGTGAGGCGCAGCACCCCATCCTGGCGGGCCCAGAGCACTTCGTCCACAATGCCATCCGACTCCGCCAGATCCAGTCCCTGGATCACCGGCAGGCCGTAGCGGCCATCCCAGTCGGCCGGTGGATCGGCGTTCACACCGGAGAGCAGCAGCCGGTCGCTGAGGGGATTCAGCACCACCTCCAGCCCGGTCTCGGTCGCTGCCAGCCACGGACTCCAGCGCAGATCGAAGGTGTCGGAGCCTCCGGCACCGAACAGGCCGCCGAAGCGGCCGGAGGCCGCCAGCCAGTCGTCGGCCTGGCCGCCGGTGGCGGCCTCGAAGCCGTCGATTCCTCCTCGCTGACCCCCGAAGATACCGGTGGCCAGGCCCGCATCCAGATCCACCACCACCGGCAGCTCCCAGCTGAGGAACTCCAGCCGATCGAGGCCATCACCGCCGAACAGCCGGCCGCTCAGGCTGGAATTGAAGGCCATGATCGCCACGTCATCGCCGGCGCCGGTATCGAGCTGCTGAATCGACTGGAAGCGCAGGCCATTGAAAAAGCCCTGATCCCTGCCGTTGAGCGTGACAACATCACGCGTGCCCCCGGCCGCCGTCGGCCCGAGCAGTGTGTTGAAGCCGCCGCCGCCATCCAGCTGGCCAGCCAGCAGCAGATCATCGAACAGGAACACGTCGTCGCCCGGACCGCCGCTCACCACGCCACCGAGCATGCTGTTGATCGTGACCGTGTTGGCGCCCTGACCCATCACGATGCGGCTGCCCTCGCCCAGCGCCTCCTCCAGAATCAATGTGTTGTTGCCGTCGCCCAGATCGATCACGGAGCCGAGGATCTGGCCGTTGATGCGCACGCGGTCGTCGCCGGCGCCCATGGCAACCTCTGAATTGAGCAGACCGATGCGCTCCAGGTTGATCCTGGTGTTGGGATCGCTGTAGCGGTTTCCGAGCTGGCTGGCCAGCCGTTCATCGATGCGGGTGAAGATGGTGAGGTCGTCGTTGTCATCGCCGAACGACAGGCTGCTGTCCTCCAGACCGACGGCCCGGGCGCTGAGATCGAACGACCAGCTGGCTTCTGGTTTCAGTGCCGGGGATTGGTTGAAGTTAAAGTTGAGGCCTGGCCCGAGCAGCTCGCCCAGGGTCAGGCCCTGGTTGGTCTGGTAGAAGCCTGAGTTCACCGTGACGGTGTTGATGCCAGGCCCCAGCTGCATGAAGCTGCTCTTCATGCCCTGGCTGAGCAGATCAAACACCAGCTCGGTGTCGCTGCTCTCACCGAGGCCAAAGAAGCGCAGGTTCAGCAGCGCTTCCAGGGCCACCAGGTCGTCGCCAGCCGCCGTGTTGATCGCCGTGGTCTCCAGGCTGGCGGCGCGGGCGTCCACCTCGGCCGTGGTGCGGCCTGCCGCCAGCAGCGCCAGGGGCAGCAGCTCATCCACGCGGAACACCAGCAGATCTGTGGTGTCACCGGCCCGGATCCGGCTGTCGAGAACGCCGATGTGCTCAGCGCTGACGCTCAGATCGGCGTCATTGAACAGCGAGGTCGCCGACGCCGGCACCAGCCGCGAGCTGATCACCTCCTCGGCGGCCTGCTTGCTGCCGCTGTAGGTGATCGATGAGTGCTCGATGCCCACCTGGCGCAGCTGGTTTTGGGATGACGAGGTGCCCCAGATCGAGCGGGCGACGCCGGCGGTTTCGCTCTGCACCACCACCAGCACCAGTTCGGGCAGGGGGTCGGGTGTTGGCGGTGGCGGTGGTGGCGGTGGTGGCGGCGGCGGCGGGGGTGGCGGCGGATTGGGTCCGGGTCCAGGCCCGGGTCCAGGGCCAGGCGATCGTCCGGCCAGCGCATCGGGGGAGGTCGATGGCAGCTCCAGGGGTTCCTCGGATGGACGCCGGGGTGCCAGCTGGCCGCCGATCCCCCCCAGGAAACGCGTGCCGCCGCCGCCACCGTCATCGAGCCGTCGCCGTTGCGGCAGCTCCAGCTCGCCCATCACCAGCGGCCGGATGGCAATCCGCCCGGCACCACCCTGGAAGGGGCCGAACTCAAAGGGACCCTTCAGCGACACGGGCCCCCGGGGGCGCGGCGCTCCAGCGGCCTGGACCCCCTCCTGGAACATGTAGAGCAGCACAAGGCCGAGCGCCCCACCGGTGAGCACCCCTTCCAGGCTCACCCGTCTGCCGTCGCGCTTGAGGGTGAGTTCGTCGGTTAGGCGCTGCAGCGCGATCGGTCTCGACTCGAAAACTACTGTTCAGAGCTTAGACGGACTAGGCGGTCAGGTCATCCGGCGGGGGCTCGGGCCAGGGCCTGTCCCGCCATTTCGCCTGATAGCGCCCCACTTCCTGCTCCCACAGGCTGTCGTGGTTGCCGCCACTGCCATGGGTGCAGGCGATCGGCCAGGTGCCGAGCGTGAGACCCAGCGCCAGGGCGGAGCGGCAGACGTCGATGTCGTAGGCGTGGAAGCGGAACTGAGGGTCGAAGCGCAGGCCGCTGCGGCGCAACACCGCCAACCGGGCGGCCAGCAGCACGCCGTCGAGCACCATGCAGCGGCGTGGGGTGGGGCCATAGACGCTGGGCTCCACCAGGGTGGGATCCCAGTGGTTGAGAAAGCCGCTGGGCCGCCGCCGGGCCCACTGCCAGCGGCCATCGCTGCCGCGATCGAAGTACCAGTTGCCCTGATCGGCGCTGGCCTGCCCCTCGCCGGCCAGACCCACCAGATCGAAACGGCGCAGGGCCTCCTGCAGGCGGATGCGCAGAAACCAGTCGTGCACGAACAGATCGTCATGCACGAAGGCCACGATCTCACCGTTTTCCTCGTCTGTTGCGGAGTCTGCCGCCGCGGCGCCGTTGAGCAGGGTGTCGATGGCCTCGTTGTAGATCTCCGGCAGCCCGCGGCAGTGGGGGCCGCGGTTGCCGGCCTGCAGATAGAGGCGCGGCCGCAGTGGCTTCGGGAACTGGCGCAGGCAGCGCCCCAGCAGCGTGGCGCGCTCGAAGTGCGCCGGCAGCACCTGGCTGGCGCAGACAAGGGTGAGCAAGGGCCCTCCGCCATCCCTGCAACCATCATTGTCGCTGCGCCGGCATTGTCGCTGCGCCGGGCGGCTGCGGTCAGCTGACAGGGCGGCGCAGGCCACGGACAATGGAAGGCAGCGGCGCCTTTTCCCCGTGCTCAACAGTCCCGCCTCCGGCAGCGGTGGCCTCCTGCCCGTGGGGAGTCGCGCTGAGCGCCGACGGATCCGGGCGGGGCACGTGCATCGCTTCCATCGGCTGCGGCTGACCAGTGGTGGCACGGTGCTGATCGCCAGCGTGGCGCAGGGGCATGTGCTGCCCTCCACCTGGGCCACGGCCTACGCCAGTCTGCCCAGCCAGCCCGAGCCGCTGGTGCGGGATGTGCGCTTTGAGGCGATCCAGCTGCAGGAGTATCAGGAGGCCTACTCCAGGCGCAGCCTCGAGTGGCTCGACAGTCGCTTCATGCTGCGGCTCGCGCTGGAGCAGTGTCTGGCGGATTTGCAGGAGCATTTCCGGGCTGACGCCGCCGTTGGCGGGAGCGGCGGCAGCCTGTTCAGCGGTGAACCCGAGCGGATCAGCAGCACCGATCTGCACGTGCTGCGGGTGCAGGGGGCGCTGCCCCACCTGCAGCAACTGATGGAGCACTGCCGCGAGCACCTGCTGCTGTTTCAGGAGCTGCGCCAGGTGCACGACCTGCCCTCGCCGGTGCTGGCGCGTCGATGAGTGAAGCGCTGAGCGACCGGCTGAGCATCCTGCTCGTGAACCACGGCCGCGCCGCCGAGCTGGTGGGCGGCGATGGCGTGCAGCTCGAGGCCACCGCCAGGGGGCTGCGCCGGCGGGGCCATCAGGTGCGTGTGGTCTGCTCCGATCAGCCCGATCCGGCCGGGGCGGATCTGGTGCACATCTTCAATGCCCGCACCGATCAGGCCCTGGCGGGCCAGCTGGCGGCCGTGCGGCAGGCGGGGCTGCCCGTGGTGGTGAGCCCGATCTGGATTCCGCTCGGCCCGGCCCGCTGGGGGATGCTGGCGGCCCGGGCCGTGCTGGAGCGGTTGCAGCAGGATCCGGCCGGCGGTGAACGGCTGCTGGAGCAGCTGATCCGCCGCAGCCTGGCGCTGCACTGCGACGGCGAGCTGCTGCGCGCTCACGACTGCGGCGCCCGCATGGCCGCCCGGATCGAGCGGATCGCCGGGCTGCTGGGCGAGGTGGAGGTGCTGCTGCCCAACAGCTGGCTGGAACTGGCGGCCGTGCGCCGCGATCTCGGCTGGTGGGGCACCGCCGTGGAGATCGCCCCCTACGGCGTGGATCCACGCCTGTTCAGCGATCCCGATCCGGAACCCTTCCGCGCGCTCAGCGGCCTGCGGGGCCCGTTCGTGCTGCAGGCCGGACGGGTGGAACCCCCGAAGAACCCGGCGATGCTGCTGCAGGCGCTGCGCCACAGCCCGCTGCCGGTGGTGCTGGCCGGTCGCCACGACATCGATCCCGCGTACACCGAGCTCTGCCGCGCGATCGGCGGTGAGCGGCTGCAGCTGCACGGGCACCTGTCGCCGCCGCTGCTGGCCTCCGCCTATGCGGCGGCCAGTGTGCATGCCCTGCCCAGTTGGTGCGAGACCTGCGGGCTGGTGAGCCTCGAGGCGGCTCTGGCGGGGACGCCGGTGGTGGCCAGCATCGCCGGCCACGAAAGCGCCTACCTCGGTGCCGATGCCTGGTACTGCGATCCCGCCGATCCCGATTCCGTGCGCCAGGCGGTGGAGGCCGCGCTGGCGGCCGGGCGCAGCGATCAGCGGGTGCGGCGGCTGCAGGCGCGGGTGCGCGCCGAGTTCCACTGGCAGGCGATGGTGGAGGCCAGTGAGCGCAGCTACCGGCTGGCGCTGGAGCGGCGGCGCAGGTAGCCGTCGGCGAAGTTCGACAGGCCTGAGGCGCTCAGATAGGCATCCGTGCGCTCGAAGGCATCGGTTTCCTGCAGAAAGCTCTCCAGTGCCTGGCGGGGATTGGAGGTGAGCAGCGAGCGGAAGGGGGCCACCGGGGTGCCGGCCAGATCCGCGAAGCTGGTGTCGGCCACGATCAGCAGGCCAGCGGTATCGACAAAGCGGTGATAGGCGCGCAGTTCGGCCAGCACATGCTCGCCGCCGTGCCAGTCGTCGAGGAACACCAGCACCGGGCCGGGGCTGGCCTCCACCGCCGTCTCCACCGCTGCCAGCACCGCCGGATCGAGGCTGCTGCCCACCAGCCACTGCGACACATAGCGGGCCAGGGGCTGGTCGCGGCGCACGGCCTCGGCCTCCGGCGTGGGGGTGATGTCGATCGTGATCACGCGCGACTGCTCCAGGCCCAGCAGCGCCAGCAGCGACGCGAAGAACAGGGCCGAGCCGCCGAACTTGGTGCCGGTCTCCACGATCAGCCCCGGCCGCACGGCGGCCACCGCCTGCTGCAGACCGATCAGATCATCGGGCAACTGCCAGATCGGCACCCCCAGCCAATGGTTGCGGAACCAGCCCTCATTGGCCGCCAGCCTGAGCATCAGGCTGCGCAGATCCCGCACCAGATAGTCGCTGATCAGGTAGGGCTCATCGATCGGGTGTTGCTCCCGGTGGCCTTCCCGGTGCTCGTCGTTGCCGCCCTGCCCGGGCACAGCAGGGAGCTCAGGCGATGCAGGGGAGGTCATGGTGATCGGAACAGACAAGCGGGGCGGCTGACGAATGCCGCTGGCGGTGGCATCATCGGACAGCCTGCAGCGCCTGCCCAGAGTTCCAGTGAGTGTGCGTGCATCTGCCCAGGGCGGGCCGCATCCTGCCGATCTGCCACCGGGATCGGCGCAGGGGCTGATCTTCCGGGGAATTCATGAGAGCGTGGTGGTGACCGGTGGTGCCGAGATCCACTTCCCGGCCAGCATCATCATCGAACCGTTCTGCAGCTTTGTGATGGGTCCCCACGCCAGCCTGGAGCTGGGGGAGAACATCACCATCTACAGCGGCTGCACATTCCGCAACAAATACGGCCATTACAAGATCGGCTCGGAGGTGTCCTTCGGGCCCAACTGTGCCTTCTATGAGCTCCGGGCCGGGCTCACGATCGGCGATTACACGATGATCGGTGCCGGTGTCTGCGTGTCGGGTGTGAACCACGGCATGGACCCTGCCGATGGCCCGTATCGCTTTCAGCAACCCGACAACCGGCCGGTGCGGATCGGCCGCAATGTGTGGATCGGCATGAACAGCACGATCCTGCCGGGGGTGACGATCGGGGATGACAGCATCATCGGGGCCGGCAGTGTGGTGACCCGCGACGTGCCGGCCGGGGTGGTGGCCTACGGCCATCCCTGCCGGGTGATCCGCCCCGTGGGCCGCACCTCCTGAACGACCGCATCCCTGATGGCGCTGTTTGACTGGTTGTTTGACTGGTTCAGCAAAGCCGCCGCCCCGCCGCCGCCGCCAGCCCCATCCGAGCCGACCCGCATCTCCCAGCAGACCAGCCCCATGGAGCAGCCGACGCGATTGTTCATGGCCTGCGGCGATCAGCGCCGCGAGGGCTTTCTGCATGTGGATGCCTTCGCCAGCAGCAATCCGGATGTGGTGCACGGGATCGAGCAGACACCCTGGCCGTTTGAAGCCGACCGCTTCGAGGAGGTGGTGGTGAACCATCTGGCGCGGGTGGGTCAGGAGATCGAGCAGCAGCGCCGGATCCTGGCGGAGCTGTATCGCGTGTGCGCACCCGCGGCGGCCGTGACGCTGCAGTTGCCGTGGATCCGCCATGACAGCTACTGGGCCGACCCCACCCATGTGCGGCCCTACACGCCGGAAACCTTTCAGCTGTTGTCGAGGAGCCAGTCGCTGGCCCTGAAGGCCCAGGGAGTGGCCCACACGCCGCTGTGGGAGCTGTTCGGCGTGGATTTCGAGATCGTGTCGATCGTGCAGACCTACGACCCCACCTGGTGGGCCCGTGTGCAGAGCGGCGCGATCACGCGCGAGCAGCTGCGTGAAGCCGCCGTGCTCCACTGGGGGGTGGTGCGCAGCTGGAGCGTGAACCTGAAGGCGGTGAAGGGCGGCGCCTAGGGCAGCAGGATCGGTGCCAGCTCCGGCGGCGGTGTGAGCGGGCCGGCCGGCAGCGGCTCGCCGCGCAGCAGCCCATCGATCAGGGCCAGCTGCTGCGGCAGGCAGATCGAGCGGAGGTCGTAGCGCTCCACGGCGGTCTGGCGGGCGGCGCGGCGCAGGGGCTGGTAGGCGGCCGGATCGGCCAGCACCCGGGCCACGGTGCGGGCCAGGCCTTCGTGATCGAAGAAATCCACGAGCAGGCCATTCTCGCCGTGGCGGATCACCTCCTGCACCGGCGGGGTGGCCGAACCCACCACCAGTGCGCCGGCGGCCAGCGCCTCCAGCAGGCTCCAGCTGAGCACAAAGGGAACGGTGAGATAGATGTGACAGGCGCTGAGCCGGAACAGGCGATGCAGGATCGGATGGGGCACCTGCCCCACGAAGTGGACCCGCTCCAGATCAAGCCTGCTGCCCAGCTCGTTCAGCATGAAGCTGCGCCAGTCGCCACCGCCGGGCGGTGCGCTGCCGTAGCCCTTGCCATCGCGGCCCACGATGATCGCCCGCATTGAGGGCCGCAGCTGCTGCAGCAGCGGCAGCATGCGCATGACGATGTGGAAGCCGCGGCAGGGCTCCAGGGTGCGGTTCACGAAGGTGATCACCTCATCGCCGGGCCGCAGCACCAGGCCAGCGCGGGAGAGGGTGATCTCGCCCGATTCGCCGTCCGGAGCCTCCGGCGTGATGCGGGTGGTGTCGATGCCTTCGTGGATCACGACCACGCGGTCGCGGTAGGCGGCTGGGATCGAACTCCACTGCCACCAGGTGGAGGTGGTGGCGCAGGTGAGGGCATCCAGCGCCAGCAGCTGAAAGTTGCGGCGGATGCGCAGGCCGGTGTGATCCATCCAGGTGGTGTGATGGAACTCCCGATCGAAGCCGTAATCGGCGCCAGTGAGGTTGTAGATGAACTCCTGATGGTGAAGGACCGGAACGCCCGGCAGCACATCGGCGATGGCCAGCAGCTCACCCCAGCCGGGGTGACCGATCACCAGATCGGGCTCGAAGCCCTCGCCCAGCAGCCGCAGCAGGGTGTGGGCCACGGCGGTGCCCCGCAGCAGCTTGGTCTGCGTGTCGGCCAGCAGCGGATGGCAGGCCGGAATGACGCCATCCGGTGCGGGGTTGTAGCGGTGCAGGGCGATGCCGCGCAGCTCCTGGGCGGTTTCGGTGCCGAGAGCGACCACCGTATCGCCCCGGTCCCTGAGGGCCTGGGCCAGGTGCAGGTACTGGCCCGGAAAGTTCTGATGAACGATGAGAACCCGTGCCAAGCCCTGC
>VFQS010002341.1_pt1 | contig 15694 bp, 13 predicted proteins | sample 3512361 | NCBI WGS metagenome assembly VFQS01 (sample SAMN10412375, study PRJNA504923) | tailings metagenome | isolation source: Relicate 1 Philex TSF3 active mining | place: Philippines
AACTTTTCCGTGGAAATGTTATTAAACATACCGATGATATTGGGCATTTAATCACGGGACATCCTGATGGTTTTTTGTTGAGTTATAATTGGAAAACATTTGGAAAAAAAGAATGGGAGCAAATTTATAATTATCCAGATTATGGAATTTCATTTCACTATTTAGATTTTAAAAATCAATATCTGGGATACAATGTTGCTTTAGGATTACATTATAATTTTTATTTTTTCAATCGAAATTTAATGCTTCGAACATCACAAGGAATAGGAATTACTTCTAATCCTTATGACAAAGAAACCAATAATAAAAACAATGCATTTGGGACTAAAGTATTGGGTAACATGTACTTTTTGTTACAATACAAAAAAGAGAATCTTTTTAATAGAATTGGTTTTCAAGCAGGTTTTATGCTTACCCATTTTTCAAATGGAAGATTTAAAGCACCAAATAGCGGAATAAATACCATTGCATTAAACGTGGGATTCAATTACAATTTATCAAATGATAAGCCAGAATTCATTTTAGATTCGCTACCAGCTAAAGCGTCATTTAAAGAAAGAATAAAATACAATATTGTATTAAGAACAGGAGTTTCAGAAGGACCAGTTCCTAATTTAGGACAACGACAATTTTATCATTTTGGTTTTTATGCCGATAAAAGAATTGGAAGAAAAAGCGCTTTACAAATTGGTACTGATGTTTTCTTATCGAGATATTTAAAAGATTACATCGAATTTTTAGCAGTTGCTTTTCCAGAAAAAGGCATCAATCCTAATACCGATTATAAAAGAATAGGATTAGTGGTCGGACATGAATTATTCATTAATAAATTGTCAATAGAAACGCAATTAGGGTATTATGTTTACAAACCTTTTAATTACGAAACCAATATTTATCAAAGACTCGGAGCAAAATATTATATTTACAAAAATATTTTCGCAGGTGTTGGGTTAAAAGCACACGGAGGAAGAGCCGAAGCAGGAGAATTATCAATAGGAATAAGATTATAAATTTGTTAACAAGCGCAAAATAACAATATCAAAATATGAAAAAGTATTTCTTGTATTTTCTTCTACTATTATTGGGAAGTTGCGGTATTTCTGAAGATTGTTTTAAAGGAAATGGTAATCAGATTACCAAAACATTTCCATTAGAAGGTTTTACAAAAATTAAAGTTTATAGTGGCATTGAATTAGTGGTTAAAGAAGGTGCAAACTACGAAGTTAAAATTACAACATCAGATAATATTATTGATAACTTAGATGTTAAACTTAATGGAGATATGCTTGTTATTAAAGACAATTCTTCTTGTAATATTACTCGTGATTATGGACAAACAACCGTTTATATTACCATTCCAGACGGAAGTATTTTACCCCTAATTACAGAATTAGAATTGCATTCAAAAACAGAACAAAAAGTACAATCAGATGGAGTTTTACATTCTCCTATTGTACGATTGTTTTCTTTAGGAGATGACGGAGATGAAGCGGGAACAGGTGATTTTAATATTCAGGTTGATAACGGACAGCTTGTTGTAGAAAGCAACACGGTGTCTAATTATAATATTGAAGGAAATTGCAATCAAATGCTGTTGAATTTTTATTTTGGCGATGGTCGTTTTTACGGAGAAAATTTATTTGCAGAATCGATACAAGTGTACCATAGAGGATCTAATGATATGTTTGTATATCCTATTAATGTTATTGAAGGAACTATTTTTTCCACAGGAAATGTGGTATTAAAGAATGTGCCTCCAATTGTAGATGTGGAAGAAGTATTTAGAGGAAGAGTAATTTATTAGAGTATGAAATTATCAGTAGTTTCTCCTGTTTATAGAGCAGAATTGGTTTTAGATGAGTTAGTAGAAAGAATAGCTAAAAGCGTTCCTTCAGCATTTAATTCCTATGAAATTATATTAGTGGATGATTTTAGTCCCGATAAATCTTGGAATAAAATTGTTGAAATCTCGAATAATAATTCTAATGTTAGAGGTTTTAAACTAAGCAGAAATTTTGGTCAACATTATGCAATAACAGCAGGACTAAATCAAGTTTCTGGAGATTATGTGGTAGTTTTAGACTGTGATTTACAAGACCAACCTGAAGAAATTGAAAAACTATTCAATGAATCACAAAAAGGGTTTGACATCGTATTGGCAAGAAGATATGAACGAAAAGATTCTTTTTACAAAAAGACTGTTTCAAAGCTATTTTATAAAACACTTTCCTATTTAACAGGAACAAAACAAGATGCAACAGTGGCGAATTTTGGAATATATTCAAAAAAAGTTATAGATGAGGTTGTAAAATTAGAAGAGAAAATTAAATATTTTCCTACTATGGTAAAATGGGTTGGGTTTTCAACGAGTTATGTTAATGTTGAACACGCATCAAGATCCGAGGGAAAGTCAAATTATAATTTAAAGAAATTACTCAATTTAGCTTTAGACATTATTTTAGCGTATTCAGATAAACCATTGCGATTGATTATTAAATTTGGATTATCTATCGCTATGATATCTTTTTTAATGGTGTTTTATGTTCTATATGAAAAATTCACAGGAAAGGTTTCTGTAAGTGGATATGCCAGTTTAATAATTAGTATTTGGTTTTTGAGCGGGTGTTTATTAACAACTCTTGGAGTTGTAGGTTTATACATAGGTAAAATTTTTGAAGGCGTAAAAAATAGACCAAGTTACATTATAGAAAAATCAACAGATGAATAGTATTGCCTTATTTATTATGGGTAAAAAAGGATTAGCTTGTTTAGAAACTGTTCTAAACACTACCTCTGTTGAATTAAAGTTTGTCATTTATGCTACAGATAAAAATGTAGAAAAAGATTATGCTGATGAAATTGTTGCTTTATGTACAAAGCACAATATTTCGCATTATAATAAAAATACTTTCGACGAAACTTTACTAAATGATGTTTCTTATTATATTGCTGTTGCTTGGAGATGGATAATTAAATCTAATTTGGAAAAGTTAATTGTATTTCACGATTCCATTTTACCTAGAAATAGAGGATTTAATCCATTAGTAACTGCCTTAATTAATGGTGATAAAGAAATAGGGGTAACAGCTATTTTTGCTAATAAAGAATTTGATAAAGGGGATATTTTAGGAGTAGAAAAAGTAGCAATAACATATCCGATAAGAATTAAAGAAGCTATAGATATTATAAGTGTTTGTTATCAAGATTTAGTTGCGAAAATCGTTAAACAAATGGCTGAAAATTCTTTAGTTGCCATTCCTCAAGATGAAACTCAAGCCACTTTTAGTCTTTGGAGAGATGAAGAAGATTATTTTATCGATTGGAATTTAGAAGCTTCAACTTTAGAACGAACAATACATGCTTTAGGTTTTCCTTATGGTGGTGCTAGAACCAAAATGGAAGATAATATTATAATTTTAGACGAAATAAAATCGATTCCAGATGTGAAAATTGAAAATAGAACACCTGGAAAAATAATATTTTTAGACAACAATCAACCAACCATTGTTTGTGGAAAAGGACTATTAAAAATAGAAAAGGCACATTATTTAGACAATGGAAATGACGTGGTTTTTAATAAATTTAGAACGAGATTAAAATGAAAATCCCATTCAATAAGCCTTATTTAACAGGTAAAGAAACGCAATATATAGAAGAAGCTGTAAAATCAGGTAAAATTTCTGGTAACGGTATTTTTACTCAAAAATGCCAACAGTTTTTTGAGTCTAATTATGGCTTCAAAAAAACGTTGTTAACCACTTCTTGTACTGATGCACTTGAAATGGCTGCTATATTAATTGATATTAAAGAAGGCGATGAGGTAATTATGCCGTCTTATACTTTTGTTTCAACTGCAAATGCATTTGTATTAAGAGGAGCAAAGATTGTATTTGCAGATAGTATGTCAAAACACCCAAATATAGATGTTTCTAAAATAGAATCATTAATTACTCCTAAAACTAAAGCAATTGTTCCTGTTCATTATGCCGGAGTGGCTTGTGATATGGATATGATTATGGATTTAGCAAAAAAGCACAATTTATTTGTAATCGAAGATGCAGCTCAGGCTATTGATAGTTATTTTACTGGAAGAGACGGCGTAAAGAAAGCATTAGGTTCTATAGGTCATTTAGCGGCTTTTTCTTTTCATGAAACTAAAAATATCATTTCAGGAGAAGGAGGAATGTTGGCAATTAATGACGAACAATTTATTAACAGAGCTGAAATAATTTGGGAGAAAGGAACGAATCGTTCATCCTTTTTTAGAGGTGAAGTAGATAAATATGGCTGGGTCGATATAGGAAGTTCATTTTTACCTTCAGAAATTGTTGCTGCTTTTTTATGGGCACAATTAGAAAATCTTGAAAATATTCAAAATACAAGAAAGTCACATTGGGAAAATTATAATTTGGAATTAAATGATTGGGCAAAAAAAAATGAAATTAGTTTACCTGAATTACCAAGTTATGCCACTAATAACGCACATATGTTCTATTTAGTTTGTAAAAATTTAGAACAAAGGACAGCATTAATCAATCATTTAAAACAAAATGACATTTGGGCTGTTTTTCATTACATAAGTTTACATAAAAGTCCTTTTTATGAGAACAAGCACGACGGTAGAGAATTGCAAGAGACAGATAATTTTACAGATTGCTTGTTAAGATTACCGCTGTTTTATGAGTTAGATTCTAAAGAAGTAATTAATAAAATTTTATCTTTTTAAATATGGGCCAGTTTATTAGTTCAGTTCAAAATAACAAATGGATAATCTTAATATTAGTTGTAGCAACAATTTTAAGATTTTATAATATTGATTATCAAAGTTTATGGATGGATGAAATTTATACTCTAAATGTTGCTAGTCCAAAACATTCATTTTCTCAAATTATTTCTGAAGTAAACTTAAGAGAAAGTTTTCCATATTTGTATTTCTTCATAATGAATACAATGTTTACTTTGTTTGGAGACACTTCAATTGTGGCAAGAATTCCATCTGTGATTTTTGGAATTGCTGCAGTTTGGATGATGTATAAATTTGGTAAAGAAACCTATTCTAAAAAAGTTGGCTTAATAGCAGCACTTTTATTTACATTTAACGAATATGCTATTTTTCACTCACAAGATGCTAGAGCGTATTCTTTATATTTGCTTTGTTTGTTATTTTCTTTTTACAGATTTGTTATTTTCTTAAAGAATAATTCACAAAAAAACATGATATGGTTTGCAGTTAGTGCAGGTCTACTAGTTAATGTGAATTTTTTTAGTGTACTTAATGTAATTACTCAAGGATTCATCTTGCTTTTTGTTTTGTTTAATTTAGATAAATCAGAACGATTAGCATATTTTAAAAGATTATTGGTTATTGCAGGTATTATTTTATTGTTTTTTATACCTAATGCATATAAATTCTATTTGTTAAGTCAATTTAAATCTTCTTGGATTCCAGCACCTTCAAATGATGGATTAACAAATATTTTAAAAGAATTTATAAGTGTTTCTGAAATTTTGGTATTTATTTACGGAATATTATTCACTTTCTTTATAATAAAAGTATTTAATCAAAAACGAACAAAATCCATTAAAGAAATAATCGATAATAAATTAGTTTTTAATTATTTATTAATAGCTGCATGGATTTCATTTGTTGTAGTTGTTATTTTATTAAAATCTTATTTAAGTTCATCCTTATATGTTTCTAGGTACTTTATAAGTATTTTCCCTGCTGTAATTTTAGCAATTTCAATTGCTCTAGTAAGTATAAAAAACAATCAAATTAGAATGTCTTTTCTAACATTATTAATGTTTTTTATGGCTTTTGATTTAGTGGTTGTAAAAAAATATTATCATACCCCTTTAAAAGCTCAGTTTAGAGAAGCTTCTGATATGGTTAAGTTTTACAATCCTAATAAAGATGTAGTGTACACAAGTTTAAAATATTGGTACGACTATTTTTTAAACAATCACGGACAAAAATTTGAAGTTGTTGATAAACCTAATTTAACCGTTTTGGTAAAAGAAATGCAAGCCAATCCAGCATTGTTAAAATCGTTTTGGATTGTAGATGGATATCAAGATATTGTAAAATTATCTGATGCCGATCAACAGTTTTTAGACACACATTTTAGATTGCAAGAAACCTATGATGGTTTAGGCGCAATTGCTAGACATTATATTAAAAAATAAATGAAAGTATTAGTTGGTCATACTGGTTTTGTAGGTTCTAATTTATTAGAAAGCAACGCTTTTGATTTGTGTTTTAATTCCAAAAATATCACAGAAGCATTTGGACTTAACCCAGATGTCTTGGTCTATTCTGGAGTAAGAGCAGAGAAATTTTTAGCCAATAAAGAACCCGAAAAAGACTTCGAAATCATTTTAGAAGCCATTGAAAACATCAAAAAAATTAATCCTAAACAAATTGTTTTAATTTCAACTGTTGATGTTTATCCAAATCCAATCGCTGTTGATGAAAACACAGAAATTGATTTAGAAACGGTGCAACCTTACGGGAAAAACAGATTGTATTTAGAAAATTGGGTAGCCTCAAACTTCGATGATTATCTAATTGTTAGACTTCCTGGATTATTCGGAAAAAACATTAAAAAGAATTTTATTTTCGATTTAATTTCGGTTATTCCTTCGATGTTGAACGAAGCAAAATATCAAGAATTAGCTTCACACAATTGGATTGTTAATAATTACACTTTACAAGAAAATGGTTTTTATAAGCTAAATTCTATCGAAAAATCGGAAAGAAAAATTTTAAAACAACAGTTTTTAGATTTGGGTTTTTCGGCATTAAACTTCACGGATAGTAGAGGAAGTTTTCAATTTTATAATTTAAGCAACCTTTGGAACGATATTCAAATCGCACAAAAAAACGGTGTAAAAAAACTAAACTTGGCTACAGAACCTATTGTAGTTAATGAAATTTATAAAGCCGTTTATGAAAAAGATTTCGTTAATGAATTAGATAATCCAGTTCCGAATTACGATTTTTATACCATTCACGGACAATTGTTTCAAAAACAAGGGAATTATATAAGCACAAAACAAGAAGTGTTACACGATATTGTTAACTTTATAAAAAGCCAACAATAATGAAAGTAACCATTTCAAATATCGCCTGGCAACCCGAAAATGATTCCGAAATGTATGCTTTTCTAAAAGAAAAAAAGTGTACAGGAATCGAAATTGCCCCAACCCGAATTTTTCCAGAAAAGCCATATTCTGATTTAGAAAAAGTGGCTGATTTTAGAGATGAATTGAATGCAAATTATGGTTTACAAGTAGTTTCTATGCAATCGATTTGTTATGGTAGAAATGAAGCTATATTTTCATCCGAAGAAGAACGAAACTCTTTGTTAGAATATATCAAACAATCCATCGATTTTGCATCGGTTTTAGGTTGTAAAAATTTAGTTTTCGGTTCGCCAAAAAACAGAAATATCAATCCAAATCAAGAAGAAATTGCGATTGAATACTTTTCTACTATTGGGAGATATGCATCAGATAAAAATACCGTTTTTGCTTTTGAACCGAATCCAATTATTTATGGTACGAATTTCATCAATACTACTAATCAAGCATTAGATTTTGTGAAAGAATGTAATGTGGAAGGATTAAAAGTGAATTTCGATTTAGGAACAGTAATTTACAATGAAGAAAGTTTAGCGGTTTTAGAAAATAATTTAAAATGGATCAATCATATTCATATAAGTGAACCTTATTTAGAAGAAATTCAACACCGTTCATTGCATGAAGAATTGGCGTCTATTTTAAGAAAAGAAAAATATGCCAATTATATTTCAATTGAAATGAAAGGCGGAAGTGAATTAGAAAAAATTAAAGACATTATTCAATATACTCAAGATGTTTTCAAAAACTAACGAAGCAATTTACGGTGTGCCCAAGTTTCTTTCTACCGAAATAGAAGAAAGAAAAACAAAATATTGTTTGTGTATTCCCATCATAAACGAAGGAGAACGTATTCATAAACAGTTACAAAGAGCACAGCAACACGGAATTGACAAATTAGTTGATATTATTATTTGTGATGGCGATTCTAGTGACGATTCAACCGAAATTAATAAATTAAAAAAATTGGGTGTTAATACCCTTTTGATAAAAAAAGACACTGGAAAACAGGGTGCTCAATTGCGAATGGGTTTTTGGTTTGCATTAGAAAGAGGTTATGAAGGAATTATAACTATTGACGGAAATAACAAGGATAGTATAGAATCAGTTCCTTTATTTATTAAAAAATTGGAAGAAGGATTTGATTTTGTTCAGGGTTCAAGATATGTTGAAGGTGGAAAAGCGATTAATACACCAAAAATCAGGCATTTTGCGGTAAAATTTATTCATTCGCCATTGATTTCTTTAACTGCTCGTCATCGTTTCACGGATTCAACAAATGCTTTTAGATGTTATTCAAAAAAATATTTGACTCATCCAAAAGTACAACCATTTAGACCTATTTTTACAACTTACGAATTACTTGCGTTTCTATCAGTTAGAGCATCGCAATTAGGGTTAAAAGTAGGTGAAGTTCCAGTGGAACGTAAATATCCAGAAAGTGGAAAAGTACCTACAAAGATTAGTTTTTTTAAAGGAAATTTCAACTTGATAAAGATTTTGGTTGCTAATTTATTTGGGAAATATAACCCATAAAAAAATATAAATACTATGTTTAAGAATAAGATAATCCCTTTTGTTACCGCACTTTTTCAAACGAATGAAAAAGCAGTAAAGGCTTATTGGGCGTTAAGTATCTTTTTTGCTTTAGCTTTAGCGGCTCCGTTATTAAATATTTTGTTTGAATTTAAGCCAGGAGTTAAAGATTTTTCAGAACATATTATTTCAAATGCTTCCCTTTACGGATTAGATGTTTCAAAGCGAGTTTCTTTATTTTATAGAGCACTAATATTAATAATTGTTACCACAATAGGTTTCTTCGTGTTTATAAATAAAGCAACAAACAAAGCTAGTATCGCTCAAGATGAAATTCTAAAAGCTATTTATTCCATTTCAGTAATTGGAATTTTTTCAGTTCTTTCAGGGTTATTAATAATTCATATAGATTTCTCAGTATATATAGTATTGATTTTAGGATTATTATTAGTTGCCGAAATAAAATTTAATAAACTGAATCAGAATGTAAATCTTACGGTTTGGCCACTTTTGGTTTCAATTCCATCGGCACTTTTATTTTATACTTATTTTAAACAAAATAATTTCTTTGAAATTATAAAGCCAGAAATTACAATAAAAACACATATTCTTACAGTTGACCCTTTTCTATTGGCTTTCGTACTTTTTTTACTTCCATTTACTTTTATTTTTTATGTAATCGCAAAACAAAACAAAACAAATCCCAATGCACTTTTTAAAGCTTCAATTGCTTTAGTAAGTGTTCCAATTGTTTTATCCTTTTTATTAGAATTAAGTAATGTCGTTAATTTAAGATTTGGATTTGTTTTCAATAAACCATTTTATCTATTTGTCTTTTTAATAGTAATTTCTTTTGGTGTTTTTTATTTTTTATTAAAACGATACAAAGAAAAATTATTAGAAAAAGCCTATTTTGAAAAGTACTTTTTACCCGTTTTATTAATTGGATTATTGGTAATCTTAGTGCAACCATGGCGAATGGTAAGTCCTGAAAATGAATTCTTTGAAACAGCAAATCACGGTTTGTCTATAGATCATTTTTTTAGATACGGAAGCATTCCTATCATAGAAAATTTCGACGCACACATGCTTCATTATCAATTTTTCGCTTTCATTTATGGTTTTGTAAATGGTTATGAACCTTGGGCAACTATGTTGTATGCTAATTACTTTTATGCAGTAGAAATTTTAGTTTTGTTTTTTGTTTTTAGAAAGATTCTTGGAAACTTAAATAGTTTTTTATTGATGCTTTGTTTGCCTATTTTATCTGTAATCTTAAATGAATACACATTAGCCGGTTTGTTAATTTTAATATTATTGCGACTAATTAATGATAAGAGTACAAAGAATTTTTATTACTTCTGGATAGTAGCAATATTTCTTTGTTTATATAAATTAGATATTGGTTATGCAGCAATTTTAGGAGGATTGGTAACGTATGTTCTTTTAGAATATATAATTTATAGCTCGATTACTATAAAACCTTTAGTAAAATCGGGAGCTATTGTTGGCGGAACAATATTAATCGTCTTTTGTTTGCTTTGTCTTGTAAAAGGTATAAATCCTATTTTGAGATTGCAGGAGTTTTTGTTAGCGGCTAAATCAGATCAAAATTGGGGAGTTACAAGAATGGGCGACATGAATCATTTCTTATTTAGAATTGCTTATTACGTTTTGCCAATAATTACTTTAATAGCTTTCATTTTTACAGTAACCAAGGCTCTTTTTAATAAAGAAAAGTATCATGAATATTTTCAAAATAAACAATTTTTGAGTGCTTTTGCGTTTTTTATTTTTTTTGTACTTTTTTTCTTTTTTAATGCACAAAGAGGAATTGTAAGACACAATTTTGAATATGACAACATAAAAAAAATAATAAGCACTATACCTTTTGCTTTCATAATGTTGATGTTTATTATTAATAAAAAGAATCAACTTATTAGCGTTTTGACTATCCTATTATTTTCATTTTTAATCTTAAACGCTTCAAAACCAGATTTTAAGAATAAGAATACCACTTTATTTAAAGAAGCAATTAATTCTTATTCTTTTCAAGAGAAGTTTTTAGAAGCTCAGGATTTTAATAAAACAAGAGTTAGAGAATCTTTTGATCAAACCGAAATTAAAATGTTTAAAAAGTTTCTAGACGTGGTTTTAAAACCCGAAGAAACTTATTATGATTTTTCATCTAAAAATTATTATCACGCATTAACAGGTAGAAAAAATCCATCTTATGTAAATCAAACTCCATTAATGATTAATGGCGATAAAGCACAAGAAATAGAGATTGAAAGAATAAAAGAAGCAAAAATTCCTATTATTCTAATGCCAATCAAAGGAATAATTTGGCACGCAATTGATGAGGTTTATACCGATTTTAAATATTATAAAATGAGCGAGTATATTTATAAAAATTATACACCGCTTTACCGAATGGCTTCTTTTGATGTTTATGTTCTTAAAGAAAAAGAAAGCGAATATTTATCAAAAATTAAAGCAGCAGGATTTTTAGAAAACAAATCGAGTTTTACCGATTTTACTTTTTTTAATACCGATGCAATTTCAAAAAATAGCATTCAAGTGGTTTCAAATCTGGACAAGAGTATAACTATTAATACCGTTGGAGCAAGTCCGCATTTCATAGGATTATTAGATTATTTGAGAAAACAGAATCAAATTAAGGAATCTAATTTACCTTGTAAACTTGGGTTTTCTTTGCAGTCACTTTCTCAAGGTAATATCAGAATTTATTACAAATTAACGGCTGAAGAATCTTTTTCTGAAAACTATGTAAAAGAGTTTCCTATAACAAGTTTAGAAAGCACGGAAATCAATTTAGATTTACCAAAAACACCTGTAGAAATTATGGTTGCGGTGAATACTTCAGGAATTGTATTAAAGCAATTTAGCATTACGAATGGTTCACAATCCGAAATTAAAACGCCTGAAAAAATTGATTATTTTATAGGTTTTGTTCCAAAATTATGGGCAGAAGAATCGGAGGAAATCGCTTTTAAAAAGGTGAATTCGTTAAAAGAAATTGCCGAAGAAACTACTGCGAGTATCAATTCAAACAAGTTAAATACTTCCGCTCAAGGATGTTATGCTTATTTAGAATTAGAATCAGATAGCGATTCAAACGGTACAATAGAATTAATTTCTAATGATAAAATAAAAGCAAGTTATGCATTTAGTATAGTTCCAGGAAAACATAACTATGCAATACGAATAAGTAATAGTTATTATTGGTGGAATTCGACAGCACCTAAAATTAATTTTAAAGCAGAAAAAGCAATGAAAATCTCTAAATATTCACTTATTTTATCTGATGGTTCTCAACAAGAAATGTTTAAAGGAAATGGAATTACTTTAACAAATTTAAGTGATGAAAACTGGATTAATGGTTGTAGCTTGCAATACAATATGATGTTGTTTGATTACTCGCCTAAGAAAGAAAAATTATTAAAGGAGTTTAAAAAGATAAAACTTTCAAACGGTAGTGTTTTAAACATTACAGGTTTTTATGTTTCGGGCAACTATATTAATGTAACAATAAGAGAAAAAGTTTCAAATTACGTTTCATTAATGGGATACCCAAATCATATAGAATTCATAAAATAAAATATGCAACAGTTTGATAAAATAATAATTGGTGCGGGTTTGTATGGACTTTATGCTGCTCTTTTTTGTGCGAAGAGAGGTGAGAAGGTACTTGTTTTTGAACATGATCCAGAAGCATTTTCAAGAGCAACCTATATCAATCAAGCTCGGGTGCACATGGGGTATCATTACCCAAGGTCATACACAACTGCAAAAAAATCTGCAGATTATTACGATAGATTTATTGCAGACTATAATTTTTGTATTCACAATGAATTTGATAAAATATATGCGATTTCTAAGAATTTTTCTTGGACAAATGCAGCCCAATTCAAAAAGTTTTGTGCCGATACAGACATTCTTTGTAAGCCTATAAATATTGATGATTTTTTTAAAGAAGAATTTTGCGAAGGAGCCTATTTGTCAAAAGAATGTACTTATGATGCTTTAGTTTTAAAAAAATATTTTTTAGATGAAATTAGCAAGTTTAAAAATGTAGAAATTCAATACAATACCCATATAACAAACGTTGAAAAAGATGCTGAATTTTACCATCTAACAACCAATCATAATCAAAAATATTCATCTGATTTTGTATTAAATACAACCTATGCTTCCGTTAATCAGATATTACAACTTTTTGGTGAAGAACCTTTGAAAATTAAATATGAGCTTTGTGAAGTAATTCTTTGTAAGGTTAGTGATAATTTGAAAAATATAGGAGTTACCATGATGGATGGACCATTTTTTTCGTTAATGCCTTTCGGACAAACAGGATATCATTCCTTAACGGCTGTAAATTACACACCACATAAAACCTGTCATTCCTATTTTCCTGAGTTTGATTGTCAAAAACAAAGCAATAATACGTGTAGCAGTAGGAAATTAGAAAATTGTAATACATGCATTGCACAACCTAAAACTTCTTGGCCTTTTATGCTAGCCCTTGCCAAGAAATATTTGAATGAAGACATAACAATTGAATATGTAGAATCGTTATTCTCAATTAAGCCCATTTTACAAGAATCTGAAATTGATGATTCGAGACCTACAGTAATTAAAGAGTTTTCAAAAAAGCCTAAATTAGTGTCTGTTTTATCAGGAAAAATTAATACGGTTTACGATTTAGACCTTATTTTATCTAATAAAGAATAAAATGAAAGAAAAAAAATTAATATCTGTAGTCGTTTATTTATACAATAATGAAGACAGCATTCTCGATTTTTTATCGCAAATAACGCAGCAAGCGGATTTGTTGTTTGAACAATTTGAAGTAATAATTGTGAATGATTGTTCTACTGATAATTCAGTACAAAAAATTAAATCGGTAGAATTTTTACAGCCTTTTCAGGTTTCTATTATTCAAATGAGTTTCCATCAAGGAGTTGAATTGTCTATGAATGCTGGTTTAGATTTGTCTACAGGTGATTTCGTTTATGAATTTGATAGCGTATTAATCGATTTTGATATTCGTTTAATTGAACAATCTTATCGTAAAATGTTAGAAGGATATGATATTGTATCTGTTTCTCCTGATTTCAGCGAAAAGTTTTCTTCAAAAATTTTCTATGCAACGTATAATTTCTTCTCAAAATCAAAATATAAACTTCGTACCGATCGTTTTAGAATTTTATCAAGAAGAGGAATTAACAGATCCTTTTCTATAAGTGTTAATATTCCTTATAGAAAAGCGATGTATATTAATAGCGGATTGAAGATTCATACTTTAGAATACAAAAAAACTAATAATGCAAAGCGAATAGTTGAGAAAAGCTATTTAAGAAACAAAACAGCAATCGATGCTTTAATTATTTACACCAATCTAGCATTTACAATTTCAGTTAGTATTTCAATGCTTTTACTTTTTTGTACATTAAGTATAATTGCTTATACAATTTTTATTTATTTTGGTAAAGACAAACCAATTGAAGGTTGGACAACTATCATGTTATTAGTTTCTGGTGGATTTTCAGGTTTTTTCTTTCTTAGTGCAATAATTATTAAGTATTTATCGTTAATCCTAGAATTGGTTTTTAAGAAAAAATCTTATATTCAAGAAAATATTGAAAAAATATAATTTGTGTAAAAAAATTTTATAATTTCGCAGTGTTAAAAATTAATAAAAAAAACAATGAAAATAAGAGTATTAATCGGTTTACTAGCTTTATCACTAGTTTTTTCTTGTAAACAAAAAAGTGAAGTTGAAGAAAAAGCAACGCAAGATACGACTAATGTAGAAGCTGCACCTGCTGTTACAACAATTCAATTAGCAAACTATTCTGATGAGAATTGGAAAAACGGAGTAGGTTTAACTTTCAACATGTTGTTAGTAGATTATTCAGAAGCTAAATATGAATTAATCTCAAAAGGAACAGAATTAAATTTACCAAGTGGTCAAAAAGTACCATATATTGGATATGAAAAACAAGATAACTATATTCATATTATGCTTGCTGAAAAACCAACAACTTTTCAAGCAGCCATTGAATATCCAAATGAAATTACTATTAAATAATTTTATTATATTTACATTATAAAAAAATCCGATTATTCAATCGGATTTTTTTATTTTTATGCAAAATACGTATTATGAACATTTATAAAATTATAGGCGTTTTAGTGTTTATTGCTTTCTTTGCAAGTTGCGAAGAGAATGAAAAAACAGATTCATTAAAGATGGAGTTAGATCTTGTGATGAAAGCAAATGATTCTATACATATTTTTTATACTCAAAATGCTTCAGTTGAATTTGATGAAAAACAATCTTTTTGGAAAAAAGTAAATGGAAGTAAAAAAAATCAAAGGCTATCAATTAGCTTTCCAGATTCTATCCAACCCAAACAAATTAGAATTGATTTTGGTCGAAATATTCAGCAACCTGAAATTATTTTGAATGAAATTACTTTTTCTTTTAAAGAAAAGCATTTTTCTGCAAAAGGAGAAGAAGTTTACCATTTGTTCAGAGTTGATGAATCAAATACAATAATTGATAAATTAATTGGAAGTTTAAAAAGAAAGGAACCTAATCAAGCCACAGGACCTTCACTTTATCCTAAAGGGGATAAATTATATAACAAACTAAGCCGTTTGTACACGGAAAAGTAAATGCTCAAATTATTCAATAAAATACTATTTCATCAGCAATTCCAAAAGCTTAGTGTTTATGGTTTTGGCCAACTTTTCAATTTGGTAACACCACTATTGGTTGTGCCTTATATTGTATCTGTTTGTGGTGAAGAAAATTTTGGAAAAACAGCCGTTGGAATGGCTATTGCTTTTTTCTTAATTGTATTTATTGATTTTGGATCCGATATTATTGGAGTAAGAGAAGTTTCGGTTAATAGAGATAATCTAGAGGCTTTAAATAAAATTTTTACAACCACTTATGTTGTAAAGGCAATCATTTTATTAATAGTAT
>VFQS010002344.1_pt1 | contig 15690 bp, 15 predicted proteins | sample 3512361 | NCBI WGS metagenome assembly VFQS01 (sample SAMN10412375, study PRJNA504923) | tailings metagenome | isolation source: Relicate 1 Philex TSF3 active mining | place: Philippines
AAACTACACCGAGAGGCGATTCTCTTTGAGCGGGAGAAAAACCTACTCCCCCAAACACAGGAGAATATCAAGATCCTAAACGAGCAGAAAAAGATAGACACTCAGATCGAGGATCTCCAAGCCCAAATCGAGCTACTCCAGCACCAGATTGCGGATCTCGAGTTTAAAAAGAACTCTCTCCTCCCCAACAAACCGGTGAAAGAGTATAACAACGAAGTCGTTGCTCCTTGCCCTTACGACAAGTGTCGCGGTTTTATCGAGCTCGACCACAAGTGCGGCACTTGCTTTCGGGCGGTGTGTCGCGACTGCTATGACGGATACGACTCTGACCACAAGTGCGACCCAAGCACGCTAGACTCGCTAAAGCTAATGAATGAGGAAACCAAGAGGTGTCCCAACTGCGCGGTGCGGATCTTCAAGGTGAGCGGGTGCGATCAGATGTGGTGCACGCATTGCAACATTGCCTTTGACTGGAAGTCGGGAGAGAAAGTAAAGGGTGTGATCCACAACCCGCACTACTATGAATACATTGAGAAAAACCTACATACCCGGTGCAATGACCACGACTTTCCGTCTGACTTGGAGATTCGTAATACGTTAGAAGCGATTGGTTGTTCGATCGAGTTACGGTGCCAAATCATCGAGGTGTTTCGCTATATGATTTGGTATCACCAAGTCGAGCTACCGCGACTTCCGACTCGCTACGACCACGAGCAAAACCTTGACTTGCGTATCCGGTATCTTACACAAGAGATCTCGGAAGAGGAGTTTAAAACCAAGTTACAGCGGCGTCAGAAAGACGTAGAGAAAAAGATTGAGTATCGCGACATTGGTGAGACTTACGTCTATCTCATCAATGACGTCTATCGGGCGTTTCTCGCCCATCCCGACATTGACACCTTGATCCGCCACATCCGGGTGATTACACAACAGGCTCAGGAGGCAATCCAGCTACTAAACAAAAGGTATAACTCGAACCTAGCGCCGGTTCGAATGTTTATTTAAATTTAATTATCGGTAGAATAATTAAAGATGTGTGACAACTACACCATAGACTATCTAAAGGACTTGGCGATCAAGGCAGGCGTCTACAAAAAGGGACAGACACAGGATGAGCTTTGCGAGTTGGTGAAAAAGGACATACCGCCTCGTCTACCTCTGTCTGCGGACTGTGCGATCAAGCCACTAGGGCGTCTTAAATATCAGGCGTCGGAACTAGGCATCAACCCCAAGCTTTACTCGGAAGCCAATAAGCAGTACTTGTGTAACGAGATCAACCAAAAGCTTAGGGAGCGAGACGAGAAGGACGAGTATCTCAACGTTCCGAGTTTGCCGAACAATGAGTTTTGTTACGCCTCGAGTCGGAATGACTCTATAAGAGAGAAACTAGAGGCGCGAGGGATTGCTAAGAAACCAAGAACTAATCCCGAGTTAAAGCAGGTGGCAACTCTTCTCGGACTTGATGTGGGGAAAGATATTGACCGATCGACGCTGTGTTACATTATCCGTAAAGAAATTGCCGGTTTGGAACAGGGTAACGAGTTTCGAGAGATCCGAAAAAAGGGAGCGGTAAGAAATACCTATGCCGACTATGTCATTCCGGATGAGGAAAAGCTTTCCATTCCGGAATTGTCTCGTAGTCTACCGTCGAGAAAGATTGTCCTATCCGAGCAGCAGATTCTACCGGCCGTCTACCTCGCCGATCCGAGTCACACCGGCTTGATTCTCCAGCACGGCGTGGGAACGGGTAAGACGTTTGCCGCCATCAACACGTCGCAAGTTCTACTCCGCCGGGGAATCGTCAAGAAAGTCGTGGTGATTACTCCTACGTCTCTTCAGGATAACTTTATCCAGCAGTTTCGGGATTATAACCAAGACTTGTCGACTGATCCGAGATACGACTTTTACACGCCACAGCTCTTTCTTAATCGGATCCGGGCGAACGCCATTCCGGTGGAGGAGGACACTCTACTGATTGTAGACGAGGCGCACAACTACCGCACGAGTATTTGGGGTTCGGCCGCCAAGCTAGACGAGGAGAAGATTGATCCTCAGTCAGCCGCCTACTACGACGTGAGTTCGCGTTTTACGGGTGCTAAAACGCGAGCCGTGTTTCGTTTCTTGCAAAACCCGCTCGTCAAGAAAGTCTTGCTCCTGACGGCGACACCCTTTGTCAACAGCTACTACGATATAGAGAATCTTTTGGCGATGGCGGAGAAACGAGCCCCGAGATTGCAGCAGTATACGAACGAGTCGATGGAGGATATCCGGTCGCTATACGATGGAAAGTGCCTCGTCCACGTGTATGACACGCCGGCGGATGAGATGGGTCGCTTTCCCCGAGTCGAGAAGCGTACACAGCTCTATGAGATGAGTCCAGAGTATTACCAAAAGTATTACGAGATCCAAATCAACAAGCTAGCAGAAGACTATGGAATGTATAAGGCGAGCAAGTCGCTCTCCACCTACTTTAATGGAGTTCGTCGGGCGGCTAACGCGCTTGATAAAGATCGTAACAAGGCGAGCGAGAAGCTGAGTTCTCTAATGTCTCTCTTACGAAGAAATGTAGTGGAAAATCCAAACATTCGTATCTTGGTCTACTCGTCGTGGATTGAGGCCGGATTGGCGAGTATCACCGGCTTTCTTATGGCAAACGGGATCAAGTCGGCAGCAGTGATGGGTAGCTTTAGTAGGATGCAGCGACAAGAGGCGGTAAGGCAGTTTAACGCCGGCGAGATCAACGTGTTGCTGATTTCCCGAGCGGGCGGAGAGGGGCTTGATCTCAAGGGGACGAATATCGTGTATATTGTTGACCCGACCTGGAACGAGTCGGCCGTGCAGCAGATCATTGGTCGAGCGGTGAGAAGGGGGTCGCACGACCACTTGCCGGTAGAGGAGAGAGTGGTGAAGATCTACTCCCTAATGCTGTTGAAGCCGTTTGAGGCAGAGATCAAGAGGCGTCGGGCAGAGTTGCCTGAGCTATTTAAAAAGATGTTTGAGAGTCCGGATGTGATTGGGCGGTATGAGACGGACTTGTTTACTCCGGCGATCGACGAGAAGAGAAAGGTTACCATTAAGGATAAAAATACGGGAGAGATTACGGAGACGCTTGATGATATCATGTCGATCGACTTGTATCTCTACAAGTTTATGAGAAAGAAGCAGACGGTTCTTGAAAAGTTTATCGAGCAGACTCGTGAGCAGTCGAACCGATGCTTTGTCCCGATAATGAAGAACATTAAGCAAGAGTTGCGTAATTACATGCCGGTAGAGGCGATTAAGGCACAGGCGGCAAATCCTCTCACCGCGCAGCTTGACCGAATCCTAGAGAAACTGCCTAATATTCAAGTATTTGACAAGCCCATGTCTGAAAAGCTATTGTATAGCCAAGAGTATCCAATCATAGACGCGGCCGATATACCGCCTGAGATCAAGGCGTTGACAAGTGTTGATATCAAAAGTCTTGCTCCCGGTCGTAAACTCCGTTACGTGTTACAACAGTCGGTGGTAGAAGGTGTATTCCGATTTACGTTCTTTTATCGCAACTCGAAAGACAAAGTGGTAAGAGAGGATGTGATGATATAAAAAATATTCTTTGTAACTAGTAAATGTCGTTGGAGACGCTACAGGCCTTGTGGAATGCTCGCGACGAGCTTAAACCCTCTCCCCCATTGTTAGCCGCTCTCGCCGATCTGCGCCGGATGCACTTGCCCGGCTCGAGTATTGCGCGCCGGCTTGAGATCTACCTCGCCAAAGAGCCCTCCCCACACACTGGTTTTCTAGAGAGTGTCGCTACTATCGAAAGCTCTCGCTATCTAGGAAGAAACATACTGCTCATATCGTTACACTCGGAACAAGAGGAAGTTCACCACCACATCGCCGAGCACATTCAGCACTCTCTCGATCCGATTGACGTCTTTCTACACTACCCCTATACCAAACATATGATGTCAAAGGCAATGGTGAGCGACTCGTATGCAGCAAAGCGCGCCTACTCGCTTGACACGCCGCGCCAGTTTCAGCGTTTCGGAGATGAAGTCCGCTTTCACTACTGCGATCTCCGTCTTGACTGGATTGGCGCCGAACCCGAGCAGCGTGTGCAACTGCTCGGCGCCTACTCTGAATACCTGCTACGACAAGAAGAGGATGGGGCGGAGAGAGCGTTTGCGGATAAGCTGCATCACAACCGTATCGAGTTTGAAGACTTTCTCTCGCTAGACGAAGCCTTAGTCAAGCTAGAAGGAAAGATTAGCAAGTCGTATCGCAAAGTAGAGCCTGAACTTGGAGACTCGATCCGATCTGCGTATGAGAGACTAACGCAAGAGTGTCGGATGAGACTAGAGTTGTTGAAAGAAGAGATCCTACAGCACTCGATCGTACCTATTTACTTGTACATCGAGTTCTTGGGAGAGCTGAACCAGTTATACCAGTATCTAAACGCGAGCTACGTGTTGCTGAGAATCTTTCGCCACTATGCTCAAGTGCCAAACGTGCATTCGGGAGATGCAGTAAAGTGCGTCGTCGTTCTACCTAAACCAGTCGTCGTGCTGCTTCAGAGAATGATGCCATCTCTCAAGGGAATGCCGGATACGATCGATAACTTTTTCCGTTAGATAGTTATACTCGCTACTTTTACTTCCTTGTTGTTTAAATTAGGAAAGTGTTTGACAAGAAACTGTGCTAGTTTCTTGCCAGAGTTGTGCAACCCGTTATTCTCCACATACCACTTTCGAGGAGTGTATTTACCAGTGAGAACTTTATCTAGAGCAGGCAAGACATCCTCTTCCGTCCGAAAGAACTCGCCTGTGACTCCCGGTATGACAGACGACCAACCGCCGACAATCTCGTGGTTGACCAAGACCGGGATGTCATAGCACAACGCTTCTGCCAACACTCTCGGGAAGGCGTCGAGCACGTTGGGGAGGAAAAGCGCCTTACACTTTTTCATCTCTTTGGCAAACTCGTGAAAGGGTAGGAACTGCTTCTGGGTGATTTGGTGGGGGTTTGGAAACTTGCAGTTCTCTCGCCCCACGACGAGTATTTTTAGCGGCCGGCTAGCCATCTTTTCAAAGCACTTTAGCGCGAGGTCAAAGTTGCGGCATACCCAATTCCAACCCTTGCGACAGTCGTTGTTGTCGCTTAGGGAGAGATACATCAAGTCATACTGTTTCTCCTGATTGTAGTCGGGTTTGTAGTCGTTGGTGTTTTTCAAGTCAGCTTCAGCGAGGAGGAGGTGGGGAAGTTTCTTGATCTCGGGTGGTGGATCGCGAAAGCAGTGGAGCCAGGCGGATACCATCTCGGTATACTTGTGTTTTCTCTCGGCGTGAAAAAAGTTGTCGAAGGGGTTGGTGATTCGCTGAGGAAAAGTAAGATAGCTACTAATCCCACAGAACGACAAGCCCATTTTCTTGTATTTCTCGTACAAATTCTCGTGCTCTTTTTCTCGGAAGGGGGCGGCGATGAGGATGACGTTGAGTTTTTGCCCATTCTCGTCAAACAAGTTCTTGAAGGGAAACCGGACGAGAGGAATGTCGCTTTCTGAGTAACGCTCTTCGTTTCTTGATATACCGGCTTGCCATAGCACGTAAACCACAACGCACAACAAGAGGATGAGCAACCACTTGCGCATTTTATCTCTTTCGTAGATAAAAATTTATCTGATAGATTGCTTTCTCCCGGAAGAAGCGCATCGGTAGCATCCGAATGTTTTCAGGGATTTCGGCGTGGGTGAACTGGCAGTCCAACCGCTCGAGTTTGGTATACGTCTCGGGAATGAGTAACACCTCCGCCATCCGGCAGTCTAGCTTCTTTAACTCGGTATACGTGTGGGGGAGTTCGCGGATGATGGTTTGGCCAATGTCGAGTTCTTTTAACTTGGTTAAGGCGGGAGAAAGCTCGGTTAGAAGAGTGTTGTAGGCGTTTAGCTTTTCTAGCTTTAAAAGGGTTTCTGGCAGTTCGGTAATGAGCGTGTGGGAGATATCGAGAGAGACAAGATTAGAGTAACACTCTGGGATTTCTTCGACGAGAGAGTACGAGCAATTCAACTCGGTTAGCTGTGTAAAGTCTAGTGGGATAGAGGTGATGTTAGAGTGGCTAATGTTAAGAGTGGTGAGGTTCTGAAACAGCGCCGGGATGTAACGAGAGGTAAAGAGTTTGGTGACACGCGGGTATTCTTCCGGCTCAAGGTAAGAGTATAACCGGGTGTGGTAGACGTATAGAGCAAGTCGCGAGTTGGGAAACTGTCGCGCCCGGTAGAGATCGCCGGGAGAGTGGATGGCGGATACAGCGGTGCGAAGCCGGGTGTGGGTGGGTAACAGCCGTGGAAACTTTTCGAGATCTTCTTCGGGGAGAAAGTTAAGGATCTCGAGGAGGATATCGTCTGGTAAGTCCATCGTTTACCAAACCATTGTATTTAACTCGTTGATACCTCTACTTTCTCTTCTATCTCCAAGTCATCCAACTCGGCGTCATAGGCATCGGCGAGTTCTTCTTCTCTCGATGGAAATTCACCGGCGACTAGCGCGAAAAACTCGTACAACCGAGAGTAAACTTTTCTCTTTGGATGGCGAACCTTTTCGGAAAAGATTTCGATCTGATATTTATACCACTTCTCTAGCAGGTGCTCGAGTTGCAGCCGTCGCAGCCACCGGACGACAAAAAGAGTATGCGAGTCTTCAAATGCCATCCTTCGTCATACTCGAGTCTTTAACTCGGCGACTAGAATCTTCATCCTCTCGGCGTCTTTTTTTCTATCTGCTGTGCGGTGGCGATAGAACCACTTTCCCGGTTTTCCCGGTGCGTTTTCAACTGCGGTGAAATGCGAGAGATAACACCTCGGTTGAAACCCTTTCAGAGCAACACCAATCGCCACGTCGTCAATCACGGTCTTGTCGATCTTAGTCGAGAGAAGATACTTTACCGCTTTCTTAGAAAGAATAATACACGTCCCACTCGCATACCGAGTTCCCCAATATTTCTTGTCTCGAATCCCATTTCCCGGATCAAGCCACTGTAGCGTGTGAACATAGCTTCCGGCATAGTCGACCGGATTTTTCGTCAAGTCGTTTACCAACTTGACTATATCAACGACTGTGCTAGCGTTAGACCGGATGATATAGTCGGCGTCCGGAAAGATTGCCAAGGCTTGTAACGTCTTTTCTAGAATTCCTGGAAGGTAACTCTCTTTTCCTCTTAGAAATAAGCGATCTCCTTTTATCTCGTAGGGAGACTGTAGGTCTTCCGAGAAAGAGTAGTAATAAACGGGAATGTTTGTAGACTTGTAATACTCTCTCGTCGCCTCGTACATGTCTTGATACGTGTCAGAGTAGAGAACGAGGTGGACGACTCGCAAATTCTCTCCCGTCGGTCGGTCCGTCTCTTTTCCTCCCGTCGGTCGGTAACTCTCCCTACACGCTTTTCGAGCGGTAATGAAGAACAACACTACGAGAACGAGTAGGAGGAACAACTTCATTTAAATATACTTGTAATAATAAATATGGAAGACTGCTCGATTTGCTGTGAGGTTTACAACAAGACAGATAAACGCAAGGTAACGTGTGGGTGGTGCGAGTATTCTAGTTGTCTTAGATGCCAGAAACGATATCTCTTGTCTAGTATCCAAGAATTACACTGTATGAACTGTAAGAAAAGGTGGAATCGCAAGTTTCTGTCGACCCAATTCCCTCAGGCTTTTTTACAAAACGAGTATCGCACTCACCGAGAAAAGCTACTCTTTGAAAAAGAAAAGGCGCTTCTGCCAGAGACTCAGGCTCATATTCCATTGATTCTCCGTCGGAAAGGCCTCAACCGAATGTCGGAAATGGTAAAAGAAGAGTCAGACTTGCTTTTTTCTCTTGATCCGTCCAAAGAGAGAGAACTCCGCTTGTCTGAACTACAGCATCTCCACAGTCTTATCGCCTGGAAAGTTAGGCATCTGTCCGACCACAAGGTGAGGGAAAAACAAAAGTTTACGATGAAGTGTCCAGTCAACGACTGCCGCGGCTTTCTCTCGACTCGATACAAATGCGGCGTGTGTAATGGCCGAGTGTGTCCTGATTGCCACATCGAGTTAAAAGAGGAAAAGCACGACTGTGACCCGGATTTGGTCAAGACGGTGGAGGAGTTAAAGAAGACGACTAAAAATTGTCCAAACTGCCAGGTTCCAATCTTCAAGTCAAGTGGGTGTGACCAGATGTGGTGCGTCAACTGCCACGTGGCGTTTAACTGGAAGACGGGAGAGATTGAGAAGGGCGTCATCCACAATCCGGAATACTTTGAGTTTATGAGACGAATGGGAACTCAGGTTCGCAACCCACACGAGCAGATATGCGGCGGATTGCCTGACTACCGGACAGTCGTCTTTTATGCCCGAACCAGAGCGGAGACGGACTTTGTTCAGTGCTATTACCAACAGCTCGCCCACCTCCGAAACGATACGATGCGTCGCCTCCCCACTCCGATAGACAACCAGAGCAATCTTAACTTGCGTATCTCTTATCTAATGAAGGAGATTTCCGAAGAAGAGTTCAAGACGACTCTTCGTCAGACAGAGATGGATAGAGAGAAAAAGCTAGAGTATCGCCAGATCCTTGACACCTATGTCTCGGTAGGAGAGGAGATGTTACGCCAGTTTGTTGGTCGTCATATCACGCTCGCCTTTCTCGCCGACCAGTTGAAACATCTCCTCCCCATTGTTAATGAGCAGATCGAGGAACTCAACCGGGTATTCAAGTCTAAAATTGGCTTAATTATTTTACCTAAACAGTGTGACACATATATGAAAAGCGTTGAATGAATACCGTATCCCTAGTCCTCGACGAAATCTCTGCGACTCTTTCTCTCTTCAAACCTATTTCTAGGGCTATTATCCACACTATTCTTTTTTTACGCCTACTAGAACGAGTCAAGCCGGTAGAAGTATCTCCGAGCGAGTTAGAGACGATAGACTATGTGATGAATCCGAGGTTTTCTTTTGAAGAAGAGTTGGAGAAGCTAAGAGGTCTGTTTCGTAAGAAAAAGTTTATACAGCTGACGATTTCTTTCTATCGGATTACGAAAGAAGCGGGTTGGTTTACATCAGAAGAAAAAGTCGAATGGGAGAGGTGGACAATTCCGTTCCGGTTGTGTCATCAAGTAGACTCGGAAAGTATGTATAAAGAAGCCCTCGCCAAGATCCACCATTATTCTATACTATATACCGACCACGTATCAAGCCAAAAGAACGTCTACCAGATCTACGACGCGAGTGAAGAAAAAGGATGGACACTCGCCGACCTCAAAGACATGCTACGAAACAGACCACCAAGCCTGTTTTAACTCGAGTTTACGAGAGTGGGAGTGGGAGCGCGAGTGGGTAATCAAAGAAATAGATAGAATAGACTACGGATCGTCTTGTATCGTATAGGATACAAGAACAATGACTGACATTGTCAAGACCTTTCAGAGCGCCATTCAGAACGCGGCAACTCATCATTGCAAAGTCCATCTGCCCTATCCACTAGACGTTCCTCTTCCGACAAGTTCAGGCAAACCGGCTCCAACCACCTTTCGGATAGAGGTAGACTATAAGAAAAAGCTAAAAGAGTGTCAATGCAATGCGATTTACCAACAATACTCGAGTCAGCAACTCTACCAGACCATGGAGAAAGGTCGGTTATCCAAGTTAGTACCACGATTTGCCATCGCCCCTGTGAATAGCGACATCTCCTATACCACTCGAGTCAAGCCTCTCACGATGAGGGCGAATGAAGTAAAGGAAGAGCTAAGCCGAGCGGAAAAGCTTCCGGTCTATTTCAACTGGGCGGACAAATCCCCTAACCTCTCTAGCGTCTACAGCCAGGGAATGTGTGGTAGCTGTTGGGCTATTTCGGTCGCAAGCTGTCTAAGTGACGTCTTTGTCGTCCAACAGGGGATTGAAAACCCGGACTTGTCTCCCACCTATATGCTTAGTTGCCTTCCTCAGAGTAAGTGTGACGGAGGAGATCCAAGCGTTGCCGTAGCGGATATCAAAAAGAATGGTATCGGACACACCGACTGTTCGGATGAGAGTTGGTGTGCTCCGTTTACGGCCTGTGGAGGAAATACAAGCCTACCCTTTGATCCAAAAACCATCAACACCCTGATTCCGAGTTGTAAAAAAGAGTGTCCGAAAAAGTATTACATTGAAGATGCTAGTCTGATTTGTGTTCAACCGGACTTGAAAAACTTTTCTCAGGTAGAAAGAGACATTATACAAGAATACTTTTCCAAAGTAGACGAAGCCGTATCCGGACTTGGATATAAGGAAGTTCAATCCCTTATCAAACGCCATATCTACCAACACGGGCCTGTGATTGGCGGCTTTCACGTCTTTAACAACTTTTTCCGGGACGACTTTGCCGAGACCAATCAGATCTACGTCGAAACACAGGCGTATAAAGGCGTTCCTGGCGTTGACTATGACGATGTCCAAAAGAGTTGGGCAGGTTCGCACGCCGTCGTGATTGTCGGATGGGGGAGAGAGAAAGTCCACGATGAAGAAGTCGACTATTGGATTGCTCGTAACTCGTGGGGGATTGCTTGGGGAACAGAGGGCTACTTTAAGATTGCCATGTACGGAGAGGGCAAGTATCAGAACCGTGTCTCTCAGTTCGAATACCCAAGCGTCATCGTATCGGACGAAGGAATCGGATTGACAGGAGGCGTGATTGTCTTGAAAGCGGGGCGAATAGAGACAAGCGCGCCCCACGAGATTCCAAAGTTTTACAATCCTATAACCGACAGCAAGTTATTGTCTAAAGTCGTGTTGATTGCCCTACTTCTCTTTCTTATGAATAAGCTTCCTCGAGAGGTATGGATTACGCTGCTAATTCTTATTTTCTTTGTATGGTAGTAAATGTCTCTCTTGTCGTATCCTAACACCGACGTAAGTGGAAATATTAGGCTTGATACCTTTTCGGGTAGGTGGATGAGAGACGAACTAGAGATGCGTTCGTTAAAGTTACTTGATATTGGTTACATTGCGGTCTTGTATTTCATAGCGGCCGCGGTGATGACTATTCTCTTTGACCGATTGTGGGGAGAGTGGTCGCAAGAACAAGAATCGCAAAAGTCTACGTTTCGGATTGGAATCGAGCTCATCGGTATGGTGTGGCTATTTGGAGTGACAACCTACATTGTGAGACACCTCGTCGAGCAAATCCCAAGTCCGCTTTCTCTCATTCAGCTAAGCAATCCAGATTTAAAGTTCGACCATAAGAAAGTAAAGGAGTTGTCGAACGCCTCTGTTTTTACATTGATTCTATTGGGAACTTCCTACCATTTTCGTAAAAAATTGGAATACTTTTACAGACGAATTACCGGTCGACCATGAATTGTGTAGAGTGCAAAGAATATCTTCTCGGATGTACCGACTGTTTGCTAAAAGAGTGTCCCAAGTGCCTCACCCGCGTTGACCACTTCCTATGCGAGTGCCGAGAGCGGTTTACGTGTCACGAGTCGCGCGTGTGCCGGAGATGCGTCAAGTCCTACCATTGGATCACGCCTACTGTCGTCATAGGAGACAGCACTACTCCGAATCTACTAGTGGACTTGGTCGTTGACCTAAACTTTCCTGAAAACGGCTGTAAGGAAGGGGAGATTATTGTCTTGGGCAATGTCATCCGCGTCGGATTGAGAGACACCATTGGGAGTTTGTATGTGTTAGAGTCGGTGGTGGAGCGGGTGATGAAGCTGCTACGAGAGACGCCCCACCGAAAAGTGTTGTTCCGGTGCTATGCCGGGATCTCCCGTAGCGTGTCGGTGGCGTGCTGGTATCTCGCCGAAACGCTTGGGATGAGTAAACTAAACGCGCTTGAGCTGATTAAAAGCAAGCGCCCGCAGGCGAAACCCAACACGGGGTTTTTAATGCTCATTAAAAAGTAAGATTACTTTCAAGGAGAGAGTAATCGGGATGAAAGAATGTGGGGTGTGTCATACTGCTATTCTTAAGTGCTGTGATTGCGGGAAAGAGGAGTGTATGGAATGTCCTCGAGAGAAATGTCCAGATTGCGTGGATTGGGACTGTGAACGCTGTATCCGTAATGTCACCATCCACTACCCCTGTGTCTCTTGTTCAGAGTGGTTTGTATGCTATAGATACCCGACGTGTAAGAAGTGTGTTCCGGATATGACGTGGATCACGCCTACGGTAGCGATAGGGAGTTTTTCTGCGGATGCGAGCGTAGCAGAGATTGTAGTCGATCTTAGGAGAGAGAATGTGTTTCAAGTAGAGGAAATAGTAGAGAGGCTACCTTTGATGAGTGTCCTATTTCGGTGTAAGACAGGGTTAAATAAGAGCGTGGCGGCTGCTTGTCTATATCTTAAGAAACACTTTGGGATGACTTTTAAGGAGGCTCTAGAAAGAGTAGAAGAGGAGAGGTCTAGAGTACATCTTGATGATAATTTTCAAGTTCTCGTAAAGAATCGGGTAAAGGATAGACTTTGGTTAGCCTGTGTTTATGAGAATGAGGAGGAGATTCGTCGTCTCGCGCCTCTCATCGACTTGAATGACACGAGGTTTAGGAATTACATAGGAAATCCAAGTCCGCTTGTTCTTGTGTTGGATGACTCAAAGAATACGAGACTAGCTGAGCTGCTCCTCTCGTTAGGAGAGGTGGTTACTCCATATGACGCGAGTTGTATTCTACATCTTACAATAGTAGACGAGATACCAGACTTTTATATCGAATTTTTTACAAAGAAAGGATATAACCTAGAAGAGCTATCTAGACTATATGAAGGAGAGTATATGAAAGAAGAAGACGAGTCGGAAGAGGACTACGAGTGATTATATGTACTTGTTTAGGCGTCTTCTACTTCTAGATCTTCTCCTATTTCTAGTCCCACTATTTCGTCTTTTCTCATGTATATAGTTTCTAGGATCCGACACTTCTCTATGAGGACGACCCTGATTCTTATATTCCTTTTTTTTGTTTTTTACATAAAAGTCTATACATTTCGCGGCTCCTCTAACGATTTATTGAATTGCTTTGGATCCATCTATTATGCTTTATATTTTTACAATTAGAAAAAGATTCGATAGCCCTTAAATTTCGGCATTTCATTAGGCGGTCATGATTTTTCTTTAGAATATCTGGTTCGTCTGTTTCAATACATTTCATTCTATTATCCTTCTTCTCCTCTTTTTCGTCTTCTTTGACATCCTCTTCGACATCTAATTCTTCGTCTTCGCTATCATCTGTATCATTAGCGTCTTTTTTCTGAGTTATACCTTTACAATATTTGGCTTTCGCCCTTTGTATTCTGCGACACGCAGACGGGTTATAATCTATCTGAAAAGCGTTAGCAAACTCCTCTTGACTATTTCTATGAATACCTAATTGCTTTTGAAGCCATCCGTTAGGAGTAAAATCTCTATCTGGATATGTATCTGTAACAAACTTTCTTCTTGCTTCAGCAAGCTTCGCCTCATCCTGTTCTCCATAATCTAATACCAACTCATCCGCGCGATACTTTGTAAAAGGGATATAGTCTTGGAAGAACCTCGCTCTATCAGGGTGATACATACTTTACATTTACGAAAGATTTAAAAAGTAAAGATATCCCAAATGGAGTGTACCGACTGTTCGTTCAAGAGCGAGATCCAAAGGTCTGTATGCGGGAAAGAGGACTGTATAGGAGTCTTCTGTTCGAGTTGTCGAGAAGTAGTTGGTAAACACGTGGTCTGTAAAGAGTGTAAGCAACGCCTAACTTGTTATCGGACGTTTATGTGCGAAACGTGCCCTATGCTAACTTGGATTACGCCCGATGTAGCGATTGGCTCTGCTACAGCTCCCGACTCTACTGCTGACACGGTGGTCGACCTCAACTACCCTAATAACAGTTGTCCTAAGGGAGAGATACAGACTCGAGGGAATGTTATCTATCTAGGAGTTTGGAATCTCTTTTCTCTAGAGGAGTTAGCTGACAAGATTCTAGATACGCTCTCTGGTCGTATTTTATTCCGCTGTCGGAAAGGGTTCAACAAAAGCGTAGCGATGGCCTGTCTATATCTCCGGAAAACAATGCCGATTCTCGACGCCTACCGTATGATAACACTCAAGAGACCGAGAGTTAGCTACAACTTTAGATACCAAGTCGCTCTTTTGCGAGAGGTAAAGCTAGAAGGAAAAAAGCTCTTACAGTACAACACGAAGCGGTTTCTACACGCCTGTAATAGTCGAGACCTAGAGCAAATCCGGAAGCTAGCGACTACGGTAGACATCAATCATACTCGTTTCAAAGGAGAAGGTCCATTCAAGTCTCCTCTCGTCGTTTCCCTAGAATACGACGGCGACACAGAGGTTACCGAGTTATTGCTATCTCTCGGCGCGGTAGTAACTCCATATGACGCCTATCACATCCATTCTCTCATCGGAGTAGACTATCCCTTGAGCTACCTCGACTTTTTCAAAGAGAGGGGTTATGACTTGGCTGAACTACGCTCGCAGTTTAGAGGTCTAGAAGAAGAGTCGGAAGAGGAAGACTTATTGTAACTAGTTTCAAGGTGAAACTAGTCCTCCAAAAATGAAGAATATCCTATTTAAATCTACGGATGAATATAGTTCAACGATGGCTCAGGAATTCAACGTGATTAAGCGCAACGGTGATGTGGTTCCGGTTCAGTTCGACGAGATTTCTCGCCGCAACGAGCAACTCGTCCGCACACTTGGACTACACGTCAACATTGCCCGACTCACCCAAACCGTCACTCAAGGCCTGAAAAACAACATCTCTACCGTAGAGATCGACCACCTTTCCGCCGAGACGGCCGCTAGTCTCTCCGTCTATGAACCCGAGTATGACATTCTCGCTGCTCGTATCTTTATGGACAACCTACACAAGACCACTCCTCCCACTTTTTACGAGGCGATGCACCGCATTGAGAACATCATCCATCCGGAAGTGCTCCGCTTTCTCGACATCCACCGTGAGGCCATCGAGTCGGCGATCGTTCACGAGCGAGACTTTCAGTACTCTTACTTTGCCTGCAAGACCCTTGAAAAGTCCTACTTGCTCCACGATGCCCACCGCCGCACAGTAGAACGCCCTCAGTATATGATTATGCGCGTCTCCATCGGTATTCATTACCGTGGAACGGTCGACGCCGTCATTGAAACCTATAATCTGATGAGTCAGCTGCTCTTCACCCACGCCTCTCCCACTCTCTTTAACGGAGGCACAACCCACCCGCAGTTGAGCAGCTGCTTTCTACTCGGTATGGAGGATAGCCTTGACGGCATCTACACCAAACTGCACGAGACGGCAATGATTAGCAAGCACGGCGGCGGTATCGGCATCAACATTAGCAACATTCGCTCCAAAGGTAGCCGTATCACCACAACCAACGGCACGTCTGACGGTATCATTCCGATGATTAAGGTCTTTAATGAGACCGCTCGCTACGTCAACCAGTCTGGTAAGCGTAAGGGTAGCATTGCGATGTATCTCGAGCCGTGGCACCCGGAGACGCTCCACTTTCTCGACTTGCGCCTAAACGCCGGAACGGAAGAGATGCGTGCCCGTGACATCTTTACCGCGTTGTGGATCCCTGACTTGTTTATGAAGCGAGTCAAGACCCAACAGCAGTGGAGCTTCTTTGATCCTTACGTCGTGAAAAAACACTTTGGCGTGGCGCTACAAGACGTCTATGGAGAAGAGTTCGAGCAGCTC
>VFQS010002347.1_pt1 | contig 15682 bp, 14 predicted proteins | sample 3512361 | NCBI WGS metagenome assembly VFQS01 (sample SAMN10412375, study PRJNA504923) | tailings metagenome | isolation source: Relicate 1 Philex TSF3 active mining | place: Philippines
ACCCCCGGCGTGACAGGCCGGTATTCTAACCAACTGAACTACCACTCCAAATTCTTGCTGTTTTATGTCTGGTGGGCGCTGAGAGGCTCGAACTCCCGACCTAAGCCTTGTAAGGGCTCCGCTCTACCAACTGAGCTAAGCGCCCGACATTAAAACGATTTGTGACCTGCCGAAGCAAATCACGAAGAACATTAGTTTACCGCATCTTTCAAAGCTTTGCCAGGCTTAAATTTAGGAACCTTAGCAGATTTGATTTTAATCGCTTCACCAGTACGTGGGTTACGACCTGTACGCGCAGCACGCTTGCCTACAGAAAAAGTACCAAAGCCAACCAAGGTCACGGTGCCGTTTTTCTTCAATGTTGTTTTAACTGCAGCAATCATTGCGTCCAATGCACGAGCAGATGCTGCTTTAGACAAATCAGCAGATTTAGCGATATGGTCGATCAATTCAGTTTTATTCACTTACGGTCCCCTCACAAAAAATTAAGACTACGATGATATTTCGACTTTTTAATTCAACCCGCAATCAGCATGCGGGTTAGCGGAAATTTTGCATCCGGTATTAGATCAATTCGATCCGCATTGTGTCAAGCAGTTTGCTAGCTTTTTTGAATTCCATTAAAAAAAAACAGAAAAAACCTGCAAACAATGATCAGCAAACATTAGAAAAGCGATTGAAATAAAAGTTCAACATGATCTTGGCACCCAATTCATACACAAAAAAACGAAGCCATACCGACTCTTAATGCAACCATAAAATTAATCAAAGTCACTGAATATCCAACTCAGTCATCTGCGGCATGCACATGGACAACAAAAATCGCATATAGTTAAGCCCTTTTTCGTTTTAATTTTCGTTTTAATTTATACGGTTTATTCTCATGATGAAATTTGATGTCGCCATTGTTGGAAGTGGTTTAGCAGGATTATCGGTTGCCTTGCATCTAGCGAAGACCCATAAAGTCGCTATCATTTCCAAACGCACACTGCTCGATGGCGCAAGCAATTGGGCGCAAGGCGGGATCGCAGCGGTACTAGACTCGCACGACAGTCATGAGCAACATATCTCCGATACGATTATTGCAGGTGGCGGCTTGTGTGACGAAGCAGCGACCAGAGCGATCATTGAGCAAGGCCGAGCGGCAATAGACTGGCTGATTGAACAAGGTGTCCCTTTCACCAAAGATCAACATGCAGAACTTGGTTTTCACCTGACACGCGAAGGCGGCCACAGCCAAAGAAGAATTATTCACGCAGCTGACGCAACCGGACATGCGGTACAAGTCACGCTCGAGCAGCTGGTTAGAAACCATCCGAACATCAGTTTATTTGAACATCATTATGCAATTGATGTCATCACTTCAAGCAAGATCGGCGATACATCTGCGACTCCACGTTGCCTTGGCTTATATGTGCAAGATGTAAAAACTGGCGCCGTCCACACTTTCGCCGCACAACATACTGTGATGGCAACTGGCGGCGCGGGCAAAGTTTATTTATACACGACCAATCCAGACACCGCTACTGGTGACGGTATCGCGATGGCATGGCGCGCCGGCTGTCGCGTCTCCAATATGGAGTTTATGCAATTTCATCCTACCTGTTTGTATCATCCTTACGCTAAATCCTTTTTGGTGACAGAGGCTGTGCGTGGTGAAGGTGGCATTTTGAAATTACCACCCGAAGCGGGTGCTGCTGCTGGCACAAGATTCATGTTAGCGCACGATGAACGCGCAGAGCTTGCACCAAGGGATGTAGTTGCACGAGCGATCGATTTTGAAATGAAAAAACGCGGGCTCGATTATGTTGAACTCGACATCAGTCATCAGCCACCAGAATTTTTAAAAGAACACTTCCCAACGATTTATGCGCGCTGCTTAGAATTAGGCATCGACATCACCAAGCAAGCGATTCCAGTCGTGCCGGCTGTTCATTTTACCTGCGGCGGCGTCGTCACCGACACTTTAGGGCGCACCGACATTCCTGCCCTATATGCAGTTGGTGAAACCGCTTACACTGGCTTACATGGAGCGAATCGCTTAGCAAGCAATTCGCTGTTGGAGTGTTTAGTCGTTGGCAAAGCCGCAGCGCAACACATCAGTGAACAAGAATATTTTGAGATTCCAGACTTACCTGCCTGGGACGAGAGCCGTGTATCGGATGCAGATGAAGAGGTGGTCATCGCCAATAACTGGGACGAATTGCGTCGCTTCATGTGGAATTATGTCGGGATTGTGCGCACCACCAAACGTCTAGAGAGAGCAAAACACCGCATCAAGCTACTCAAAGAAGAAATTGACGAGTACTACGCAAATTTCCGTATTTCGAATAATTTATTAGAACTGCGCAATCTAGTAGAAGTCGCTTCACTCATCGTCAATAGCGCTTTATCACGTCGTGAAAGTCGTGGTTTACACTTTAGTAGAGACTACCCAAATACACTTCCTAAGGCATTGCCAACCGTACTTTCACCAAAACAAAAAGTAAAAGCGCCAAAGAAATAATTAGTAGGTAAACACCGCACTGAAATCTGACTTATTTAAAACAGCGTAAATCATTGCACACAAAGATTTACGCTGTTATTTGCGCTGTTCTTGGCTCAAAAATACATCAATCACTGAATCAATCCACCAGCCCATCAACGTCACGGATTTTATTCAAGGCCTCATCAATGCGATCGACCGCAATGATTTGCAAGCCTTCTATTTTCTGTTTCGGAGCATTTGATTTCGGGATCATCGCAATCGAAAAACCCAATTTCGCAGCCTCGCGTAATCGCTCTTGTCCGCGCGGCGCGGGACGAATTTCACCTGCTAAACCAACTTCTCCAAACACCACTAAACCTCGCGGCAATGGCTTATTTCGCATAGAGGAATTAATCGCCAACAATACCGCTAAATCTGCTGCCGGCTCAGTAATTTTGACACCGCCAACCGCATTAATAAACACATCTTGATCAAACGCGGCGACACCGGCGTGACGGTGTAATACAGCGAGCAGCATCGCCAAACGATTTTGCTCTAGGCCAACCGATAATCGCTTAGCATTGGGTGCATGCGAGGTATCAACCAGCGCTTGAATTTCAACAAGCAGCGGACGCGTGCCCTCTTGTGTGACCATGACACAAGAACCTGGAACTTGAGCATCATGCTGCGATAAAAATAAAGCAGACGGATTCGAAACACCTTTTAATCCACGCTCGGTCATTGCAAATACGCCCAATTCATTCACCGCGCCAAAACGATTTTTTATCGCGCGAACTAGGCGAAAACTCGAATGCGTATCACCTTCAAAATACAACACTGTATCGACGATATGCTCCAACACCCGAGGTCCAGCCAACGCCCCCTCTTTCGTCACATGCCCCACCAAAATCATGGTGACGTTCATGGTCTTTGCGAGCCTAGTTAGCTGCGCTGCGCATTCTCGCACTTGTGCCACTGAACCTGGCGCGGAACTTAAGGCATCCGAATACATGGTTTGAATCGAGTCGATTACCACCACTTGCGGCTTATGTTCAGCAAGTGTGTTGAGCACTTTTTCCAGTTGAATCTCAGCCTGCAAAGATAGGTTTTTTGCATCCACAGCAAGTCGCTTTGCACGCAAGGCAATTTGAGCGCCAGACTCTTCACCGCTTACATAAAGCACTTTCTTGAACTTGCTCAAATTCGATAAGGCTTGCAGTAGCAAAGTCGACTTACCGATACCAGGGTCTCCGCCAATCAGTACAACGCCACCTGGCACCAAGCCACCGCCCAAGACTCGGTCAAATTCTTCAATATCGGTACCAAAGCGAGGAATGTCTTGCGCTTCGATATCAGCCAAATTCAACACTGGAGAAGCCTGCGCTAGACCTTGATATTTATTCGAATAACGATTGCCGCCATCCTCGACCAAAGTTTCGACTAAGGTATTCCATTGCTGGCACGAAGGACACTGCCCAGCCCATTTACTTTGCACACCACCACATTCTGTACAGGTGTAATTTGTTTTTTGTTTAGCCATTTGAATTGCAGATTTTTTGATGCGAAATGTTGATCAATGGTGGTAAAAGAAAATACTGATATTTTACTCAGTATTGCTGGTTTATTACATCGATTGATTGTCGCATTTCAATAAATCCTGCCTTGTTTCATGGTATAAAGCATGCCTGCTAGACAAAGCAAATTAAAAAAGCAAAGGTCAACAGAACGAATGAAACGCGGTTTTTATACAATTATGGCGGCGCAGTTTTTCTCGTCGCTTGCAGATAACGCTCTGCTGATCGCAGCGATTGCATTACTAGTTACGATGGAGGCTCCGTTATGGATGACTCCACTGCTGAAATGGAGTTTTGCACTGTCTTACGTGCTCTTAGCCGCTTTCGTTGGTGCATTTGCTGACTCGCGGCCTAAGGGTAAAGTGATGTTTTTTACCAACTTAATTAAAATTATTGGCTGTGGCTTAATGTTCTTTAATGTCCACCCAGTGATTGCTTATGGCGTGGTGGGCTTTGGCGCTGCGGCCTACTCCCCAGCCAAGTACGGCATCCTAACTGAACTGCTGCCTGCGGAAAAATTAGTCGCGGCAAATGGTTGGATCGAAGGCCTAACAATTAGCTCTATCATTCTTGGGGTCGTGTTAGGCGGTAAGTTAGTTGACCCACAAATTTCCGCCAAATTATTAAGCTTTGATTTTCCTATTGTTGATGTAGGAATTACCACAACCAACCAATCAGCGCTATGCGCTATCACTATTTGCTATGTTATCGCGGCGATTTTTAATCGCTACATTCCCGATACCGGCGCCAGATATCAGCAACAAAAATCCAATCCAGTTTGCCTACTGAAAGACTTCGCACACTGCTCAATCAAGCTATGGCGCGATAAGCTTGGGCAAATTTCACTCGCCGTCACTACGCTATTTTGGGGTGCGGGCGCGACTTTGCAGTATTTGGTATTGAAATGGGCAGAAGTAAATTTGCATATGCCACTGAACAAAGGCAGTGAACTACAAGGGGTGTTTGCAGTCGGCATCGCAATTGGTGCGCTGTTTGCAGCACGCATTGTTCCGCTAAAGAAATCGCTGTCCGTTATGCCACTGGGCGTATTAATGGGCTTGGTAGTTACCACCATGATTTTCGTCAAAAACGTTTGGCTTGCGTATCCATTACTCATTTTTATCGGCGGCTTAGCGGGCTTTTTTGTGGTGCCAATGAATGCTTTACTTCAACATCGTGGTCACGTATTAATGAGTGCGGGTCATTCAATCGCTGTGCAAAACTTTAATGAGAACTTATCCATTCTCGTTTTACTTTCCATTTACGCGATTATGGTGTCCTTAGATTTATCGACCAATGTCGTGATCGTCATCTTCGGTTTATTTGTTGCATCCACCATGTATGCGGTGATGCTAAAACATAAGGCGAATCAAAAAATATTTGATTCAATTGCTTTAATCGGCGAAGAAAAACACTAGGCAAAAACAACTTATCGCTGAATTTGGCCTGCTTTGTCAGGCCAATCATTCGGCACCACCATGCCGCGACAAAATTCCTGCATTAAATCACCATTCTTTTTCATGATTGCCACCAATACTGGTGTTGAATCGGTATGGAAATAACGTTGTAAAGTATCGAGTATCATACTTTTATCCATCACCTCATCAGCCGAAACTTGTGCGGGCGCCAACCATTGCAAACGTTCTAATTTCAAAGCATAGGGAATCGCAAGTTGCTCAAACTCAGCTAAAGTCCACCAAAACCCTAAACAGTGATTTGCAGCCACACCAGAAACGACGCGTTTAGGTTCTGAACTGCGATAAAACAGCCAACCTTTTACCAAAGCCCGCGCTGCAATAATTCGAGATTGAACTAGTTTTCTGGCAGCCTCATGCTGCGACAAAGTTAACTGCCGTTGCAAGATTTTTTGCATCTTCGCTCCCAAACTATCATTCAAATTGGGACCTAAATAATCATACACGCTTGGCGCACTTGGACTTGCTTGAAGAGGAGAGTTAGTTGACGACGCTTGTCGCAAATGAGAAGACTTAGGCAGTTGCTGCTGAAATAAATAAAACTTTGTCGCTAATTCTAGGTGTAGCAATCCACCTTGTGCAAACAATAGGTAGTCGAATTCACCTATGGTTTCAGCTTTGTCGTTATGAACTTGCAAACCATGCGCATACAAAAGTCCTTCATGACTAAAATAATAGGTCAGCAAATTTTCGGCGTAATGTCCAAGCCTTAAGAATCGATGGATTTTCAAGGCCTCGTGCAGAGGACTTGGATGCGCGTCAAGATGAAATAACCAATTGCGCAATTGATTGTAATCAGGCACATCAAGTGAGCCTAATTGTCGCCACCAGATCGCAGAATCTTTATCCAATAAATCAGGAGAGGTAATCAACCAAGCTAGGGCACGCACGTGTTGATCATTTAACTGCCACCATTCTCTATGAAATTGTTCTTGAAAAGTATTCATCGCTCGCCCCTACCCTAGAAAGTGACACTTCAATAAAAATGCACCAAGCTATACGCACTGCCAAGCATTTAAAGAATTTTACGGAGTCTACAGAGATCTGCCCATACTTCCGACTTTAACTTCGGATTCAATAATATTGCCTCAGAACTATAAGTAACAATAACAGGAATATCTTGATAACTGTGTTGCATCTTGCGCAAACCAGCAAATTCAGGAGCATCATCAAGCGCCAGTAAAGCTGAAGCAGCAGTCTCACCAAATAGCAACAATGCGCGCGCTTGTGTTAGGCGAATCTCTTGCTCTAAGAAGTGCTTGCATGATGCAATATCCGACGAGGATATTTGCGATCTTGAGGAGTCCTCATGCGGTGCTCTTGCCTTCAGCACTGACGTTCTACGAACGCGGATATCGCGTTGATCGCTTAGCGCTCTGGCGATATTATCGAACAATTTCTCAGAGAGATTAATTTCTGCTGGCGCAGCGAATTCAGTAACCAACAGTACATCGAACGCTTCAACCCCAACGTCCCGACCAGCAGGAAGCTGCGTTGTTTTTCCTAGCAGTCCGCACTGCGAACATGCTTCACACTGTCGAATGCCGTCTTGCAGCATTTCCCAAGAATCAGGTTTTTCATGACGAATTTCTTCAGCAATTGTAGACCCGCCATCAGCTATCTGAACACCCGCATTAATTGCTGTGTGCGTGACCGTTTCAACGATCACTTCGGTGCTCGTGTCTGCGCCTAAGAATCGCTCCTGCCAAATCTCGCCGATACCTAAATTTTGTAGATAGTAGTTGCGAAGATCATTCATCATGATTCATTCTGAATAGAGTTATTATTTGTCGGAACCGCAATACGCATCACGATTGCATCCTCTCTTAATCCATCTTGTGCAGGGTAATATCCCTTACGACGCCCGATTTCCTCAAATCCAAATCGCTGATACACCGAGATTGCTCGATGATTACTCACACGAACTTCGAGCATGATGGAAACAAACTGCTTCTCGCTCGCAATCTGCAACATTTTCTTCAACAAAATATAGGCGTACCCTAATTTTTGTTTTTTCGCGTGAACAGCAAAGGTCAGCAAATGAAATTCATCAACCACTGGCATTAAAAAGAAATAGGCGACCAACTCCCCCTGATCATCACGAATCCCGTATGCCTCGTGCGCATTTTGCAAAGTATCGACAAAATTCCCATAAGTCCATGGATGGGTATAGACCGCCTGTTCAATCGCCAAAACTTCATCCAAATCATCTAAACCGAGAACACAAAACTGGTATTTGGCAAATTCTGCAATTGACTGAATGTTTCCACTCATATCGCATTCGCCAAAACACGTTCTGCCGTAGTTAACGCCACTTTATTTCTCAAATAAAGTGGTTGTGCTTGCGAGGCATCGACTTGCAAACCTAATTGCAAATGTCTCTCAGCAATACTTGCAATGTATTTTGCATGCGGCATTTCTGTCACATGTGGCAATTCATTTGCATGACTCGGCAAATCTAATCCATGCCCAAGCACAAGCTTAGTCGCATGATTTTTCGCATAGACCAACACATGCTCTAACACATTTAAATCTGGTGCATGTAACTCTCGCCAATCGCCATCATGCCATTGGTAATGTGCCCAATAAACTTCGGACATACGCGCATCCAAACAACAAACTACATTCTCTACGCGATGATGCATTCTTGCAGCCTCAGCCATCGCCAGCAGGCTAACCACCGGCAACACAGGAAGCTGTAAACCAAAGGCCAATCCTTGCACAACTCCGCACGCGGTGCGTACACCCGTGAAAGCGCCAGGACCACAACCAAAAGCAATTGCGTTCAATTGGTTGATACCAATTCCAGCCTGCTGCAATAATTCTTGTACAGCAGGCAGCAAGCCAAAAGAATGGGTTTGAACACCAGTCAAATCACGTTGCGTAATTTGCTGACCAGAAATTAAAGCAACTGAAGCCAGATCAGTTGAAGTTTCGAGAGCTAAGAGGATCGTCATTCCGCTATTTTACCGCGTACTTCGGCTAGAAGCACCGGATTTGCGTCAGATTAAAGCCGCCCAATACAAGCATAAACTTTGATCGGTTAAAATAAAGCCTATGAATACTCAAACTTATATCAGCGATGATTTGGTCGCAATTCAAAGCAAACTAAAAGAAAGTCCATGGTTGATTACCTGTCTTTGTGCAGCGTGGTGTGGAACTTGCAAATCCTATCGCGAGGCATTTGATTTATTACAGAATGCACATCCAGAGAAGTGCTTTGCATGGATAGATATTGAAGATCACGCAGACTTAGTCGATGCGCTTGATATTGAGAACTTCCCAACAATCTTAATTCAGTATGAAAGCAAACTTCTGTTCTTAGGGACGATGCTTCCAGATGCCAATCTAGTCAATCGTCTCATCTCATCTTTGGATGATAGCCTGCAACGACTTGGACTCGATCAAACACCGAGCACAATTCAAAATTCCGACTACCCACTTCCAGCAAACTGGAGCCTAAGAGAATTAATTGAGAGAATTGATTAAGAAAATTAACTAACAACCCGCAAACAACAAGGCAGTCAATGCAGCATGAAGAAGGTGCTCACTGCTTTTTAATCGCCCAAACGAAAAAAGGGATTAGATTTTCATCTAATCCCTCAAATCTGGTGCGGCTGGCAGGAATCGAACCCACGACCCCTTGGTTCGTAGCCAAGTACTCTATCCAGCTGAGCTACAGCCGCGAAGAACAAGATTATAGCAGAACAAAATACAAATATGAAGCGTTTTGCCTAAGAATTTCATCCAAGCAAGTACAAACACACTAGATTTTTATCCTTAGCGAAAGCCATCAGCATGTTCTAGCATCCCATCAAGCAACTCAAATCACAGAACTAGAGCTAGATACGAAAAAAGGGGTTAGATTTTCATCTAACCCCTTAAATCTGGTGCGGCTGGCAGGAATCGAACCCACGACCCCTTGGTTCGTAGCCAAGTACTCTATCCAGCTGAGCTACAGCCGCGAAGAACAAGATTATAGCATAGCAATTTGGTTTTTATAAGTCCCGTTCAATAATTCATACCTAAATCAATTAAAGTCTAATTTCGAACTGACAAATACACATCGAATAAAGCTCTTAATCGATAGGATCGCAGCCATTTTAAATTTCAACTTGCGCACCAACTTCGATTACGCGATTACTCGGAATTTGATAATAATCTGCGGCATCCCTTGCGTTTCTGGACATCGTCACAAACAAGCCTTCACGCCACATCGCCATCCCACCTCCAGGACTAGAAATAATAGTCTGACGAGAAATAAAGTAAGAAGTCTCCAATGGCTCAAACTCTAAGCCAAACGGTGCGCACAATGCCAACGCATTTGGAATATCTGGTTCATTTTTGAACCCATAGTAGACATCAACTTGAAAGCAGTTATTTTTTAGGTCAGTCACCTTGATTCGCTCTGAAAAAGGCACCCAAGGGATTTCTCGATTGTGCAAAGTAATAAAAACAACCCGTTCATGCAAAATCTTATTATGAGAAAGATTGTGCAGTAAGGCGTGCGGCACGCCATCAGCCTCACCACGAAGAAATACGGCAGTACCAGCAACTCTTACCGGAGGAGAAATAAACAAAGACTCCAAAAACTCTTCCAACGGAATCGCATGCTTCTTCAAATTATCAAACACGAGCGAACGTCCACGACGCCATGTCAACATCACTACACAAATGCCGAAACCAAGCGCAATCGGGAACCAACCGCCACTGAAGAACTTCATCGCGTTCGACGAGAACAAAGAAATATCAATCAATAAGAAAAAGGAAGTCGAAGCGATACACAACGCAAGGTTATATTTCCAACCATAGCGGATGACGAAGAAGGTCAAAATAGAAGTCACCAGCATCGTGCCCGTATTCGCAATACCGTATGCCGATGCCAAATTAGAAGCTGACCCAAAGCCGATCACCGCACCAACCACTGCTGCCAATTGCAACCAATTCACAACTGGAATATAGATCTGCCCAATCTCTTTCGATGAGGTATGAATAATTTTCATACGAGGTAAGAATCCAAGCGAAATTGCCTGCTTGGTCATAGAAAATGCGCCTGAAATCGTCGCTTGCGATGCAATCACCGCTGCCATCGTCGACAACACAACCAGGGGATAGATACTCCAATCACCCAATTGATTAAAAAATGGATTAGAAACAGCCGTCGGCTCAATCATCAGCAAGGCGCCCTGCCCCAAATAATTCAAACCCAAAGCAGGAAACACAATCAAGAACCATGCGGTACGTATCGGTTTTGCACCAAAATGTCCCATGTCAGCATACAAGGCTTCGGAACCAGTAAAAGCAAGTACAACAGCACCCAGCGCAATGAAAGCAGCCCAACGGTGATAATACAAAAACTCGAGTGCATGGATAGGATTAAACGCTTCCAAAATCGCCGGCACGCGCAAAATATTGTAGATTCCCATTGCCGCCAAAACCGCAAACCACAACACCATGACTGGCCCAAAAAATTTGCCAATAGTGGCCGTGCCTCTAGACTGAACCGCATACAAAGCGATCAAAATCACTAAAGTAATCGGCACCACAAAAGGCTTGAGCGCTGGAGTCGCAACTTTGATCCCCTCAATCGCCGACAACACGGTCATTGCCGGTGTCACCACGCCGTCACCATAAAATAATGAAGCCCCTATCACCCCCAAAATCACCAGAGGAAAATACATTTTAGAGTTCTTACCAACCGACTCCAAAGTCAGTGCAGCCAGCGCCATTATCCCGCCTTCGCCACGATTGTTCGCACGCAGGACTAACGTTACGTACTTTAAAGAGACGATAAAAATTAGCCCCCAAAGAATCAGCGACACAATTCCTAATATGTTTTCAGGGGTTAAAGACAAACCATGCTTGTGATCAAACACTTCTTGCATGGTATATAAAGGACTAGTACCGATATCGCCGTAAACGATACCGATCGCAGCTAATGTCAGCGCAGACAAGCTGCTCTTGGTGTGATCGTGAGCCAATTGAATTCCCTGTTATTATTGGTGCATTGCACAATAGACGAAGCCCAAATGAATTTCAAGACAGATTTACTGAAAAAAGACAGCGTACACGCAAAATAATTTTTTGTAAGCCAATTTTTGCAAGCTAACAAATGCAAACCAACAAAAGAAAAATGCCCGCTTAACTTTCATTAAGCGGGCACCAATTCTTTGGCGGAGACGGTGAGATTCGAACTCACGATCCAGGTTACCCCAGATGCTTCCTTAGCAGGGAAGTGCCTTCGGCCACTCGGCCACGTCTCCACACTCTCACAATGCAAAATTGCATCACAAGCGAGAACGAGATCATAGCGGGTACTTCATCTTTGGTCAACTACCCACAACGAAAAACTCGCTCGTAATGACGAATTACGCAGCTTCCAACTCAAATGCCTTATGCAAAGCACGTACTGCCAACTCCATATATTTCTCATCAATCAAAACTGAGATTTTGATTTCAGATGTAGAAATCATTTGGATATTAATTCCTTCGTCAGACAAAGTACGGAACATCTGAGATGCGATCCCAACATGGCTACGCATACCAACCCCCACCACAGATACTTTGGATACTTTGGAATCACCAATAATATTTCCTGCGCCAATATGCTCTTTCACACTCGCGTTTAATACATCCATCGCTTTGTTGTAATCACCACGTGGCACCGTAAAGGTGAAATCTGTTTTGCCGTCGACTGATTGATTTTGAATGATCATATCAACTTCGATGTTGGCATCAGCAATCGGACCAAGAATTTGAAAGGCAATACCTGGCTTATCTGGTACGCCAAACACAGTCAATTTTGCTTCATCACGATTAAATGCGATGCCAGTAATAGTGGCTTGTTCCATATTTGTATCTTCCTCAAACGAAATCAGGGTACCGGAGACGATCTCTTCGGCTAATGGCATTAATGGGTCAGTTAATGATGACAAAACGCGAGTAGGCATACGGTAATTTCCAGCAAACTCCACAGAGCGGATCTGCAGCACTTTGGAGCCCAACGATGCCATTTCCAACATTTCTTCAAACGTGACCGTGTTTAACTTACGCGCATCTGAAACGACGCGAGGATCGGTTGTATAAACGCCGTCAACATCGGTATAAATGAGACATTCTTGTGCTTTTAACGCAGCAGCGATTGCTACTGCAGAAGTGTCCGAACCACCGCGTCCCAACGTTGTAATATTGCCTAGCTCATCAACACCTTGGAAACCAGTGATGATGACAATTTTACCTTCGGCTAAATCCGCATTCACTTTCGCATCGTCAATAGAAGCAATGCGCGCCTTTGTATAAGACGAATCGGTCTTAATCGGTACTTGCCATCCGGCATAAGAAACTGCCTGCTTACCTAATGCTTGCAATGCAATCGCCAGCAATCCGACAGATACTTGCTCTCCAGTTGAGGCAATCATATCGAGTTCACGGGGATTGGGGTCTGCCATAATTTCTTTAGCTAACCCGATGATTCGATTCGTTTCGCCTGACATAGCAGACGGTACAACGACGATTTGGTAACCTGCATCATGCCATTTGGCGACGCGCTTAGCGACATTCTTGATGCGATCCGTGGACCCCATCGAAGTACCGCCATATTTGTGGACAATTAAAGCCATAACATTTCAAGAAGAGTGACGAAAAAGGGATAAATGCGAGAAAAAGAACGCATGACTTTACATGTTGCTCTGCAAAATAACAAGGCGCGATCGCCTATTTTTTAAGCGAGAATCGCACCGAAAAATTCAGAAGTGAAGAAAATTCTTAGAAAACCCAATCAAAATAAACAATCATTCTGTCATTTTTCTAGAAATGAAAATTTACATGGGCAGCCCAAACAGGACACCAAATAAAGCCACACCAAGGGCTTTATTAGATTTTATAGGAAGTTAGACGAAAATAAGATAGTAAAGCCGCTTAATACATCGACAAAACGGCCTCAATTTAGCTATAAAAGACTTTCATTCTCGGGAGAGTTCAAGCTTAAAAAGGAAATTTTTACATAACTAAAACAAATATCGATATAAGCAAAGAATTGCAGTGCATGAACGATGCAAAAATTGATGCAGACATCGACGAGTGTCGAAACTTAGCGCGCACATCAGATTTGACCTGACTGTTTACAGCACTTAAGCTCGCGCAAGAAATGCATAAAAACACAAACGAAACGGACATCTGGCAAGAAAAATCACGCCCATCATGCCCGCTTCAAAGTCACGCGCTTCGATTAAATGAATAATTTTTTCCAAGCTTCATGCCCTAATGCGCGCAGGGTCTGAATATTTTTATCGTAAATTTGCTCGGCTTCTGGAAACGCCTCAACCGCTTTATCTATGCTTTCTTCGCGTAGCAAATGCAGCGTTGGAAATGGTGATCGATTTGTATAATTATCGATATCATCAGGCGCCGCATCTTCAAATTGATATTGCGGGTGAAAACTCGCCACCTGCAATATACCGTCCAAATCCAACTCTTCTACAGTCGCATCAGCCACCTCAAGAAAATCGTTATAGTCAAGAAAATCTTGCATAACAAAAGGATGTATCAATAAGCATGTATCGATTTTTTCTGGATTCGCTTCCGCCAAAACTTCAAGCTCCGCTACCAAATCTTTCAATAAAGCCTCTGGCGTAGTCGCATGACTAACGAAATAGCGAATTTGATCTTTAATATGCACGCCTTTTGCAAACGGGCAGAGATTTAAGCCGATAACTGCTTTCTCCAGCCATAACTTAGTTTGTGCGATTACGACTTCATCCTTAATTTGCGCATCTTCCATCTTGTTACTTTCAATTGATTACTACCACGACGACTAAATTTCATTACGATCACGATGATCATTGCAATCGATCCAACTTCATTAAGTGCACTAGAACTGCAAAGTCTTCACACCTTCAGATGTACCCAGCAAACAAACATTCGCGCCCTGAACTGCGAATAATCCCACAGTGACAACGCCAACAATGTTATTGATCTGCTTTTCTAAAGCGATAGGATCTACGATTTGCAAACCATAAATATCGACGATCACATTTCCGTTATCTGTTAACAATGCAGCGCCATCTTTCATGCGCAATTTAGCCTCACCACCGATTGCATTCAAAGTGCGTATAACAGATTCGCGCGCCATAGGAATCACTTCCACTGGCAAGGGAAATTTACCTAATAAATTCACCAATTTAGAACCATCTGCGATACAAACAAAGGATTTTGCGACCGACGCAACGATCTTCTCACGCGTTAAAGCGGCGCCACCACCTTTAATCATTGCTCCACTCGCTGTAATTTCATCTGCGCCATCGATATAAACTGGCATTGCACTAACTTCGTTTAAGTCAAATACTGTAATTCCATGTGCACGCAAACGACTTGCGGTTGCTTCAGAAGAAGCTACCGCACCTTTAATTTTGTGTTTGATTTTTGCAAGCTCATCGATAAAAAAATTGGCAGTAGAGCCAGTACCAACACCAACGATTTCACCTTCAACGACGTAAGCAATCGCTGCTTGCGCAACTGCTAGTTTTAATTCATCTTGTGTCATAGCTATCACATAAAAAGGAAAGTAATCAGAATAGCGTGATTGTAAACGAAGCGTATGTATTTAGACGCCACATCAATACCATCCGCATAAATTTATCAAACACGTAATGGCGCTTCGTCCAACAATGCAATTTGCTCACGCATCTCCAAAATGCGATCTTGCCAATAGCGCTGCGTATTAAACCAAGGAAAACCTTGCTTAAATGCGGGATCGCCCCAACGTTGCGCTAGCCAAGCGGAATAATGCAACAATCGCAAGCTGCGCAATGCCTCAATCAAATGCAACTCCGACGAATTGAAGTGATAAAAATCCTCGTACCCCGTCAAGATATCGCATAATTGATCTTGCATTTCTCGTCGCGAACCTGACAATAACATCCACAAATCCTGAATTGCGGGTCCCATACGACTATCATCAAAATCAACAAAATGCGGCCCAGGATGTGCGCCCGCCTCAGTCCACAATACATTTCCCATATGGCAATCGCCATGCAAGCGTAGATTTTGCACATTGCCTGCCTGTTGATATGCACCATTTACCGCCGCCAACATCGTGCGAGCAGTGGATTCATATGCATGCAAAATATCAGCGGGAATAAAATCATGTCGCAACAAAAAATCCAGCG